>Ga0209381_1002511_pt1 | contig 22523 bp, 12 predicted proteins | sample DewCreD2012metaG_FD_184111 | JGI IMG/M metagenome (GOLD analysis project Ga0209381, IMG submission 184111) | Hot spring sediment bacterial and archeal communities from British Columbia, Canada, to study Microbial Dark Matter (Phase II) - Dewar... ...
GTAGATCGTCACAACGAACATCCCAAACCCTTCATCTGGACCGCTTCCGCGCAAGACATCCTGGAGAAAGTCAAACGTGCCCGCAAATCACTCGATAACGTTCGCTCCGTGTGACGCACTACACTAGGAACCCGGACCAGTTTGAAAGCAGACCTGATCGAGAAGGGATTAAGACCTCCAAAAAACACCAAGGGCGAAGAAGCCTCAGTTTGAAAGCAGACCTGATCGAGAAGGGATTAAGACTCCACACCTTCTCCCGAAGGCGCGGGACGCCCGCGTTTGAAAGCAGACCTGATCGAGAAGGGATTAAGACGTTGGGGACTCATTATATGAGTCCCTTTACGTGAGTTTGAAAGCAGACCTGATCGAGAAGGGATTAAGACTCCGGTCCCTTAGAAGCGGATCTGGGCGGTTAGGTTTGAAAGCAGACCTGATCGAGAAGGGATTAAGACCTCTTCCTCTGGCGGGGAGAGGAGGACTACAAGTTTGAAAGCAGACCTGATCGAGAAGGGATTAAGACCGGACGGTTTCTTCAACCGTCCGGGGCTTCCTAGTTTGAAAGCAGACCTGATCGAGAAGGGATTAAGACTCCCCTATCCGGGGAGACGGACAACCAGGCTCCCGTTTGAAAGCAGACCTGATCGAGAAGGGATTAAGACATCAACCGGCTGACCGTGTCAGCCGGTAGCATCGGTTTGAAAGCAGACCTGATCGAGAAGGGATTAAGACGTGCGGCCGCGAGCAACTGAGACTCGCCGAGAGAGTTTGAAAGCAGACCTGATCGAGAAGGGATTAAGACGCACCCACTGCGGGTCATTATCAGGGAGCCCTGCGTTTGAAAGCAGACCTGATCGAGAAGGGATTAAGACATGTCCCCCAGGTCCTGCCCGCATTCTTGCTTAAGTTTGAAAGCAGACCTGATCGAGAAGGGATTAAGACCGTCCCCGTGACTGGGTGCCAGAAGAGGCACCCAGTGTTTGAAAGCAGACCTGATCGAGAAGGGATTAAGACCTCGCATGGCGCGGTAATCGCGCCGCGCCAGAGGTTTGAAAGCAGACCTGATCGAGAAGGGATTAAGACTCGCGCTGGGCGGGGAAGAGGCCGGAAAAGATCGTTTGAAAGCAGACCTGATCGAGAAGGGATTAAGACCCGGATGATGGGGCTATGCGGGAGCTGCGATTGCGTTTGAAAGCAGACCTGATCGAGAAGGGATTAAGACTCGTAATAGAGAGGGACCCCTGCCCGGGGACATGTTTGAAAGCAGACCTGATCGAGAAGGGATTAAGACGCCGCGGAATAACGGGTATCATCATCAACCTCGTTTGAAAGCAGACCTGATCGAGAAGGGATTAAGACGCGCGCTCCCGGCGAGAGGCAATGTCTGATGCGTTTGAAAGCAGACCTGATCGAGAAGGGATTAAGACGGCGACCGAGGTTGCGATTGTAGGCCGCGGTCCGTTTGAAAGCAGACCTGATCGAGAAGGGATTAAGACGGCTGGATGATCCCCGCGTCCGCCTCGATCCGCAGTTTGAAAGCAGACCTGATCGAGAAGGGATTAAGACCCGGACGACCACCGGATGGTGGCCGTCCGCTTCGTTTGAAAGCAGACCTGATCGAGAAGGGATTAAGACAGCATCGAAGTCTTCAATTGCCCCGGCGGAGCAGTTTGAAAGCAGACCTGATCGAGAAGGGATTAAGACGATCCTCAGGCATGAAGTCACAAACCCTCCATGTTTGAAAGCAGACCTGATCGAGAAGGGATTAAGACTCTCTGAGTAGCTCCAACTTAGCCTTTGCTTGGGTTTGAAAGCAGACCTGATCGAGAAGGGATTAAGACTGAGCGCGCCGCCCCAATGGATCGCCGACTCTTGTTTGAAAGCAGACCTGATCGAGAAGGGATTAAGACTTCCTGGATCATCCCAGATGTAGTTGTGATCTCGCGTTTGAAAGCAGACCTGATCGAGAAGGGATTAAGACCGGAATCCAGAATGATCCCTTATGCATAGAAGAGTTTGAAAGCAGACCTGATCGAGAAGGGATTAAGACCTTAGGCTGCCGGACCAGTGGTCGCCCGCTCCCGTTTGAAAGCAGACCTGATCGAGAAGGGATTAAGACGGGTGCCAGTAGAGGGTCCCTGTTTTTGTGATACGTTTGAAAGCAGACCTGATCGAGAAGGGATTAAGACGCTGCCCGTCGTCCCATGGCCTACGCCCGAAGTACGTTTGAAAGCAGACCTGATCGAGAAGGGATTAAGACTGAGGCGGGAATACTATGAAACCCGGGTCCCCGCGTTTGAAAGCAGACCTGATCGAGAAGGGATTAAGACAGGTTACCATGTTGTGACTCATCGCTTTATCTCGTTTGAAAGCAGACCTGATCGAGAAGGGATTAAGACTTTTGTCCCTGCCCAAGCTTGGGCAGGGGTTCCGTTTGAAAGCAGACCTGATCGAGAAGGGATTAAGACACAGGGGCTCAGGCATGACCCCTCCTTGCCCGGAACGTTTGAAAGCAGACCTGATCGAGAAGGGATTAAGACTTTTTGTCCCTGCCCAAGCTTGGGCAGGGGTTCCAGTTTGAAAGCAGACCTGATCGAGAAGGGATTAAGACGGCGTAGCGATACGTGGACGACGGGTCCCGCGTTTGAAAGCAGACCTGATCGAGAAGGGATTAAGACATGAGCGCGCCGCCCCAATGGATCGCCGACTCTGTTTGAAAGCAGACCTGATCGAGAAGGGATTAAGACATGTGGCTGTAGTCGATCAGGCCAACGGCCTCCGTTTGAAAGCAGACCTGATCGAGAAGGGATTAAGACTCGGACTGCGAGGGCAACCCAAAGAACCAGTGTTTGAAAGCAGACCTGATCGAGAAGGGATTAAGACGATCTCCTCGGCGGAGTCCTCGTCTAGGTCACCATGTTTGAAAGCAGACCTGATCGAGAAGGGATTAAGACGGCGGCAAGACCCGTGCCGCCAGGAGGACTGTTTGAAAGCAGACCTGATCGAGAAGGGATTAAGACAGCGCGGTAGTGCGGTAGGGCGGTAGTGCGGTAGTTTGAAAGCAGACCTGATCGAGAAGGGATTAAGACGGAGTCAGCTTGACCACATGCTGCGGTTCAAACCGTTTGAAAGCAGACCTGATCGAGAAGGGATTAAGACGCGGCCGGGGCGACAGGGGCGGCGGGGCGGCCGGGGTTTGAAAGCAGACCTGATCGAGAAGGGATTAAGACCCGGCGAGTCGGGCGGATTTGAACGCGGGCAGCGTTTGAAAGCAGACCTGATCGAGAAGGGATTAAGACGGTTCACGGCGGCAAGGCAGCGGGCGAGTCTGAGTTTGAAAGCAGACCTGATCGAGAAGGGATTAAGACGCGGTTGCCCCGTCGAAGGCTTCCACCGCTTGCGTTTGAAAGCAGACCTGATCGAGAAGGGATTAAGACAAGCTGGCTCTTTCCGCCTTCAACCAAGGAATGAGTTTGAAAGCAGACCTGATCGAGAAGGGATTAAGACGATCCATCGACGCACTTGTGGTACGAGATGCGGTTTGAAAGCAGACCTGATCGAGAAGGGATTAAGACCTGATCCATCGACGCACTTGTGGTACGAGATGCGTTTGAAAGCAGACCTGATCGAGAAGGGATTAAGACAACCATCACGTGCAGGCAGTGCGGCGGAGTAGTGTTTGAAAGCAGACCTGATCGAGAAGGGATTAAGACGGCCGCGGATACCACATATTGCACCAGGCTGTGTTTGAAAGCAGACCTGATCGAGAAGGGATTAAGACGGGATAGGCCGATGATCTTGGCAGGTGTCTCCGTTTGAAAGCAGACCTGATCGAGAAGGGATTAAGACGCATCGAAGTCTTCAATTGCCCCGGCGGAGCAACGTTTGAAAGCAGACCTGATCGAGAAGGGATTAAGACCGTCCGGGGCTTCCATAGGTCAGCCGGGGCGGGCGTTTGAAAGCAGACCTGATCGAGAAGGGATTAAGACGCGGCCTGGTGGAGGTCCTCCGCCACGCAGAGGAGTTTGAAAGCAGACCTGATCGAGAAGGGATTAAGACGGGACATCGATTCGGATGTCCCCCAGGTCCTGCCGTTTGAAAGCAGACCTGATCGAGAAGGGATTAAGACCAATAACGCGGAGGTATTTCATGCCCGCCAGTATGTTTGAAAGCAGACCTGATCGAGAAGGGATTAAGACTGACTGGGTGCCAGAAGAGGCACCCAGACCGGGTTTGAAAGCAGACCTGATCGAGAAGGGATTAAGACCGGGGAGACGGACAACCAGGTCCCCGTGACTGTTTGAAAGCAGACCTGATCGAGAAGGGATTAAGACAGCTTCTGCAAGTCGTACAAGACGACCGTATGCAGTTTGAAAGCAGACCTGATCGAGAAGGGATTAAGACAGGGACTGCCAGTCCCTTAGGGTCCCGGACCAGTTTGAAAGCAGACCTGATCGAGAAGGGATTAAGACGCGCCGTCATTTGCACAGCCTGCTTACTCTGCTTCGTTTGAAAGCAGACCTGATCGAGAAGGGATTAAGACATCAAGAAGCGACGTAAGTCTCACTCCCCACCCGTTTGAAAGCAGACCTGATCGAGAAGGGATTAAGACCGTGACTGGGTGCCAGAAGAGGCACCCAGACCGGGTTTGAAAGCAGACCTGATCGAGAAGGGATTAAGACGCAAATCGGGCAGTACACGTCCATCAGTAGCAGTTTGAAAGCAGACCTGATCGAGAAGGGATTAAGACGCGACAACCAGCCCGATTTGCTCGGGCTTCAAGAGTTTGAAAGCAGACCTGATCGAGAAGGGATTAAGACGCAATTGAGCCGATGGAGCTCCCTTCGCCAAATACGTTTGAAAGCAGACCTGATCGAGAAGGGATTAAGACAAGCTGGCTCTTTCCGCCTTCAACCAAGGAATGAGTTTGAAAGCAGACCTGATCGAGAAGGGATTAAGACCCGTCGAAGTTATGGTGGTTCGTCCTACGCGCGCGTTTGAAAGCAGACCTGATCGAGAAGGGATTAAGACCGATGCCGCAGTCAAGGTTGTTTCGCTGGCGGAGTTTGAAAGCAGACCTGATCGAGAAGGGATTAAGACGTCTCCGCGCGCCGAGTGGCGCGCGAAGTCGCGGGTTTGAAAGCAGACCTGATCGAGAAGGGATTAAGACCAGCCATTGTGTGGTGCACGGGCTCATCGTGGCGTTTGAAAGCAGACCTGATCGAGAAGGGATTAAGACGAGCGTCTGCTGGTGGTCTCCGCTCCACCAGCGGACGTTTGAAAGCAGACCTGATCGAGAAGGGATTAAGACAACTTACTCGCGGATTCGCTGCTCGCGGCCTATGTTTGAAAGCAGACCTGATCGAGAAGGGATTAAGACGCGCGTCTGGATCCGGGTCTGCCAGCCGGGCGGTTGTTTGAAAGCAGACCTGATCGAGAAGGGATTAAGACAACCTCTGTTTCCGAGCTGTCGTCTTTCACAACGAGTTTGAAAGCAGACCTGATCGAGAAGGGATTAAGACCCGCACGCGCAGCCGGATCAGTTACGGCATCGCGTTTGAAAGCAGACCTGATCGAGAAGGGATTAAGACCGCTGGTGCACGAGCTATTGCACTTGCGATTGGCGTTTGAAAGCAGACCTGATCGAGAAGGGATTAAGACAGCGTCTGCTGGTGGTCTCCGCTCCACCAGCGGGTTTGAAAGCAGACCTGATCGAGAAGGGATTAAGACATCCAGGACCAGCCATGACTTCTTTCCTTTGGTTTGAAAGCAGACCTGATCGAGAAGGGATTAAGACGTGCGAGTACGACGACACTGAAATGGAGGCCACGGTTTGAAAGCAGACCTGATCGAGAAGGGATTAAGACTACTCTTAGGCAGCGCAGCTGGCCCGCCTGACGCTGTTTGAAAGCAGACCTGATCGAGAAGGGATTAAGACCGGAAGCCGCGGAGTGCTTGGGCAAAAATTAAGGTTTGAAAGCAGACCTGATCGAGAAGGGATTAAGACCACGTACGAGACACGGGACATCGTGCCGCAAAAGGTTTGAAAGCAGACCTGATCGAGAAGGGATTAAGACAGAGATGGATGTCACACCAACCCCTTTACGTGTTTGAAAGCAGACCTGATCGAGAAGGGATTAAGACCTGCCTAAGGGAACGTAGCTTCTCCAGCATAATCTGTTTGAAAGCAGACCTGATCGAGAAGGGATTAAGACGGGAATCACCTTCGGAATACGTACGATGTCACTGCTGTCCAAAATAGCTGAACCCCCGTCGTCCCTCCGTTGAAAACAAACTCTTTGTTCGGTGTTTCGGCCTGATCCCTCGACCCAGGTCCCCCTTCCGGACCTCCATATGCTGTCCAAGACCGGCTCACCAGGAAATCACCAGTTGCTCGACCTTGCCCGCCACCAACTGCGGCGGACCCTCGAACGGGTGGTCGATCCAGCGCCACAAGTCGCGGTAAACAAACAACTGCTGGCGCAGCAGGGCCACCAGCCGGGACAGGCTCCAGCCCAGCCGCGACCGCAGTTGCAGAAACTTGATGAGCAGAATGGAGATCAGTGCTGTCCAAATCTGGATCTTCAGCGCGTTGGCCGAGGTGCCCACGAAGGTCTTCACCCGCAGGTTCTGCTTCAGCGCCTTGAAGAACAGCTCCACCTGCCAGCGTTGCCGGTACACGGCGGCCACTTGCGAAGGGGCCAGATCAAAGTGGTTCGTCAGGAAAACGAACTCCCGCGCCTGCTCCGCATCCCAATAGACCACCCGGCGGAAGAACCGGTCGTTGTCGGGCGTGGCCTGCTGGCGGAACACAAGGATCTCATCCCGGCGCACCCCGGCTTTCTTCTCGTTCTCGCTCACCGCCCGCCGCTGGACCACCACGAAATCGGCCTGCTCCTTCAGGCGCGTCACGAAGAAGACCTGCTGCCGGCTCAGCGCGGCGAACCAGTCGTAATCGGTGTAGCCTCGGTCGAAGACCAGCATCGAACCCGGCGGCAGTTTCAGGCGCCGGGCGACGCGGATTTCGTGCTGCTTGCCGGGCGTGATCACGGCGTAGGCCGGCAGGTGGCCCTCATGGTCCAGCAGCAGGTGCAGTTTCACCGCCCCCTTGGTGGTGCGGAACTTGGCCCAGTCGAACACCGCCGCGCACAGGTCGATCACCGTGGCGTCCAGACTGAACAGCCGGTGCCCCAGCGCCGTCGCTTTCCCGAAAATGCCCGCAGCCTGCAACTGCGCCTGGCAGCGCCGGAAGGTGACCTGGAACAGTTCCTCGAACAAGCGGTGCGTCCGGTGCTGGTTGGCGTAGGCCAGGGTGGACCGCGGCGGGGCGTCGGTCAGACCCAGATGCCGCAGGCGCCCCTCGCTGGCCCGCAAGCCCTCGTGAATCTCGCGCAGGCTCTTGGCTTGGCCCAGTTGGCAAAACAGCATGGCCACGAACTGTCCCCAGCAGGTGAAACCCTTGGCCCGCCGTTCTGCTCCGTGCTTGCGCACCAGCGCTTCGAACTCGCCGCGGGGGAACCACTGGAGAAGCTGACTGAAAATGCTGGATACTCGATTCAAGGTTGAACCTCCTATGCGATGGATCCGTTCTTGCCGGAACTCTTCCACCGTAGCAGGACGGTTCAACCTTCAACCACGAAGCTGTTTTGGACACGAGTGGTACGATGTATGTTTGAAAGCAGACCTGATCGAGAAGGGATTAAGACAGATCGACTCTTCATTGACGGCGGCAAGACAGCGTTTGAAAGCAGACCTGATCGAGAAGGGATTAAGACCTTCAACGCGGCTACAATGGGACCGTCGTGCCAGTTTGAAAGCAGACCTGATCGAGAAGGGATTAAGACGCCACGGCTTCAGGGAATTGGGTTTGTGTCACAACGGTTTGAAAGCAGACCTGATCGAGAAGGGATTAAGACACGAAGTACACTGCGCGTTCCGATTCCCGCAGCAGGTTTGAAAGCAGACCTGATCGAGAAGGGATTAAGACCCCACGGCTCCCCGCAAATCGGGCAGTACACGTCCGTTTGAAAGCAGACCTGATCGAGAAGGGATTAAGACGTACTGGGCGATGACGAGAGCGTCGTCTGGGGTCAGGTTTGAAAGCAGACCTGATCGAGAAGGGATTAAGACGCTGGGTAGCTCCCTCGGGGAGCCGGGGACCGAGTTTGAAAGCAGACCTGATCGAGAAGGGATTAAGACTTTTTGTCCCTGCCCAAGCTTGGGCAGGCGTTCGTTTGAAAGCAGACCTGATCGAGAAGGGATTAAGACACGGTCTATTGCTAGACCGTGCAATCGGTCTAAAGTTTGAAAGCAGACCTGATCGAGAAGGGATTAAGACGGAGTTGCTCCGCCAGGCAGAGAATGGAACTCTTGTTTGAAAGCAGACCTGATCGAGAAGGGATTAAGACTTGACCCGCGGCGCCTTGAGCGGATTTTTTCGTTTGAAAGCAGACCTGATCGAGAAGGGATTAAGACACGTGAAACGTCCAAGCCCCGGGTCTCACGTAGTTTGAAAGCAGACCTGATCGAGAAGGGATTAAGACGGGACTGTTCCTACGAAATAAACCGCCTTCTCGGTTTGAAAGCAGACCTGATCGAGAAGGGATTAAGACCCCTCAGGGGGAGGTTTTACTTACTCCGCCGCCTGTTTGAAAGCAGACCTGATCGAGAAGGGATTAAGACCTGGTCCTCTGTCACACTCAGTTGGAGGGTCCTGTTTGAAAGCAGACCTGATCGAGAAGGGATTAAGACGTGGGCCGTACAGGAAGGCGTCCAAGTCTTGGGTTTGAAAGCAGACCTGATCGAGAAGGGATTAAGACAACCCGTGCATCCGGTCTTTCAACCGAGAGATGGTTTGAAAGCAGACCTGATCGAGAAGGGATTAAGACGCGTGAACAATCGTGTCGCCGGATGGCAGCTTCGTTTGAAAGCAGACCTGATCGAGAAGGGATTAAGACAAGTCGGGTCATAAACCCGGCTCCGCTCGAAGGTTTGAAAGCAGACCTGATCGAGAAGGGATTAAGACCGGGTCTCACGTAAACCTCTGTTTCCGAGCTGTGTTTGAAAGCAGACCTGATCGAGAAGGGATTAAGACTCGCCGAGTTGGCGGAGAACCCCCAAGAGGGAGTTTGAAAGCAGACCTGATCGAGAAGGGATTAAGACTGGGCAGGCGTTCCATCCTCCGCCACGAGGCGGAAGTTTGAAAGCAGACCTGATCGAGAAGGGATTAAGACCCGGCCTGGTGGAGGTCCTCCGCCAGGGAGAGGTTTGAAAGCAGACCTGATCGAGAAGGGATTAAGACGGACTTGCGGCACTTAGTGGACCCATCGGGTTGGTTTGAAAGCAGACCTGATCGAGAAGGGATTAAGACAAGCGCAGATAGTTTCATGTCAAATATCCTCCGACGTTTGAAAGCAGACCTGATCGAGAAGGGATTAAGACTTTGGTTTCCCGCCATGCTATGACGGGAGAGCCGTGTTTGAAAGCAGACCTGATCGAGAAGGGATTAAGACACTCCTTGCCGCGCTAATGCGGCGACGGCTTCTGTTTGAAAGCAGACCTGATCGAGAAGGGATTAAGACCAAGAAACACGTAAAGCCCCGGACGGTTTGTTCAGTTTGAAAGCAGACCTGATCGAGAAGGGATTAAGACGCGCGGAGCACCTCCAAGAGGGACTGCCAGTCCCTGTTTGAAAGCAGACCTGATCGAGAAGGGATTAAGACAGGGCTACGTAGCGCGGTAGTGCGGTAGGGCGGTGTTTGAAAGCAGACCTGATCGAGAAGGGATTAAGACTCACTGGCCGTGAGCCATATCGCGCAGCCTTCTGTTTGAAAGCAGACCTGATCGAGAAGGGATTAAGACCACTGGCCGTGAGCCATATCGCGCAGCCTTCTTCGTTTGAAAGCAGACCTGATCGAGAAGGGATTAAGACCTTCGGCCGCCGGGCTCTCGATCAGGCAGGACGTTTGAAAGCAGACCTGATCGAGAAGGGATTAAGACAAGCCGCTCTCTTCCCATTCCGGAAGATGCTGCGCGTTTGAAAGCAGACCTGATCGAGAAGGGATTAAGACAGTGATTCTTTCGCCATTTGGCAGAGTGACTTCGTTTGAAAGCAGACCTGATCGAGAAGGGATTAAGACATCGCGGGTCAGTTCTAGGGATGGGGCGGGACGACGTTTGAAAGCAGACCTGATCGAGAAGGGATTAAGACCTTTCTCCTGTTCTACGAGCTTGATTTACCGGTTTTCGTTTGAAAGCAGACCTGATCGAGAAGGGATTAAGACTGTTTCAGGGATTGCAGTTTCTGTAGGTTCATGGGAGTTGAAAAGCAGACCTGATCGAGAAGGGATTAAGACCCCCAGGCACCATCGAGTTCACGCGCAATCTGTGGTCTGAGATCCGATTATTTGCCCCACTGCCAGCCGGTTCGGTTTGACAAGGCCCCTGTTTGAGGCGTTAACTACCGGCTCAGGAGACAAAGAACCATGAGCCCATGGGTGAAGGCGGCTGTGCAGGGCGCGGCGTGCGGGCTGGCGTTGGGGTTGGTGCTTCTGATCGGCGTGCGGGTCTGGCGTCCGTCACTTGCGGTAGCGGCCGGGGACTCCGAGCCGGCACCTGTGGTGAAGGCTAGGATGTTCGAGGTGGTGCACGCGGCGGGGAACACGCGGGTACCCCTGGAAGTCGACAGCATCCTAGGGCCGCATCCGTACTTGCGCCACGCAGCGGGGGACACGCGGGTAGCCCTGGAAGCCCTCCTTAACCAAATCCCGATGCTATACTTGAGCCACGCGGGGGCAAGATGCGGACAGCCCTGACGGAGGTCCGATCGTGGCATTACTCGACAAGGCCGGCGCAGCTAGAGCCGTCCTTGGGGTGACGATCTTGCGGGCCATCTGAACCGCAGAGGTCAGTACGCGCCCCGAATCTTCCCTAATACCGTCTGACGTAAACGGGACAGTGCTGTGGAATGCTCCCTGACGCATAGCGAACGGGCACCGCACGGAAAGGTCCGAAACTTCTCCAGGTCATCCCGATAGCCCCGTAGGGTTCTCCGGTCCAACAAGGGGGAATAACGCACAAGGTCGGCAGTCTTCTCCACTCGTTACACGGGTGCGGAAGTCATCTGTTGAGTTTGCGTATGATCTCCTGAATGGCTCGCTTCGTCGTGTTTCATCTGCAGGAGGCTCTGATCAGGAGACAGCAGAAGTCATCCGTGAGTTTTCGTGCACGGTTATCGGGCATGCGGTGGCACTGCGAGCGCGGCTTACGGCGCCCGCCAAACTGTCTTCCCTTGGCTGCTGAAGAACATGAGGGACGCCCCAGTCTTGGTGTCGGCCCCTAGCTCTGCCCGGCGCTGGCCAATGGAATCATATAACGTTAGGTATGGATTTCCCCCACGAACGTCCACTTGAGCGCCCGCGTCGCCTGCGCCACGCAAGACCAAATATGGCCGTCCCACGAGCACGCCAAGCTCCACTTTGCCTTTGCCTGGTGCGCCATACAAGGTCAAGCGTGGGCTCTGCTCAGATTCGAGCAGTTGCAAGTCCAATATCACTCTCGCTCTGCCTGCCGAGTCTAGCACTTCAAACCGCTTGGCTCTTACTACTTCCGGAATCCGTGCGGCCGCTCCGCTGACGGGCACGGACCAAATTCGTGCTGCACTCAGGAAGACAAAGCCCAGCGCAAAACCACAGCTCGCGCCTTGAATTACAGCTCTCATCCACGACTTCATAGCTGCCTCCTCGCCTTGGACAACCTCGCCGGTTCCGCTCTACGCGGGGCCACATATGCTCACAGCTACACGTAGTCCTAGCCTAATCCGCCGCCTGCTGTGCGTAGTGGCGGGGAATTCGCACGCTGCCCGAGGTGGAAGCCTGTGACGGTGACGTCACCCAAGTCCATGCTGGCGCGCAGCGCGTGGTGGCGCGTGGTGGCGCAAACTCGCCTCAGGACCTGTAATTCATTGAAAAATAAAGGGGAATTGGTAGCGCTAACGGGAATCGAACCCGTATTTGAGCCTTGAGAGGGCTCCGTCCTAACCGTTAGACGATAGCGCCGTTCTTCTTACAGTATACCAACTCACGGCCCATTCTCCGCAAGACCCGCCGAGGAAGAAGCGCACCCCCTTCAGGCTCATCTTGTGTGAGAATCTGGACCCTCCTTCAGGCTCATCTTGCATGAGAAAAGACTCTAACGCCGCCCGCATAGCACCCAACACAGTCGGCGGCCTGTCCCAAGATGCCCGAAGAGTGCGGCGAAGAGATTCGCCACCCGAGCAACTCGTGAGCCTTGGCGCACAAGGGAGAAAACACAAGGCCACCAACCGCCCGCACGACTCCCGGCTTGCTCCACGGCGGCGGAAGGGACGGACACGCAGGCCTTCCTCTATAGGTGGCGCGATCGAGTGAAGAACCGGGCTGCGGGTAAAGGGCGCCCTGGCCGGAAGAAATGTCGGCCGCAGACAAGAATGTCTGCCCCACAAGATGAGCCTGCCCCCAAAGTCGGTCGGACCTCTCGCCAGAGAGAACGCGAGCAGCCGCAGACGAGCTGAAACAAACCGGCCACGCAGGTCGAATCGCCGAGGCCGCTCGTTTGATCAGCTTAGCGAACTACTGGGAGCCAAGCCGCTTGAGCTTCAAATTGCGGAACTCGATCCGCTTGTCCTGATTGTGCTGCAACAGAATGTAGCCTTCCTTGCTCTTGCTGTCGCGGGCATCCAGAATGGTCTCGCCGTCCAGCACGATGACGTAGTGGTCCCCCTGCGCCGTGATCTCAAACGTGTGCCACACATCCGGAGCGGGCTTCACCGGCTTGGCTTTGACATGGAAGACCAGACTGCCGGTCGGAAACTCGGGATGATCGTTCCAAATCTGAATTTCGTAACCGGTGGTCGCCGGCTGACCCTGCAACGCGGAGCGGATGAAAATGCCGCTGTTGCCGTCGGCGCCCTGGCGCCAATCGGCCTTCAGGATGAAATCCGAAAAGGGAGTCTCGTAGCGCAAGTTTGCGGCCGGCCCCTGATCGGCCACCAGCACGCGATTCTCGGCGCGCCACACGGAGCGACCGCCCTGGTCCCAGCCGTTCAAGCTTCGGCCGTCAAACAAGAGGATCCAGCCCTCAGCTTTCTCCTGAGCGGTCAACGTGTTGTCCTGAGCAAAGCCGGCCGCCGCAGAAAACACGAGCAAGATAGGAAGAATCGCACGCATCATCCTCTCATGATAGCGTGCCCGCGATTTTGTCCGGATACCGTGGGGAGCCGGATGCCTCGGTTCGCGGCGGCCGCAGCGCAGCGGGGGACTTCAACGGCCGACGGCCTCGAAGTAGCCGTGGGCCAGTTCCGGCTTCACCTCCAGCGCCTTGCGCCAGCAGCTCCGCGCCTCGTCCTCCCCGCCGAGGGATTGGAGCGCGTGCCCAAGATTCAACAGCGCCTCGGCAAAGTCCGGCTGCATGGCCAGCGCCTCCCGGTAGTGCCGCGCGGCCTCCTCCATCAATCCTTGCTTCTGGCATAGCAGGCCGGTGTTGTACAGCAGCTCGGGCGTCCGCTCGCCGAGTTCGATCAGACGGCGGTGCGCCGCCAGCGCGGAGGCGTGGTCCTCTTCCTCCAGGGCCAGCGCCGCCAGCCCGCGCAGCGCGTCGGCCGAATCCGGCTGCGAGGCCAGCACCTGCTCGAAACAGCGCCGGGCGGCGGTGGTGTCCCCGGCCCGCCAGTGCGCAATACCGAGGTTTAGTCGGGCCTCGTGCCAGCCCGGCCGGTTCTTCAGGCAGATCTCGAACGCCTCGGCGCTGCCCCGGAAATCGCCGCGCTGGAGACGGGAGTAGCCCAGCCGGAAGCGGGCCTCGTCCCACTTCGGGTTGCCTTCCAGCAGCTTGGCGTACAGGCTCTCGGCGGCGGCGTGTTCCTCGGACTGCTCGAGCACCAGCGCCAGATTCCACTGCGCCGCCGCCTGCTCCGGATCCAAACGGAGGGCCTTTTCATAAGCCGCCCGCGCCTCTGCCAGCTCCCCCTGTTCCTGGCGGACGATGCCGAGGTTGACCAGCGCTTGGGGCGAGTCCGAGCGGATCCGTACCGCCTGCTCGTAGGCGCGGCCGGCCTCCTCCAGGCGTCCCGCCTTCTGGTGCGCCACCCCCAGATTGAACCACCCCTCGAAGTGATCCGGCGCCACTTCCACCAGCCGCGCACAGTAGCGCGCCGCCGCTTCGAGATCTCCCGAGGCCAGGGCCGAGGCCGCCAGCCCTTCCAGCGCCGCCTGCGACTGCGGCCGCACCGCCAGAAGCTGCTCGGCGCTTTCCCGCACCCGGACCGGATCCTTGCGGGCCATCTCAATCGCAATGAGATTCACCAGGCAGTCCTCGGCCTGCGGGTTGCGCTGAAGGATACGCCGGTACAGCGTGCCGGCCTCTTCGAAGCGTCCGGCCAGTTGCAGCGTCACCGCCTTGCCAAACAAGGCGGCCTCTTGGCTCGGCTTCTGGTTCAGGCACTGGTCGAAGGCCTCCAAAGCCGCCTCCAAACGTCCAAGCTGAAGGTGACAGATGCCGATGCCCAGGTGCGCCTCGCTCCGGGCAGGATCCACTTCCAGCGCCCGCCGGAAGCGCTCGATGGCCTCCTCCCAGCGGCCCAGCTTCTCCAGACACACGGCCAAGTTAAAAGACGCCGTGCGGTGCGCAGGCTCCAATTGGATCAGCTTCCAGTAGCTGGAGGCGGCTTCATTATATTGCCCTAACTGAAAGTGGATGTGGCCGAGCGAAGAGTAGATCTCGCCGTCCTTCTCCCCTCGCTCCAGGGCTGAGTAGAGTTCGTTCAGGGCCTCGGCAGGCTTGCCATCCAGATGCAGGGAAACGGCCCGCGCCAGGGCGTGGGACGCGCCACGCCTTTCCGAATGGACCTGGAGATCGCTGCCGATGCCGCCGGCGGCCGGATTCCAGGATTGAGTCGTCGCAGCTCTTCTCGGATTCATTGGGATCTCATTGCACTCCTTCTCTCCAAAGCGCTGGGGAATAAATAGGCGCAGATCCGGCCGACGAAATCTTCTTTCTGGCTCAGTTTCATCCAGTAGATGCGCGCCCGTTCGCCGCTGTCGGCGAAGAAACCAAAACCTCCGGAGCGGAACAGATCATCGCGCCAGAAGTCCACCAACTGCCCTTCGATTGCGGTCGCAAAATCGCTGCCGTTGGCCGAGATTTGCACCCGGTACGGAACGCCGTCGTGAAGCATGACGCGGATCGGGATCTCGACGCGCGGCCCCGGCTCACCGCCGACCACCGCGTAGCGCACCAGCGAGAACAGCGGCAGCGGACCGGAACGGACCAGCCGGATTTTCGCCGCGTAATAGTTGTGCTCGTCCTTGGCCCGGTAGGCCCAGCTCACCGCCTGGCGCTCGATCTGCACCAGGAACTCGACCCGGTAGTTGTCCATCTTCATGGAGGGCTCGAACAGCGCCAGTTTTCCGGGACGGACGTAGCCGGCCTTTTCGATGCGCCAGCTTCGGCTCCAATCGCCTTCCCCGCGCCAGTCCCGCATCCCCGTCTTGAAGTCCTCCTCGATCTCCACCGCAGCCCGGCTCCGAATCGTCTCCTCCAGGCGTCCCAGGCGTGAGACCAGCAGATCCGCCACTGCCATGCCCGGAAAGGCCGCCCACAAGAACAGCATCAGGCTTGCGCCGGCGGTAGCGTATCGGACATAGCCTGGAATCCGGTCCCAAAAGTGCAGCAGGTTATGCAGCCAATGCACCACCGGCTCCTCGACCGGCCTTAGATACTCGAACGTTTCGACAATGCTCAGCGCATTTCGCCGGTGGAGCAATGAGGGTGGTGCAAAAGGTGAGGCTCCAAAGGCGATCGGCGAGCAGCGCCGGTCGCGGGCCGCCACCCGTTGGGCCGGCTTCGGCTCGGACAGCAGCGTGTCCGGGACCTGAACGTACCGGAAGAGCGAGGCCAAGGCCGGCAGCAACGCGCTGGCGCCGAATCCCGGCGCCGACCCAGCCCCCAAAGGTTTGGCCGGCAGCAGCTTGCCCGCCAGCGCCTGCGTCGCAGGAAGCGCTTCTTTCGGCGCGGGACGCCCGGTGACGGGGCTGAGAACGGGTTTCCTCAGAGGCGGCGAATCAAAGGGCAGCGGAGTGTGCGCGGCGCTGGCCATCACCCGGGCCGCGGGAGGGGGCGCATCCAGTTGGCAGGGACCGCGGGCCCGTAACCGCGCCACAAGGACCGGCTGCGGACCCGCGGGCTGAGGGAGGACCCAAAGGGGAGCTTGCCAGCCTTCTGATTCCACGGGCAAAGGCGAGGAGGGTAGCGACCGTGCGGCAAGGTTCACTCTGCGCGGCTCCAGGCACGGCCTGTGGCTGCGCAGCTTCCCGTCCGGCTGCGGCTCGGTTAAGGGTCTGTCGAGCAAGGGCCCCTTGAAGCAAGGTCTCACGACGGGGGCCCTCATGGGCGCGGGATGCAGCGAGCCGGGTTGGACGCTCGCGGCGCCGACAGGCATCCCGGACGAAGGCAAGGGACAGGGTCCGGATTGCCGGAACGCCGGAGTGTTCAGCACGCCGACTTGGAGCAGGGAACCGCGCAAGGATCGGATCTCGGTGTGGCAACCCAGAAGCCCGAGTTGCGCCGCCATCTGGGGTGCGCCAGGCAGACGCGCCGGACGGCAGAAACGGAAGACCCCGCCTGCCGGCAGACGGAAGCCGGCCACCGGCAAATCCAACGCTCCGGGGCGCGATGAGGGAGCGGACGAATTCGTTCCGCCCGGCTCCGCGGTAAGACGCTTCAGCGCCAACTGAGTGAGTTTCTTGTAGCGCAGGCGGTGTTGCCGCGAACAGAACTCGCCGTCGGTGAGTTCCTTCAGCACGCTGAGCTGTTTGCCGCAATACAGGCACTGCATAGAGCTCTATCGGCCTGATCGAGGTCCGCTCCCCAAAGCCGGACCGATGGGGACCCGCCGGGCGCCGAGCCCGGTGTCGTTTCGGGATCCCGTCACCCAGATGCAACTCGCGCTTTTCACCGCGTTGTCTATCTCCCCGAGTCCCACCATAAGGCCTCCCCAGCCCACGGACAAGACCGGAAATAGCTATTAGAACGCTGTAGTCCAACGTTAACAGTAGCGTTCGCGGGCACGGCCTCCGCTGCTCGGCTTATCGGAGGCGTCCGGGGCGAACCGATAGAAAAGATGACTGAGGTTGCCCGGCGAAATCACCCCGCCGGGGAGCGGGAGGAGTTGCGCCGGGCCGCTCACATGGGTGGCGGGAGGGTCAAGGCGGCTTTTTCCAAAGCCTTCTCCAACATCTGAACCGCGGCGCTTTCCGGGATGCTGCGGGAGGCAGCGATCTCGGTCACCAGCATATGGCGCGCGCGGTCCAGCATCTTCTTTTCGCGGAACGAGAGCGTCTTGGTCTGCCGGAGGATCAGGAGGCTCTTGAGCACTTCGGCAGTTTCCAACAAGCTGCCCGAGCTCATCTTTTCGGAATTCTCCTTGAAGCGATTCTTCCAATCCCCCTTCAGGTTGCAGGAACCACTCGCAAGAAAGGAAAGCACCTTGTTGACTTCGCCATTGCAAGTCACCCGGCGCAAGCGCAGCTCGCATGCATGCGAAACGGGGACCATGACGGTCAGGCGGGTGCAAAGAAGCCGCAACAAGTAGAAGCGTTCGCTCTGGCTGCCGAAAGATCTGCTGCTGACGTTCTCGATAATGCCGATGCCGTGGTTCGGATAGACAACCTTCTCGCCAATTTGAAACTGCATAGCGGGCCTTGCAGGTTAAGTTCTAAACGGCTGAAGACTACCAACGACTCCGAAACCAGAAGAAAATATTAAGGCTTAAACGAACAAAAGTCAACAAAAATCCGCACCTCGATAGCAAACGGCGCTCCGGAATTCTGAGCTGGCGAACAGAATACGAAAACAACGCTCCGAGAGAACTCAGCGGCGCCTCGTTTGCGGCGCCACAGGTCCGGGGTGGTATGGCTTGTTCGGGAGGTCAGTGATCGCGGCCGACAACCGCTTCGGTGAGCGCCAAAAGCGCGCGCTGAATAGGGGATTCGGGGAATTCGACCATGATCCGCCTGGCGGCGCGGGTAAAGGCCTCGGCACGGGCCATGGTCCGTTCAATGCCCTGGTACTTCCGGATCAGACTGAGCGCCGCCGCAAACGAATCAGGAGTCCCGTCGCCGTTCCGCAGCAAGGACTCCAAGAAATGGCGTTCGGCGGCATCGGCCATTTCCAGGCAGTAGATTAGGGGCAGGGTCGCCTTTCCCTCCCGCAGGTCACTTCCAACGGGCTTGCCCAGCACGTCCTGCTGCGCGGTGAAATCCAGAACGTCATCGACGAGTTGAAAAGCCATGCCGAGGTTCCAAGCGTAGTCGCTGAGCTGCGCCTCCACGGAAGCCGTTGCGCCCGCCACCAGCGCTCCCAGCCTGGCGCAGGCGGAGAACAGAGCAGCGGTCTTGCGGTGGACCAGGTCCATGTAGTCCGCTTCGGTGACCGCCGCCGAGCCCAGCCGCTCCAGTTGGAGCAGTTCCCCCTCGACCATGGTCTGGGTGAGGCTGATCAGGATATCGAGGATTCGGAAGTCGCGCTGCTCGAGAGCGACCTGGAAGGCTTGCATGTAAAGCCAGTCGCCGGCCAGCACGGAGGTGTGATTGCCCCACAATACGTTGGGCGAGGGCCGGCCACGGCGCGTCTCAGCCACATCGATGACGTCATCGTGCACCAGCGTGGCGGCGTGGATCATCTCCACCACGGCGGCCAACTGGATGGCCTCCTCACGGGCGCTGCCGCCCACCAGTTTCGAACACAGCAACAACAGCGCGGGACGCAAGCGCTTGCCGCCGCTGGAGTGCAAGTAGTGGCCGATCGAGGTAATGGCCCCCACCGATGCCACCGACCTCTGCTGGATCTCCCGGTCGACCCTCTGAAGGTCCTCGCGGACAAGTTCCAAGAACTCCATCCCGCTCGGAACCTGAGTGACTTTGCCGCCCTGCATCGACTGACACCAGTTTAACCGTTGCCGCGGGGGCGGAGCAAACAAGCTTTGCGTTGATCCAGAGACGGTCTTGCACGCTGCCGCCAGCACGGCGAGGCCGCAGGAGAAGGCCGCGCCGGCGGGCTGCGCTAACGCGGGGTGATCAAGCCGCCGAGTTTGTCCTGCTCGCCGGTGAAGGAGCGGGGGAAGCGGGCTGAATAGACTTCCGGATACAGGAACCCTGAAGCAGGGTTGACGAGCACGGCGGACTCCACATCCGCAAGGACGCCGTCTTCGCGCAGGCGGCGCAGGGCCGCCAGGGAGGCTCCGCCTTCGGGCGAAGCAAAGATACCTTCCAGTTGCGCCAGTTCAACGGCGGCATCGAGCATTTCCTCATCGGAAACGGCGACCGCGCCGCCGCTGGAGGAACGCAGGATCCGCAAGATCAGATCATCCGCATCCGGCAGCGGCGCGCGAAGGGAGGCGGCGATGGTGCGCGGGTCGGGCCAAGCGGCGCAACGGTCCAGCCCGCGGTGAAAAGCGTCCGCGAGCGGCGAGCAGCATTCCGCCTGGACGGCGAACAGGCGGGGCGGTCCCGCCGTGAGCCAGCCGAGGGCCGCCAGCTCTTCGAAGGCTTTCCAGATGCCCACTAGGCCGGCGCCGTCGCCCACGGGGCAAAGAATGGCGGAAGGTGGATTCCACCGCATTTGCTCGGCGATTTCCAGGCCGAGGGTTTTAAGCCCTTCCACCCGGTAAGGCCAGAGCCAGGCGCCGGACCCCGCGGCCGCTCCGGCGGAGGCATCAAGTGCCGCGGAATTGCTCAATGCGCCGGCGGCAGCTACGGCGAGCCACGAGGTCCGCGATGCCGAGGCGGGAAGCGCCACCCGGACCGGGAGACCCGCAGCGGCGCCGTAGAGCGCCAGTGCGGGCGCCGCAACGGCATCCGCGGCAGCCTGCCATTCGGTGAGCCCCATCTGGAGCGCCATCGTGAACCAGCAGGAGGCGGCGCGGGCTTCGGCGGACCCGGCCGGATTCACACCGTCGTCCTTGATCCAGAGATTGGGCATGCCGGCCCTCTCACCGATACGCGGCAGGCGGACCAGCGGCGTCATGCCTTCGCCCAAGGAGATGGACGTACCGAAGCCGGAGGCAGGCAGCAGGGGGGCGTAGCGCCACATCGTGGGCGGCGCGTGCTCGAGCCATTCGCGGCTCCAGCCTTGGCGGACCGCCTCCAGGTTATAGCGCACCAGCAGCGGGCCGCCGCAGGGACAGCGTGCGGCAGGCTGTCCTGGCTCAAAGCGCCGGCCGCACCGGGCGCATTCGAAATGGGTCACTGTAGTCATCAGGCCGCAACTGCCTTATGATAGCGGCAATCCGAACAGGCGTGCGTCGGGGTGGGAGCGGACGGGCGGAATGTACGTCCGTCCAGGGCTTCGACTATCATACGGGGATAAGCTATGAAGAACAGGCGTTTTCCCCATTTCCTTGCGATCTGCCTGCTGCCGGCCTTGCTCGCAGCGGCAGCCGCCCAGAGTACGCAAGCGCTCGATGAAGGCTACACCGCCAAAATCAAGGAGTACACCACCGAGCCCTTCTTCCTGACGGAGTTGGTGGATCATCTGCCCGCCTCCGCCACGGTTCCCTCACCGGAAAAGGCGCTCGGCTATGTGATCGGAGCGCCGGGGAAGCTGACCTACTCGGCGGACATCTACCGTTACTTCCGCCAGTTGGAGAAGGCCAGTCCGCGGGTTCGCACGTTTTCGATGGGGCGAACCGAAGAAGGGCGGGAGATGCTGCTGGCGGCTGTGTCCGATGAGGCAAATCTCAAGCGCCTGGAGAGGCTTCGGGAGATCACCGCACGGCTGGCGGATCCGCGCCGGACGCCGCCCGAGGAGGCCCAGAGACTGTTGGACGAAGGCGTGCCGATGTATTGGATCACCGGCAGCATTCATTCGACCGAAGCCGGATCGCCTGAAATGCTCATGGAGCTGGCCTACCGTCTGGCGGTGGCGGAAACGCCGCTCGCCCAAAACATCCGCAAGAACTGCGTCGTGCTGGTGACGCCGCTCCTGGAGGTCGACGGCCACGACCGCTACGTGGATGTGTACCGCTACAAGCTGGCCAATCCGGGCAAACGCGCGCCCAACTTGGTCTACTGGGGCAAGTATGTGGCGCACGACAACAACCGGGACGCCATGACGCTGTCGCTGGCTTTGAGCCGGAACATGGTCCGGACGTTTCTCGACTGGCATCCCCAGGTGTTGCACGATCTGCATGAATCCATTCCGTTCCTGTATGTGTCCACCGGGATGGGGCCCTACAACCCGTGGCTGGATCCCATCGTGATCAACGAGTGGCAGATTCTGGCCTACCAAGAGGTGGAAGGGATGACCAAGCGGGGCGTGCCAGGCGTCTGGACGCACGGATTCTACGATGGCTGGGCGGCCAACTACATGATGTACGTGGCGCAGGGCCGCAATGCCGTCGGAAGGTTCTACGAAACCTACGGGGGCATCGGCGCCGACACGCTGGAGCGCACCGTTAACGAGGAGATGACCCGGCGGACCTGGTTCCGTCCGAACCCGCCGCTGCCGAAGGTCAAGTGGTCGCACAGGAACAACATCAACTTGCAACAGAGCGCGCTGCTGATCGCGCTGGATTATTTCGCCTCCAACCGGCGCAAGTTTTTGGAGAACTTCTATGCCAAGAGCCGGCGTTCGGTAGCCAAGGCGGTGACCGAAGGCCCGGCGGCGTGGGTGATTCCGGCCGATGATCCGCGGCCGCTGGAGTGCGCCGAGCTGGTGAACCTGCTGCGGCTCCACGGCGTGGAGGTGCACAGGGCGGAGAAAGAGATCGAGGTGGCGCGCAAGGAGAGCAAAGAAGAGAAGAAGGAGAAGTTTCCCCCGGGAAGCTACGTCATCCGGATGGATCAGCCGTACAGCCGGCAGGCCGACATGCTGCTCGATACGCAGTACTACGACGCTAGAGACACGCGTCCCTACGATGACACGGGCTGGTCCTTTGGCCCCCTGCGCAACGTGAAAACCGTGCGGGTGACCGACACTTCGATCCTGAAGGCGCCGATGAAGCTGATCGAGGCGCCGGTGCGGCCGCCGGGAGGCATTCGCGGAGAGGGCACGGCGGCGTACCTGATCCCGCACAACGCTGAGAACGCGCTCGCCTCGTTCCGGTTTCGGCTGAAGGAAGTGGAGATGCTGGCCGCCGAGGAGCCGTTTAAGGCCTTGGACCGCGAGTTTGGAGCGGGGACGTTCCTCATCCCCGCGCAAGGAAACCCGCCCGATCTTCGCGCCAGAATCGAACGGGCTGCTCAAGAACTGGGGCTTGCGGTGCACGCGGCGGGCGAAACGCCCAAAGTGGCCGCCCACCGGCTGGCCGCGCCGAGGATCGCGCTGGTGCACACCTGGATCAGTACCCAGAACGAGGGGTGGTTCCGCCTGGCGCTGGACACCCTCCAAATCCCTTACGACTACATCTCCGGCCAAGTGCTGGCCGCGACGCCCAATCTTCGAGCCAAATACGACGTGATCCTGTTGGGGCCGGTTCCCGGCAGCTCCCAGCG
>Ga0209381_1002517_pt1 | contig 22467 bp, 16 predicted proteins | sample DewCreD2012metaG_FD_184111 | JGI IMG/M metagenome (GOLD analysis project Ga0209381, IMG submission 184111) | Hot spring sediment bacterial and archeal communities from British Columbia, Canada, to study Microbial Dark Matter (Phase II) - Dewar... ...
CCGGGACGTGAAAAAGAAAAACGGCCTGTCGTCCGTGACGGGGCGCACATCGTATGCATATTCGCTGTAAAACCGCGACGGATCCGCTTGCCTGAGGACCGCGGAGAAAAGCGAATCCTGCGCCTGCCCGGGCATGTACAGGATCTCCAGCCCGCCGCGCATCGCCTCCAGCGTAGCCCGCTCCAGTTCGTCGACGGGCAGCGGGGCGCGGCTGATCACCACCGTGTCCAGCGCCCCGCTGGCCGGCGGCTCCTCCTGCTCTTCGCGCAGCACGATCACATGGCGCCACGGCTCGCGGTAGCCCGCGCTCTCCAGCGCCGCCCGCGCCAGCGCCGCCAGCCGGAGCGACTCCCGCGGAGGATCGAACCCCCAATGCGTGAACGACAGCAGACCGTCCGGCGTCAGGCGCGACAGGTAATCCCGGAAGGCTTCCACCGTGTAAATGCTGCTCTCGTTCAGCGAGTGCGTGCCCGCGGCGGCCGAGGCGCGCGTATCGACCAGCGTTGCCAGAATCAGATCGAACCGCTCCCGCGTCCGCCGGACGAAACTCCGCCCGTCCTCAACTACGGGCCGCACCTCGGGACGGCTGTACAGCCCCCGGCTTTCCTCCCGGAAGCGCCCGCGCATGATCGCATCCACGATGATCGGATTGATCTCCACCGCCGTCACGTTCCTCGAGCCGCTGGCCAGCGCCAGCGCCACGTCCCAGCCGCCGCCCGCGCCCAGAATCAGCGTCCGTCCCGCCGGGCGCAGCCGCAGGGCGTAGCCTGGCCCGCGCTGCAACAGGCGGCTCTTCTGCTCCGGCGTCAGCTCCAGCGGATCGAACGTGGGAATCCGGCTGCTCGAACTCGCGTCGACCAGAATCAGCGGGGCCGTTCCTTCCTTCACCACGCTGACGCGGGAAAAGCTGTTCCACTGGACGAACAGCTCCCGCCGCAGATCCATTCCTTTCGCCGCCGAGACATCGATCAGCCGGGCGCCTTTGTTCACGACGATCAGACCCACCAGCGCCAATGCCACTGCAGTTGCTGCCACCCTGCCCGCCCACGCCCCGGCCAGTCCGAACCAGACGCCCGCGGCGGCCGACAGCAGAACGGCCGCCCCGAGGATGGCCCCCGGGCCGCCCATCACGTTCAGAAACGGAATCACCAGCAGACAGCCCGCAGCCGCCCCGCACAGATCGAAAAAGTACACCCTCTCCACGCGGGCGATCGTGTCGGCGATCACCAGCGACAGCGTCACGCCCGTGAACACGAAAGGCAGAGCCGCTGCGAAGTAGACGGCTGCAAACGTCCAGAACCGCGTCGGCCACGCGCCGGCCTGCACGGCGATCATCAGCGCGGCCGCCAGGGCCGCCGCATTGAGCAGCGACATCCGCCCCAGCCGCCGGTACAGCGCCGGCCCCCGCACGGAAAACGCATAGGCGAGCACCCCGCCCGCGCTGAGCCCGAACAGCGCAATCGAGACCGCGAGGAAAGCGGAGTGGTAGGAGAAAATCACCGAGAAGATGCGTGTCAGGGCGATCTCGGTGATCAGCGCCGCCGCCGCCGTCAGCAGAACGGCGGCATACAGAAACGCCCAGGAAGTCCGGTTTCCGGCGAACGGCGTGGAGACGACCGACAAATCACTATGATATCCGCTCGCCTGTCCGGGCCAGCCGCGCTCGGGATGCGCACGGCTTGCACCGATCACCCTGCGCGGCATCAGCAGGGATGTAAATCGCGGCGGGTTCCATGCCGTGAGCGCTGCGGCCGCAGGCCGCGGGAGCGGCCGGCCCCTCGCGGCCCGCAACCGGACGGCGGTCTTTGAAGGCGCGGCCACACGGCCGGCGCAGCCTACACGATGGCTGCGGGCGGCGCCGGCTCATCCGGGCTGCCGGCTTTGGCCAGCGGCCAGCGGATCATGATGATCGCCAGCAGAACCAGCACGGCCAGGCCGGCCGCCACCGGCGGCTTGTCGAAGAAGCTGAGGATGGAAGAAAGCGGCCTGTCGGCGATGGCGAAGCCCGCCTTCACCATCCCCATCAGCGCTTCGCCGGCGATCAGGCCGGAGGCGATCAGCACAGCGGCGTTTTCGATCCGCGCCTTCTGCGGCTCGTTGAAATTGCTCCGGTCGCGCGCCCGCTCCATCAGCCAGCGGATCACGCCGCCGGTGAAGATGGCGAAGGTCGTTTCCAGCGGCAGGTACATGCCCACGGCGAACAGCATCGGGCTGCGCACCTGCAGCAGCACCAGCGCCAGCCCCATGCAGATGCCCGTCAGCACCAGCGGCCACGCCATCGAGCCGCCCACGATGCCCTGGCTCAGCATCGCCATCAGACCCGCCTGCGGCGCAGACAGCTTCGGATCGCCAAAGCCGATGCCGCCCTCGCGGATGTTGCCCTCGTGCAGGACCCACAGCGGGAAAAACAGCAGCAGCCCGCTGATCAGAATGCCGATCAGATCGCCGATCTGCATCGACCGCGGCGTTCCGCCCAGGATATGGCCCACCTTCAGGTCTTGCAGCATCTCGCCCGCCACGGCCGACGAGACGCAGACCACCGCCGCCACTCCCAGCACCGCCGCCACGCCGGACAGCCCTTTCACGCCGATCGCCACCATCAGCAGCGCGGCCACGATCAGCGTCGACAGCGTGAGGCCGGAGATCGGGTTGTTCGACGAGCCGATGATGCCCACCAGGTTGCCGCTCACCGCCGCAAAGAAGAAGCCGAGCACGATCATCACCACGGCGGCCACTACGGCGCCCGCCAGCGACTGCGAGAAGAACTCGTACAGCACAACCATGGCGATGAACGTCGCCACCAGCCCCGGCAGCACCACCTTGAAGCTCAGGTCCTGCTGCGTGCGGTCGACGGCTTCCGCCTGCCCGCTGGCTTTCTTCAGATCGGCCACCGCGCGCTGCAGCCCCGCCGCCAGCGACTTGCGCATGCGGAACATTGTCGTGGCCGCGCCCACCAGCATGCCGCCCACCGCGATCGGCCGGACGATGTTGCGCCACACCTGGCTGGCGATGCCGTCCCACGCTTCATGGCCGGCGCCCTCGGGGATGTTCTTCGCCAGTTCGGGCCCGAGGAAGTAGACCAGCAGCGGCACCAGCAGCCCCCACGCCGTCAGCCCGCCGGCGAAGTTCAGCGCGCCCAGCCGCGGACCGATGATGAAACCCACGCCCAGATACGCCGGGGCGATGGCGGGCAGGGAGAACTTCGTCCATCCGCCGGTCGCCGCCTCTCCCGCCGCGCCCAGCTTCACGGCGCTCTTGCCGAGTTCGCCCACTTTCAGCAGGAATTCCCTGCTGGCGGAAAACAGCCGGAATTCGCCCAGCAGGTAGATGAACGCCCCGACCCCCATGGCCTGGAACAGCGTCTTTGCGGCGTCGGCGCCGCGCTGACCGGCCTTGTGGATCTCGGCCGCGGCCTTCGATTCAGGGAACGGCAGCTCCGGATCTTCCACCATCACGCGCCGCAATAGCGTCACGAACAGGATGCCCAGCGTCCCGCCCACCAGCATCAGGGCGCTCGATTGCCAGTACGCTTCAAATGTGTCAAAACGCTGCCATGCGCCGACAATGACAAAGGCGGGAATGGTGAAAATCGCGCCGGCGGCCACGCTTTCCCCGATGCTGCCCACCGTGCGCGCCATGTTCTCTTCCAGAATCGAGCCACGGAACAGACGAAGAACCGCCATGCTGATCACCGCCGCCGGATACGTGGCGGCGATCGTCTGGCCCGCGCGCAGCCCGAGGTAGGCGTTCGCTGCACCAAGCACCACCGTCATCACGAGCCCGAGCAGCACGGCCCGGAACGTGAATTCGGACATCTTCATGTCCACGGGGACGAAGGGTTTGTACGAGTTCTGCTGGTTCGCCATGTTCCGTGCTCCGGACAATCGCCCTAGATCATACCCGTTTCGGGGCAGTTTCCGCTAGTGGGCGAAATGCCCCACGCGCGGCGCAACCTCCGCCCGGTGGTGAATCCGGCCGCGTTGAAAATGGACGGGTTAGTTCCTGGCGCCGTTTGGCATGTCAGTTGCTCACTCCAGACCGGAGCCCAGAAAACCATGGCCTATGTGATCGTTGACACCTGCACGAAAGACAACCACTGCATCGAAGCCTGCCCGGTCAACTGCATTCACCCGACGCCCGACGAGCCGGGCTACGACGAAGTTCCCCAGCTCTACATCCACCCGACCGAGTGCATCGACTGCGGCGCCTGCGTGCCGGTCTGCCCCACCAACTCGATTTACATCCTCGACGAGCTGCCTGCGGATCTGGCGCACTTCGCCGAAAAGAACGCCGCGTATTACAACTAGCTCTCAGCTCGATCTGCTCCTCCACCCAGGCGCCGGGCGGCTCGCTCCTCCTCCGCCCGGCGCCGCCTGCCTCACTCCCCCCGGTTCTCCCGCCGCCACTGCAGCGACGCGCACACTCCCCTCGGTCCCGCGATCTGCTGCAGGACGCTCCCTTCCCCCAGCTTCCATGTCTGCACCCGGATCTCCTCGCCCGGCAGGGCTTCATCGAGAAAGTCCGCCTGCATGAAACAGGGCGGCTCGACTGCTTCTTCCGCCTCCGCCCACGCGAGGTAGGCCGCATTGTTGGCGTGATTGTTGATGTCGAGATCTTCGGGGCTCACGATCCGCGCGGCAACCCGCGGCGGCGTTGCCGGAGGCTGCGGCGCAGAGGCGAAGGTCACGCGCGTGTCCCGGGGCGGAAACTCCAGAGTGTGGAGAAACCGGGGCAGCCGCACCGGCTTGCGGCTCGTCAGGTCGGCGATCAGCCAGACTGACGCAGCCTCGATCAGCTTCTCCCCGGCGCCGGAAATCATCTCGTATTCGCGCCAGGCGCGTGCGCCCGCGGTGCGGCGGGACGGCCAGGTGGCCACCTCCACGGCCTCGCCCGGCTCCGGCCACCGCCGCACAGCCATGCCAAGCTGCACGAGCATCCACGCCTGGCCCCTGGCCCGCAGGTCCTCGATCCCCACGCCCAGCGCGGCCGCGTGCGGGCCGGCGGCCCGTTCGAACATGCGCGCCACCCCAGCGGCCCCGCGCCCCGCCGCCCGGCAGGAGAGGCGGTAGATCAGCTCGGACGCCATCAGCCGAGCCGCGCCTTCACCAGGTCGCTCAGCCGCTTGCCGTCGATCCGCTTTCCCGCCAGCTTCGCGCGCGCCGCCGCAATCACCTGCCCCATCTGCCGGCTGCTCGTGGCGCCCGTCTCCGCCGCGGCCGCCTCCGCCGCCGCGGCCATTTCTTCCTCCGTCGCCGCGGCGGGCATGTAGCTCTCGATCAGTTTCATCTCCGCTTCTTCTTTTTCGGCCAGTTCCGGCCGCCCGCCCTGCCGGTACATCTCCGCCGCGTCCTTCCGTTGCTTGATCAGCGAATTCAGGACTTTCAGCTCGGCCGCTTCGTCGAGTTCCTTCATGGAATCGACCTTCTCTTTCATCAGCGCCGATTTCATCATCCGCAGCGCGGCCAGACGCGCTTCGTCGCGGCTCTTCATCGCCGCCGCCATGTCTTTCTGAAGCTGATCGAGGAGCGCCATCTCTGGTATCCTGAAAACCTATTTCCCTCTGATTTTCCCACAGCCATGCATGTCAAGAAGCAGCGACTCCTGACCCCAGGGCCGACGCCTCTTCTGCCTCGCGCCCTTCATGCCATGATGGCGTCCGACATTCATCACCGGACGCAGGACTTCATCCAGCTCTATCCGCGCGTGCTCGCCGATCTCAAAGAGGTCTACGGCACGCAGAACGACGTTCTCATCACCGTCAGCTCCGGCACCGGCGCCATGGAAGCCGCGGTCTCCAATTTCTTCAGCGAAGGCGACAGAGTGGTGGTGCTGTCCGCCGGCAAGTTCGGCGAGCGCTGGGTGGATCTGGCCAAAGCCTACCGCCTCAACCCCGTCGTCCTGACGGCCGAATACGGCGACGTCGTCAGCCCCGAGCGCGTCGCCCAGGCTCTGAAGGAAAACCCGGACACGAAGGGCGTTTTCTTCCAGGCTTCGGAAACCTCCACGGGCGCCGCGCACGACGTGCGCTCGATCGGCGAGATCGTGAAACAGACTCAGGCGCTCTGCATCGTCGATGCGATCACCGGTCTCGGCACGATGCCGCTCGACATCGACGGCTGGGGGCTCGACCTGGTCATCGGCGGCTCGCAGAAAGCCTTCATGATCCCTCCGGGGCTCGCCTTCATCAGCGTCAGCGCCAAGGCGTGGGCGCAGAATGAAACGGCGCGGCTGCCGCGGATGTACTTCGACCTGAAGCGCGAGAAGAAAATGGCCGACAAGGGCGAGAGCGCATGGACGCCGAACGTCAGCCACATCCTGGCCCTGGCCGAGGCGCTCGCCTACATCAGGCAGCTCGGCATGGCGAAGCTCGTCGAAAACGCCCAGTGGCTGGCCCGCGCCACCCGCGCCGCCGCCGTCGAGCTCGGCCTCGAACTGTTCGCCCCCGGCTCTCCGTCCTCCTCCGTCACGGCCATCAAGGCCCCTGCCGGGATGGACTCGGGCGAGATCGTCAAGGGCTTCCGCACCCAGTTCGGCGCCATCATCGCCAACGGCCAGGGCACGATGAAGGGCAAGATCTTCCGCATCGCCCACCTCGGCTATTTCGACTTCGCCGATCTGTTCGCCGTCATCGCCGAACTCGAACTGATCCTTCATCAGAAAGGCCTGCCTGTCACTTTGGGCAAAGGCGTGGCCGCCGTGCAGAGGACCTATCTCGAGGCTCAGAGCGGGAAGCAGTCATGAAGATCCTGGTCGCAGAACCCATGTCCCCGGCGGCGCTCGATCTGCTGCGCCGCCAGCCCGGCTTCGAAGTCATCGAGTCCAATCCCAAAGAGTACGAACAGCACCTGGGGGACAGCGAGGCGATGCTCGTCCGCAGCGCTGTCAAGGTGAAGGCCGACACGCTGGCCAAAGCGCCTCGCCTCCGCGTCATCGGCCGCGCCGGCGTGGGCGTCGACAACGTCGATCTCGCCGCCGCCACCGCTGCGGGCGTGCTCGTGATGAACACCCCCGGCGGCAACGCCGTCAGCGTCGCCGAACATACGCTGGCCCTCATGCTGGCTCTCGCGCGCATGATCCCCGAAGCCAACGCCTCCACGCGCGCGGGCAAATGGGAAAAGAAAAAGTTCCTCGGCAACGAGCTCCGCGGCAAGACCCTCGGCATTGTCGGCCTTGGCAACATCGGCCAGGAAGTGGTCCGGCGCGCCCGCGGCTTCGAAATGCGGGTCATCGCTTCCGACCCGTACGTGAATCCCGCCACCGCCGCCGATCTCGGCGTGGAGCTGCTGCCGTTCGACGGACTCATCGCGCAGTCCGACTACATCAGCCTCCACGTGGCGCTCACGCCGGAAACGAAGCACATGATCAACGCGCAGACGATCGCGCGCATGAAACCCGGCGTGCGCATCATCAACTGCGCGCGCGGCGAACTGATCGACCAGGACGCCCTCCTCGAGGCCCTGAATTCCGGCAGAATCGCCGGCGCAGGGCTCGATGTCTTCTCGCCCGAGCCGCTGCCCGAAGGCCATCCGCTGCTCTCCGCGCCCAACCTCATCGCCACGCCCCACATCGCCGGCTCCACGGAAGAGGCGCAGGAGATCGTCGGCATCCGCATCGTCGAGCAGCTCGTCGAGTACCTCCTGCACGGCGTCGCCATCAACGCCGTCAACATGCCCGCCGTCGCGCCCGAGCAGTACCGCGCCATCAGCCCCTACATCGAGCTCGCCGGGCGGCTGGGCCGCTTCGCCGCCTTCATCGCCGCCGACAACCCGCAGGCCGTGCGCATCACCTACCGCGGCCGCATCGCCGAACTCAACACCAATCTGCTCCGCAACGCCGCTCTGGCCGGCGTGCTCAGCCGCAGCCTCGCCTCCCGCGCCAATCTCGTGAACGCCATGCAGCTCGCCTCGCAGCGCAACCTCACCGTCACCGAGGCGCATCAGCCGCGCGGCGGCGCCACCGACTCCATCCAGGTCGAAATCATCGCCCTCGCCTCGGCCACCTCGGTCACCGGCGGCGTCGTGATGGACAAGCCCCGGCTGCTCTCCGTCGACGGCATCCCCGTCGAAATCACGCTCGCCGGGCACCTGATCTATATGCGCAACATCGACGTCCCGGGCGTCATCGGCCACGTCGGCGGAATCCTCGGCCGCAACCAGATCAACATCGCCAACTTCTCCCTCGGCCGCCAGGAGACCCCGGCCGCGCAAGGCCAGCCTCTCGAAGCCGTCGCCCTCGTCGAGGTCGACACGCCTGTCAGCGAAGCCATCCTGACGGAGCTGCGCGCCCACCCGGCCGTGCGTCTCGCCGTCACCGTGGAACCCGCCGGCTGAGCTCCGGCGCGTCCCGAGTCCCGCGGCCATCAGTCACTCCGGGCGGGCTTGGTAACAGGCGCCGCGCGTTCCTCCTCGCTCAACGGCCGCCCGGCCCCGGCAACGGGCTCCGGGCCGCGAGCGCAGAGGCCGCAGTCCGCCGCTTCCCTTCTCGCTTGCGCGAGGGCCGCATCCCAACCGCGCCCGCCCGGACCTCGACAGCAGGCGCTCCCGCCGCAGTCCGGGTGCGGCGGCTGCAGGGCTGAAGCATCGTCGCCGTGAAGGCCATCCGCCTCTTCCTGCGGCCCCGCGGGCGGCCGCGCGGAGCCTGCCGGCTACTCTTCCGGGGGCGGCTCGCCCAGGTCTTCGGCCAGGTTTTCGAATTTCGTGTACTTGTGGAGGAACACGAGGTTCACCACGCCGGTGGGGCCGTTGCGCTGCTTGCCGATGATCACCTCGGCCTTGCCCCGCAGGTCTTCGCGGTCCTTGTGGTAGACCTCGGGGCGGAAGATGAAGGCCACCATGTCGGCGTCCTGCTCGATCGAGCCGGACTCGCGCAGGTCGCTGAGCTGCGGGCGGTGGTCGCCTTCCCGCTGGTCGGGAGCGCGGCTCAGCTGGCTGAGAACCAGGAAAGGCACTTCCAGGTCCTTCGACAGCAGCTTGAGGCCGCGGCTCAGCGCGCTGACTTCCTGCACCCGGTTGGCGTTGCGCCCCAGCGAGGGCGACGGCATCAGCTGCAGGTAGTCCACCACCACCAGGCCCAGAGGGGCGCTGATGGAATGCTTGAGCTTGCGCACCTTGGCGTTGATGTCGAGCAGCGTGGTGCCGGAGGTGTCGTCGATGAAGAGCGGAGCCTCGTAGATGTCGGCGGCGGCGGCGGCGAGGCGCGCGCGGTCCTCGCGGCTGATGTAGCCGGTGCGGAAGTGGTGCTGATCCACGCGGGCGCGCGAGCAGATCAGGCGCGTGAGCAGCGAGTCCTTCGACATTTCCAGCGAGAAGATCACCACCGCCCGCGGCGCCTGCCGGTTGGTGGCCACGTGCAGGGCGATGTTCAGCGCCAGAGCGGTCTTGCCCATGGCGGGGCGGGCCGCAAGGATGATCAGCTCGCCCGGACGGAAACCGCCGGTCATCTCGTCCAGCCGGATGAAGCCCGTGCTGACGCCCCGCACCCGGCGCGACGGATCGAGGAAGCTGTTGATCCCTCCTTCGGCGGCGTCGAAGATCTGCTGGGCGCTGGCCAGCGTGTTCTTGGCCTGCGCTTCGCCGATGCTGAGCAGGCGCTCCTCGGCCGCAGAGAGGATCTGCACCGGATCGTCCTCGGCGAGCATGCAGCGCTGGATGGTCTCCTGCGAGGCGGCGATCATCTTGCGCAGCAGGCTCTTGTCGCGGACGATGTTGACGTAGCTCTCCAGATGGAAGATCTCCGGCAGCCCTTCGTCGAGAGAGGCGATGTACGACAGGCCGTCGACGGACTCGAGCTCCCCGTGGCGCATCAGCTCGTTGGCCAGCGTCACGCGGTCGATGCGCTCGTCGCGGTTGTGCAGGTCCATCATCCGCTGGAAGATGATCCGGTGCTTGTCGAGCGCGAAGTCGCCGGGAGCCAGTGTGGCGGCGGCGGTGACGAAAGCGTTCGGGTTGAGCAGAATCGTGCCGAGCACCATGCGCTCGGCGTAGATGTTGGCCGGTAGGCCCCGTTCGTATTCAGCGTCGATTTTGACTGTGGTCGACATTTCCGCGGGCAGGATGCTCTTCCAAGGTACGCAGGGCCGCCGCCGGCCCGCAACCCGCATTTCCAGCCTTCTGCCCCGTCAGAAAGTTAGCCTGTGGACTATCTGTGAAATAGGTGAGAACGCGACGACACACCCGGCGCCGGGCGCGTCCAACAGGGTGCCATGAAGACGCTCAACACTCTGCTGAACGATGAATTGACCCTGTATCTGCAGACCTGGAACGCCCACTGGAACGTCGAAGGCCCGCACTTCGCGGCGCTCCACGATCTGTTCGCGCAGCAGTACGGGGAGTTGGCCGGCCTGATCGACGAGATCGCCGAGCGGATCCGCGCGCTCGACGGACGGGCCGGGACCCGCGTGAGCGTGGAGCAGACCGGCGCCGCCAGCGCGGCCGAGATGCTGAAGGCTCTCGAACAGGCTCACACTTCATTGAGCCAGAAGATCCGCCAGCATGCGATCCCCGAGTTCGAGCAGGCCGGCGACCCCGGCACGGTGGATCTGCTGACGCGCATCGTGCAGTTCCACGACAAGGCCGCCTGGATGCTCCGTGCGTCGGGGCGCTGAGCCCCGCCTCGCCCGCGGCGCCCGGCCCGGACGCTTCACAGATCCAGCGCAAGCACGTCGTAAAAAGCGATGGCCGGCGTCCGCGTCGCCAGCACGCCGTTGCGGTACTCGAACCGGGCTTCGCTGCCCTGCCAGAGCCAGCGGGCGCGCCGCGGCCGTTGCGGACAGCGCACCGCAAGGCGTTGCGGCGGCAGCGGGATGTGCTCGCGGATGGGGCCCTTCATCGCGTAAGGGTTCGTCAGGTTGACCAGGTGCACGGTCAGCGATCCCGCCTGCTTCCACACGGCTGCGTCCACCAGCCCCGGACCTTCCAGCTCCAGAACAGGCTCTTCGTTCAGCGCCCAGCGGACGGCGTTGGCGAAGAGGCGCCCGTGATCGGGCGACAGCACCTCCCAGAACGTCCGGTCGATGTCCCAGGGGAAGTAAACCACGCGTCCCCGCCCGAACGGGCGGCAGAGGACGGCGGGAATGCGGGTGGGCGGCTGGCGCACATACACTTCCTCCATCGGCAGGTCCGGATAGGATGGCATGGTCGTCAGCGGCGGAAGCTCGCTGCCGTGCGGAGTGATCTCGACGCGCCGGACGCCGTGAATGAAGCGGCCGGCGTCGCGCAGACCGTCAAGCAGCGGGTGTTCGCGCGTGCGGATGTCGATATACGCGTTCTGCTGCCGCGCGATCGTCGAGCCTGCGTACGAGCAGCCGAACAGATCCGCAAGTCCGAAGTCCGGGCGGCGCCGCCCCGTCTCGTCATGCAGCGATGTCTCGTGCGTGGCCACGATGCCGCCGCCGGACTCGGCAAACGCACGGATCTGCGCGCATTGCCCGTCCGACAGCGCGGCCAGATTCGGGAGGATGAGTGTGCGGAAGGGGCGCAGCCGGTCCGGATCCATCAGTTCGTCGTGAACCATCTCGAAGGGGATGCGGGCTTCGATGAGCGCGTGGAACGCGCCGCGGATGAAGTCGTCCGCATCCGGCGCCACGCGCAGCGCCGTCTGCTGTGAAAAGACAATCGCTACGCGGGCGAGGTTGGCCTCGTTGCGGAAATAGCGCTCGTGCGCGGCGTGCCACGCGAAAAGCTCCTCCACGGGCCTGAACCAGCGCGAGTCCAGCGGTTTCGCGTTGAACTTGGTGACCCACGGGCGCATGCCGTGCGCGATCCCCGCGGCGGTCCACAGCTGGATCTCCTGGGGCTGCTGCACGGAGTCCTTCCACCGGTAAGGAGCCTCGAGCCCCACGGAGACGAGCCCGGCGGCGGGCTTTGCTCCAAGCGCCGCGCGGTACTCGCGGGCGTTCTTGCCGTTGGCCCAGGCCAGCTGCAGACCGTAGCGCGCCTGCCGGTCCGCGACGAGAAACGGGGCGCGCTGCCCGGCCCGCTTCATGTCGATCTCGGCATTGGCGCCTCCGCCCGTGTTGGGAATGAACGCCGCCTCGGGCCGGACGCTCTGCACCGCCTGCTCCAGCACGTCCCACAACTGAAAGAGCCGTTCGTTCTGAAACTCGCGCCACCGGATCCAGGCGGGATCGCTGCGGTCCGCCGTGCGCGGCAGATCGCCGCCGCCGAAGGCGCGGAAGTTCCGGCGGCAATGTTCGCACCAGCACATCCCGGAGCCGGACCAGCGGTTGGAGAAAATTCCGTCGATGTCATAGCGCTCCGCGATTTCCCGGACGACCTCGCGCATGAACTCGAAATTGTACGGCCCCAGGCCGCAGGTCACCCAGTAGTCCGGCATGGCCCAGTGGCGGCGGGGACGGCCTTCCGCATCCCGCGCGATCCAGTCCGGGTGCGCCTGGAAGACATCGCCGTGCGCGGCGTGCGGATCCACGCGCGCGAGGATGGCCAGACCCAGCCTGCGGCACTCGCGCACCAGTTCGCCGAAAGGGTCCTGCCCGTCTTTCATGAAGCGCGACTTGTAATGCAGCGGGATGCGCGTCGGATAAAAGGCGACGCAGCCGCCCGCCGAGAGGCAGACGCCTTCCGCGCGGATGCGGCGGATGTAATCCAGCCAGAACCCCATGTCGTAGTTGCCGGGGTCGTCCTCGACAAAAGCCAGCTGGAGCCAGCGCATCGGGCGGGCGAGGCGGAACCCGGGCTGGGCGCGGAACGTGGCCATCAGCGGGGCGGCGGCGAATTCTCTGCGCGTCATGCGGATACACTCCTCACGGGATGTTGTCCGGACACCGGGAAGCATACACTGGAGCGAGGAGAAACGCATGGCCCGCGCCACCATCCTGATCGTTCTTCTTCTGCTGCTGGCGAGCGCCCGGTGGATTGCCAGCTTCGCGATCGAATACCAGTGGTGGAAAGAAATGCAGCAGGTGGAAACCTGGCTGCAGATGCTCTCCTACAACATCGTCCCCGTGGCGGGCGCGTCCGTGCTCGCCTTCGCCGTCCTGTGGCTGGCGCATGCGCGCGGGATGAAAAGCGCCGGAACCGGGCTGCGGCAGCACCCCGTCTACGCCCAGGTTTCCACGGCTGCGCTCTTCGTTGCCGCCCTCCTGCTGGCTTCCGCCACGGTGGACGGCTGGACCATCGTCCGCTGGGCGGGCAGCCGCGGCGCGGCGCCCGGCTGGGTGGACCCGGTGTTCGGCAATCCGCTGAATTTCTACTTCTTCGACCTGCCCTTTTACCGCGTTCTGCTGCGCTTCGTGCTCGCCGTTTCCTTCGTCAGCGCGCTCGTCTACTGGGCGGCGGCGCGCTTCTGGGAGCTGCGCAACCGGACCTGGTTCGCCGGGGAGACGGGATTCCGCTATGAAATCGACCTGAGCGATCTGGCAGGATCCTTCGACGCGCGGTTCCTGCGCGCCGCGGCGGCGCTGTTCTTTGCGGCTTGGGCCGTGTCGATCTGGCTCAGCCGATACGATCTCCTGTTTGAAGACCACGGCTCGCTGGTGGGCGTCGACTGGACGGCGGATAACGTCAGCCTTCCGCTCTTCTACCTGAAGAGCGCGGCGGCGGTGGCGGCTGCCCTCGCGTTCCTGCTGGGGCGCTACAGGTGGGCGCTCGTCTTCCCGGCCGCGCTCGTGCTGGGAGCCGTGCTGCCCCCGCTGTTCAGCTCGCTCTATGTGCGCCCGAGCGAAATCACCATCCAGCGGCCTTACATCCAGCGCCACATCGCCGCCACCCGGGCGGCCTACCGGCTGGACCGGCAGGCCGTGGAGGTGGACTTCCCCGCCCAGCTCGAGGCCCCCATCGACCGCAACCGCCACCGGGCGCTGTTCGACAACGTGCGCCTGTGGGACTGGCGCGCCTTCCACGATACCGTGACCCAGATCCAGGCGCTGCGTCCCTACTACGTCTTCCAGGACACCGACGTCGACCGCTACATGATCGACGGGCAGCTCCGCCAGATCCTCATCACGCCGCGCGAAATCGACGTCGCTCAGCTGCCGGCCGACGCGCGGGCGCGCTGGATCAACCCGCATTTCGTCTACACCCACGGCTACGGCATGGTGGCCGCCGAAGCCGCGCGCATCACGCCCGACGGGCTGCCCTACCTCCTGATCCAGGACGCGCCCCCGGTGGTCCGCACGAACTCTCTCCGGCTGACGCGGCCCGAAATCTACTTCGGCGAGGTCTCCCACGAGCCCGTCTTCGTCCACACCAAGCAGCCGGAGTTCGACTACCCTTCCGGCGCGGGCAACGTCGAGACCCGCTACGGCGGCAGGGGCGGCTTCCCGATCTCCTCCATGCCCCTGCGGATCGCCGCCGCCCTGAAATACGGCGACTGGAACATCGTCCTCACGTCCTACTTGACGGAGCAGAGCCGCATGATCATCCGCCGCAAGGTGCGCGACCGGCTCCACGCCCTCGCCGAGTTCATCCACTGGGATTCCGACCCCTACCTGGTCATTACGGAACAGGGGCGCCTCGTGTGGATGGTCGACGGCTACACCGCCAGCGCAGACCACCCCTACTCGCGTCTGCTCCGCCTGCAGGGACCGGGGCTGCTCAACTACATCCGCAACTCGGTGAAAGCCACGGTGGACGCCTACGACGGCACGGTCCGGATCTACGTCTTCGACGAAGAAGATCCGATTCTGGCGTCCTACAGGAAGCTGTTTCCGAAACTCTTCACGCCGAAAAGCGGGATGCCGGCCGATCTGCGCGCGCACGCCCGCTATCCCGAGACCCTCTTCCGCGTGCAGGCCGAAATCTACCGCACCTATCACATGACGGACCCGGAGGCCTTCTACAACAAGGAAGACGTCTGGGACCTCGCACGCAACATGAACAGCCCGGGCGGCCGGCCGCAGCCGGTGACGCCCACCTACATCGTGGCGGCGCTCCCGGGCAGCGATACGCCCGAATTCCTCCTCATGACCACCTTCACGCCGCGGAACAAGGACAATCTGATCGGTCTCATGGTGGCGCGGTGCGACGGAGACGCTCTGGGCGAACTCCATTTCCTCCAGCTTTCCAAGCAGCAGCTGATCTTCGGCCCCATGCAGATCGAGGCGCGCATCAACCAGGACCAGAACATCAGCAAGGATCTGACCCTCTGGAACCAGCAGGGCTCGCAGGTGTTGCGCGGCCAGATGCTCGTGCTGCCCGTCGAAAACACGCTCGTCTACATCGAGCCGGTCTACATCCAGGCGGCCGAGGCGCGCATGCCGCAGCTCAAGAAAGTGGTGGCGGCGATGGGCAACCGGCTCATCTATGCCGACACCTATGAAGACGCCCTCGCGCAGCTCACCGGACAGGCCGCCCCGGCGGCGAAACCGGCCGAAGCGGGCGCTCCGCCCGTCACCGCGGCGCCGCCCCCAGGCAGGGACGAGCGGCGGCAGTTGCTCGAGGAGATCTCAAGGAGATTGCAGAGATACAGGGAACTGATGGGGCAGGGACGGTTCTCCGACGCCGGAAAGGAAATCGAAGCGCTGGAGCGCCTGGCGGCGCAGGCGAAGCCATGACGCCTGCCGGCCGGAAATGGCGGGAAATTCCTATTCCCCCCGGTGACCGACTTCCGTACAATACGGCAAGGACGCAGGGAATGAGCGCGAACGACAGGCGTTGCGTGCTGGTAGTCGACGACGACCCCGGCGTGCGGGATGTCATCCGCAGCATGCTCGAGGCTTCCGGTTATTCGGTCCTGCTCGCCGAGAACGGCAAAGAAGCCATGCGCCTGCTGAAATCGGAGCGGGCGGACCTGATTCTCACCGACCTCGTCATGCCGGAACAGGAGGGCATCGAGACCATCAAGGCCCTCCGGCGCGAGTACCCCGCTCTCAAGGTCATCGCCATGAGCGGCGCATTCGGCGGAGACTATCTGCGCATTGCCGCCTATCTGGGCGCGCACGCCACGCTCGCCAAGCCGATCCAGATGGAAACCCTGCTCAGGCTGGTGGAAGAGACCCTCGCGCGCGACGGCTGAGCGGCTGTCAGGGCCCAGGGAACGGACGCCGGGAGAAGCGCGGGTTCTGCGGATCCTGCTGCGCCTTCGGGGGCGCAACCGCCGTCCGCCCCGGCGTGGCGGGCAGCCCTGCCAGTTCGCTTTCCTCGAACTTCAGCGTGCGGTCCAGCACCATCTCCACGGTCGAGCCGCGCTCCAGAATCGCGTCAGGCCCCCGCGTCAGCATCACCCCCACCAGACCGGCGGCAGCGCCCGCCGCAGCCCCGATCCCCGCGCCCTTGCCCGACCGCGCAGCCACGCCCCCGATCATCGTGCCCCAGCCCGCCGCTTCGCCCACTTTCACCGCGTCCCCGGTCTTGTTCGATTCGCCTTCCACTTTCCCTTCCGTGCGGTCCACCCGGCCGGGATTCGAGGCGTCGAGCGTGTGCACCGCAGCCCGGAAGTCGCGCGTCACCCCGTTCGGCAACGTCAGCGAATCGAACCGGACATAAAGCTCCGCGCGCCCTTTCACCTTGCCGCCCCGCTTCACCTGCGTCACCGTCCCGGTGACGTAGGAGCCGGGCGGAATGACGATGCGGCCGCCCGACAGCACCGGAAACGCGGTCTGCAGATACACGCGGTCCCCGATCGCAGCCGTTTTCGTGCTGACGCTGTTGATCAGCTGCAGCGGCACCTTCGTGCCCTCCGGCACCGTGTACGTCTTTTCCGCAACCGCCGGAGCCTCGGCCTGAGTCTCTGTCTCCTGCTGCCGGGCGGTCGCCGGCAGGCAGACCGAACCCAGAAAGATCGCCGCGGGGAGAATCAGGGTGCGCACAACGCCTCCTTTTTCCAAGGCTAACGCAGATTGGCGGCCCCGGCGCCGCCTCACTGTGTGGAACGCGCCCGCGCCTCCGCCGGTTGCGCCCGCGTTGGATCCACCCGCAGGCGCAGTCCTTCCTGGCTCAGCCGCCCGTTGATGGCGATGCGGATCTCGGGATCGGCGGGCGTCCAGGCGGGCAGCCGGAACCGCAATTCGTAAATCGCGGCCGTCCCCGGAGAAGCCCCGGCGTACAGAATGTGGTCCCGCGGCGCCTCTGCCCCGTCGAGGTACACCGACACCGCCTCCCGCGCCCGCAGCTCGGTGCGCTGGCTGGCTGGCTGGAGATTGACCGCCCGGCGCAGCGTCTGGCCCCATCCCGTGCCGTACAGCACGATCTCGTCTCCCGGCGCCGCCGGGCTGTCCGCATGGCGCCAGTCCAGCGTCTGCGCATCGCGGGCGAGCGCCCAGGTGGACTCCAGCGGCAGCAGCCCCGGCGCATGGTCCTGCAGCGGCACGCGCACCGTGGGGCCATTGACGCCGTTCCGCGTCAGAACCACGGACACCGTCCCGGCCACGAACTCCGGAGGAACGATGAACACCACGGCCTGCGGCGACGCGTATTCGATGGCGGCCAGAATGCCATTCACCTTGACGGTCACCCCGGTTCCGGGCAGCGTCGTGGGCAGAATCGCCGCGTTGGGCGCCGCTTCGATCCGGGAGGCTGCAATGGGACTCAGGTCCTGGCCGTAGATCACCGCCAGCGTGTTCGGGGCCAGCTCCGGCAGACCGCTGGCCAGATTCAGGATCGAAGCCTGGCTGTATGCCGGCGCCCACCGTTCGCCAGGCGGAGCGGCAAGCACGGCGGATGCCGCCGCGGCGAACAGGGCGCAGAGCCGGCGCCCCAGCATCGCCCTCCATCCTACGGCCGGCCGGCGAAAGAGTCGATATCCCCCCCGGCAGCCCGGGATTAGCCCGGCCGCAGGAGGCAGCCCGGCAGCAGTCCTGGAGGCTGGCGGCGCTAGACTGGGATTGCCGCGCGTCCGGCAGGCGCGGGCAGAGAGGATCATTCCGCCATGGACGAGAAGATGTACGGCCAGATCATCGACAACTTCTTCACCTGCGATCCGGAGCTCATCACGTCCATCTTCCGCGAGTTCCTGCTGGCCGTTCAGGCTGAATCGTCTCTCCCTCCTTCGGCGCACATGGCGCAGAACTATGAAACCGCGCAGGCCAACCCCGAAATCCACGTCCTGCCGGGCAACCTCAAGGACGCCCGCGACGCCGTCTTCCCCTACTTCTGGGGCACCGACGGCTGGTTCAGCCCGCTGCACCTCGAAAACGTCAGGGGTCCCGCCAACTACGCTTCTCTCGTGGGCGCGCTCGCCTGCCTGCTCAAGAACCCCAACCTCTGCACGGACACCTACAGCCAGCGCTCGAACGAGCTCGAGATCAAGGCCGTCACCGCCCTCGCCAACCTGCTCTTCTACCACATCGAGGACCCCTGGGGCGTCTTCACCATGGGCGGGACGATCTCCAACCTCTACGGAGCGAAGCTCGGCATCGAAAAGACCTGCCCCGGCGCGATGCACAACGGCCTGGACGGAACAAAAATTGCGGGAATTGTTTCCGAAGCGGCGCACTACTCCAACCTGACTTTGGCCGGCTGGCTCGGGCTCGGCACGCGGAACCTCCACGCGGTGCCCACAGACGAGACGTTCGCCATGCGGCTGGATCTTCTGGAAGAGAAGCTCGACGAGCTGCACGCCGCCGGCGTGCGCGTGGCGTTCGTGACGGCGACGTTCGGCACGACGGACTCGTCCGGCATCGACGACATCGCGGCCATCCGCCAGATCCTCGATTCGTTCGCCGCGCGCCACGGCGTGCCGCGCCCGCAGCTGCACGTGGACGCCGCGGTCGGCTGGGTGCTGAGCTTCCTCACAGCCTACGACACGGCGCAGAACAGCCTCCGATTCTCCCCCTCCACGCTGGCTCTCGTCGAGCGCGCACAGCGCGCCACCGCCGGGCTGCGCGTCGCCGACAGCATCACCATCGACTTCCACAAGATGGGCTGGGGCCACTATCCGGCCAGCGCCTTTCTCGTGAAAAGCCGCCAGGACCTGCGCTACCTCTCGCGCTCGACCGAGGACATGCCGTATTTCTCGGAGGCCGACGGACGCCGCGATCCGGCCGTCTTCACCCTCGAGACGTCCCGCCCCGCGCTCGGCCCCTACACCGTCATGGCCTCGCTCAACGGCATCGGACTGGCCGGCTGGCAGCTTCTGGTCGCGCGGGCGCTCGAGCTCGCCGAAGACCTCAAGCAGCGCCTGGAACGGCTCGATTACTGCAAGGTGCTCAACCTCGGCGCCATCGGCCCCAGCGTCGTCTGGTGGGTCCTGCCCAAGGGCCGCAACGCGAAGGACATCTATCAGCGCACGATCGATGGGCGGATGCCTGACGACAAGTTCGCCCGCTACGCGGCCGAAATCCGCCGCCTCTTTGAGAAGCGCGAGAAGAACCTCGATCCGCGTCTCGACGCCCGGCTCAGCTTCACGCTCAACGCCGGCCACAAGGCGCACGGCCTGCCCCTTCCCGCGTGGAAGGCCGTGTTCTTCAACCCGATAACCGATGCCGCCGTGCTGGACCGTCTGATCTATAGCATCGAGGAGCTGCTCTAACCACGTGCCTTCCGCGCGAAGGAGAACAGGTACGATGCGGACCCTGGCGCTCGCGGCTGCGCTGGCTGCGGCCGGCGCCGCAGCGGCGGCGGCGCAGTCGGCCGGCCAGACGGGCTCGATCCATGGCCTGGTCCGCGACCCGAGCGGCGCGCCCGTGCCCGGCGCCGTAATCGTCGTCCAGCATTCGGAAACCGGCTACTCCCGGCGCACGGAGACGGGCGAAGAAGGCCGCTATGCAATTGCGGGGCTGCCCGTGGGCACTTACCTGCTGAAGGCCGGGCGCGCAGGGTTCGATCCCGCCGAACTGGCCGGCGTCGACATCTCCGTTGGCGCCTCGCATGAAAGAAACCTCGTGCTCACGCTCAGCGGACTCGGCACGAAAGTGGAAGTGAACGAACAGACGGAAGCGGTAGAAGCCGCCTCGGCATCGGCCAGCGTCGCGCTGGGCGGCGAGCGGATCGAGGAGACGCCCGCCCGCTCGCGCAATTACCTGAACTTCGTCGCGCTCGCCCCTGGGCTGGCCAGCTCGCCGCAAGGCGGCGTGCAGCGTTCGATGACCGTGATCCGCCAGCCGGCCGCCGATAGCGGATTCTCTTTCCAGGGAATGCGCGGACGGAACAACAGCGTGGAGGTGGACGGCCTCGGCAACCGCGACGAGACCACCGGCGGCAACCGCGTCGCCATCGGACTCGAGATGGTGCAGGAGTTCCGTGTGGCGGGCGCGATCACGGGCGCCGAGCTCGGCGGCGCGGCCGGAGGGCTCATCAACGTCGTCACCCGCACGGGCTCGAACACGATGCACGGTGACGTGACCTTCTTCGCGCAAAACGAGATTTTCAATGCGCGCCGTCCGGAAACGGCCCCAGGACGGCGCCCGCGCTTTCTGAGGTGGCAGCCCGGCGCTTCCTGGCATGGGCCGCTCCGCCGCGACCGCACGTTCCTGGCTGCCGCCGTCGAGGGCGAGAGGGAGACCGCAGAGGAGTGGTCCGACGTGGACGGGAGCGCTGCGGAGCGCATCAATGCGGCCCTTCAGCGCTTCCCCGCCCTGCCTCTCCGCAACGTGACACACAGACTGTTTCCGGTATCGGAGCGCGGCGAGGAGGCGTTCGCCAGGCTGAATCACGTGTTCTCCGCCAGCGACACGGCAGCCGTGCGGTATGCGTTCAGCCGCGGACGCGCGTTTGGCGATGTTCAGCCGTTCAATCACTTTCAGGACCGTTCGGCCGGAGGCAGCAGCTCCACGGTAGACCACAGCCTCGCCGGCAACTGGTTCCATGTCGCCGGCCCCTCTCTGGTGCTGGAGTTGCGCGGGCAGTTCGCCGTTCGCAGGCAATCGCTGCGGCCCAACTCCTCCGGCCCGATGCTGGAGATCCCTGGCGTCGCTACATTCGGCCAGGCTTGCCTGCTCGACGGCTGGCGGCGGGAACGGCACTGGCAGGGGATCGCGGGCCTCGATTGGACGCGCGGCCGGCAACGCATCTCCGTTGGCGGCATGGCGCCACGTCGGGCTGGAAGCGGACTGGCGCGAACGGTTCAACGGGCTGTTTGTTTTCCCCGCGCTTGAGGATTTCGAATCGGGCCGGCCCGACGTCTACACCCAGGCTTTCGGCCCTTCCGCCCTTTCGCTGACGACCACGCAGACCGGCCTCTGGTGGCAGCACCGCTGGCAGAAGACAGACACGCTTCTCCTGGAACTGGGCGCGCGCCGACTGGCAAGGGTTCGCTTCGCCCCGGATTCCCGGCGCCGGCCTCCAGGCGTCGCCGCGCGCCGGCCTCTCCTGGCGCCCGCTGCGGGCGTGGCCGTTCGTCCTGCGCGCGGGCTTCGGACTGTTCGTGGACCGATATCCGCTGATGTGGCTTTTCCCCGCTCTTCAGCGGGACGGGCTCCGCGGCTTTGGGATCCATGCGGCCGGCCGCTCCGCGGCCCAGGCCTTCCGGATGCTTCTCGAAGGCAGGCCCGCCGCCGACGCCCCCGGCCTCCTGCCTTCCTCTTCCGCCGTTTCGCGCTCGGCCCAGCCCGCCATCGCCCGGAAGTGGACCGCCGGTCTGGAATACGGCCTCTCTCCCGACACCCGCCTCACGCTGCAGGCCGCATGGACCCGCGCCTGGCGCCTGCCGAGGAAGCGCAACGCCGCCTTCGGGCTGCCTCCGCGGTATCTGCTCGAATCCGATGCGCGCAGCGATTTCCGCGGCCTCAGCATCAGCCTGAACCGCAGGCTCAGCGGGGATTTCGCCCTGCTCGCCAGCTACGATCTCGGCCGCGTCTGGGACGATGGATCCGATTTCGACGAGGCGCTGTCGAACCCTGCCGACGCCCGCGCCGACTGGGCGCGCTCACGCCTCTGTCAGAAGCACCGCGTGTCGGCCAGCGCCCTCATCGAGCTGCCTTCGCCGCCCCGCCGCGGCCTCGCCCGCCGCCTGCTCGGCGGGTGGAACCTGACGCCCGCCTTCGTCGCGGCTTCCGGCCGCCCCATCAACTTCCTTCTGGCGACGGACGCGGGCAGAACAGGCGCCTTCCCCATTTCAGCCCGCCCCCCGGGCGTGGGCCGCAATCCCTTCTTCATGCGCGGCGCCGTGCAGTTCGACGCCCGCCTGATGAAAACGGTCTACGTGATCGAAAATCGCGCCAGGCTCCAGTTTGGAGTCGAATCCTTCAACCTGCTCAACCGGACCAACCCCGCCACCGTCTCCGAGTACGGCATGGCCGGCGGCGCGCGGCTCGCAAGCTACGGCAGGATCGCCGAGTCCATGCCCGCCCGGCAGGTGCAGTTCTTCATGCAGTTTGAATACTGAGTCCTGCGCCGCCCTTGCGGCGCCTGATATAGTTCCCACCGGACACTCCGATGAAACCGTGGTCAGTTCCCTTCATCGTTGCCGCTGCCGCGATGGCGGCAGGCTGCGGCGGGCAGCGGGGCGGCGCAGAGCGCGCTCCGGCGAAGGGCCGCATCGTGGCTCGCGTCCATCCCTCTGGCTTCCAGCACGCCCACGACACCTACAACGGCATGGGCGTGGCCAGCGACCGCCGCGTTTACTACGTTCTCA
>Ga0209381_1002522_pt1 | contig 22441 bp, 20 predicted proteins | sample DewCreD2012metaG_FD_184111 | JGI IMG/M metagenome (GOLD analysis project Ga0209381, IMG submission 184111) | Hot spring sediment bacterial and archeal communities from British Columbia, Canada, to study Microbial Dark Matter (Phase II) - Dewar... ...
GGACATCCGGCAAGTCTCCGTCCCTCGCCGACTGCCGCCCGTCCGTCAGCAGGATGCCGCAGGCACCCGTGCGATAAAGTCCACGACGCAGCCGCGTCTGAGATTCCCTTGCGATCTGCGCCAGATGTGAGGGAAAAAAATCAGACTTGACGCTGCCCATGGTTCCGCCAACCAGGGGTTTTTTCGTACCGCTCGCCGCGGTGTTTTCGCCAGCGGCGGTGCTACGGGTCCAGCGTCCCGAACGGCAGTTGCGCGGGCATGGGCTTGGGACGCTCGTACGGGCTCCTGGGCTTGTAGGTCCGACCCGACGCGGCGGAATCCAGGAACCCCTGCATGGCATCCAGAACGTGAAAAGCCTGCTGCAGGCCCGCCCGCATCGGCCGGCGGCAGCGCAGGGCGTAGGCCATGTCGGCCAGACCCACCGACCGGCCGTAGCCCTTGACGAACGCGTGGGGTACCTGGCGCCATTCGGCATCGCCCTCGCAGCGGACGTGCACAGGGCCGTCGAAGCCGTTGGGGTCGGGCACCTTCAATGTGCCGTCGGTGCCATAGATGGTGATGGGCTGCTTGCCGTCGTGGACCGGAAATCGGGTGGCAAAACTGGTGATGATCGTGCCGAGGGCCCCGTTGTCAAACTCGATCGTGCCGCAGATGTGGTCGGGAGTCTCAACGGTGATCTGCTTGCCCCGTTTGGGCTCGCTGGTGATGGTGCGCTGGGGGATGGCGATGGTGGCCGCCCCCGCGATGCGCCTGATTCGCCCCAGGAGGTTGCACAGGGCCGTGAGGTAATACGGGCCCATGTCGAACATCGGCCCGCCGCCCACCTCGTAATAGAATTCCGGGCTCGGGTGCCACGACTCGTGTCCCTTGCCCATCATAAACGCGGTGAAGGCGACCGGCCGGCCGATCGTGCCATCGTCGATGACCTTGCGGGCGGTCTGGATGCCGGCGCCCATGAAGGTATCCGGCGCGCAGCCGACCAGCCGCTTGCGGGCCCGGGCCGCCGCCAGAAGCCTCTTGCCCTCGTCGCGGTTGACGCCCAGGGGCTTCTCGCTGTAGGTGTGCTTGCCGGCCTCGATGGCCGCCAGCCCGATGGGCACGTGCGCCTTGGGGACCGTGAGGTTCAGGACGATCTCGATCTCCGGGTCCTTCAGCAGTTGCTCAACCGTCAGGACGCGGGGAATGCTGTATTCGGCCGCCTTGGCTCTGGCCGCGTCCATGTTCAGGTCCGCGCAGGCCACCATCTCCAGGAGGGGGAAGTTTCTGGCCATGGCCAGGTAGGCCCCGCTGATCTTGCCGCAGCCGATCACTCCAACCTTCACCTTGTCCATTGCAGATGCCTTTCGGTGCGCCCTGAAGGGCTTGGGGACACGACAAATACAGTTTGCCTGCTCCGGAGGCAAGCGGCCCGAGGCGCGCTTGACAACGCAGATCGAAGCCGTAGGATTTGCGGTTCCTCTAGATGGGGCGTTCGCCGAGAGGTCCGGCGCGGTGCCGGAAGGGTAGGCGAGCCGGGCCGGATCGCGGTTTGAACCGGCGCGGGCCTCGGGGATGGCAGCCGCGAAGGGACGCACCTTTCAGCGCCGGTGCCTGCAAGGCATCCCTCCCCTGTTTTTCCGGATTACCCGGTGGTGTAACGGTAGCACAAGAGGTTTTGGTCCTCTTTGTCCTGGTTCGAATCCAGGCCGGGTAGTTTCCGCCCGGGCAAGCGACCCCCGCCGACACGAAAAGCCATGTCCCTGACCGCCGTCATCCTCGCCGCCGGCAAGAGCACCCGGATGAAGTCGCGCCTGCCCAAGGTCCTGCACCACGTCTGTGGCCGGCCCATGCTTCACTACGTGCTGGCCGCCTGTTACGAGGCCGGTTGCGCGCGGGTCATCGTGGTCGTCGGCCACGGCAAGGAACAGGTCATGGAGACCTTCCGCCGCGACACGCGGATCCAGTGGGTCGAGCAGGTCCAGCAGCTGGGCACCGGCCATGCCGTGCGGATGTGCGAGGGCCACCTCCGGGCGGTCCACGGAGATGTGCTGATCCTGGCCGGCGACGGCCCGCTCATCCGGGGGCAGGTTCTGCAGACGCTGCTGCGGGCCCATCGCGACGAGAAGGCGGCGGCGAGCATGGCCACGGCGGTGGTGGAGGACCCCACCGGCTATGGACGGGTCGTCCGCGACGAAAACGGCGATTTCGTGGAGATCGTGGAGCAGATCGATTGCGATGAGCGGCAGCGGCAGATCCGCGAGGTCTTCCCCAGTTATTACTGCGTCAAATCCGACGCTCTGCTGGCCGCGCTGGCCAGGCTGACCAACGACAATCGCAAGGGCGAGTATTACCTGACCGATATCTACGCGCATATCCGCAAGGCGGGCGGGAAGGTGCTTGCGGTGCAGGCGGTGACGGCGGAGGATGTGCTGTCGGTGAACACGCGGCAGCAGCTGGCGGAGGTGGATGCCGTGATGCAGGATCGCATTCAGCGCCGCCTGCGCGAGGCGGGCGTGACGATCGTCAGCGCCAGCAGCGCCTACATCGAGGACGGCGTGACGGTCGGGCGGGATACGGTCGTGCAGCCGTTCGCATTCATCGGTCGCGATGCCAGCATCGGGGCGGACTGTGTCATCGGGCCCTTCGCGGTGGTTCCCCGCGAGAGCGTCGTGCCGGAGGGAAGCACCATCGCGGGCAATCTTTCGCCCCAGACGGCGCTGATCGGAGGCGAGGCGTAAGTTATGGCGGTAGCGGACGCGGACAGGATCAAACTCTTCACCGGCCGGGCCCATCCGGAACTGGCGCAGCGGATCTGCGACTATCTGCAGATTCCTCTGGGGCGAGGGCGCACGGAGCTGTTCCCCGACGGCGAACTGATCGTCAAGGTGGAGGAGGATGTCCGCGGCCGCGACTGCTTCATCGTCCAGCCGACCAGCCACCCGGTCAGCGCCCACCTGATGGAGCTGATGATCTGGATCGACTGCCTGAGACGTGCCAGTGCGGACCGGGTCACCGCGGTAATTCCCTATTTCGGCTACGCGCGCCAGGACCGCAAGGACGAGGGAAGGGTGCCCATCACGGCGAAACTGGTGGCCAACCTGCTGGAACGGGCCGGCGCCGACCGGGTGGTGTCGGTGGACCTGCACGCGGCGCAGGTGCAGGGATTCTTCGACATCCCCGTGGATCATCTCAGCGCGCACCCGGTGGTGATCCGCTGGTTCAGGAGCATGAACCTGTCCAACATCGTCTTTGTTTCGCCTGACGTGGGCAACGTGAAGCGCGCCCAGGCCTACGCCAACCAGCTGGGCGGGGAGATCTGCATCATCGACAAGCGGCGAAAGAGCGGCTCGGAGGCCAGCGCCGTGCATGTGATCGGCGATGTCGAGGGGAAGAACGTGCTGATGGTGGACGACATGATCACCACCGCCGGGACGGTGAGCTCGGCCTGCAGGATCCTCCAGGATTACGGCGTGCGGGAGATCTACATCTCGGCGACGCACGCGGTGTTCGCCCCCCCCGCGATGGAGCGGCTGGCCGCGTGCAGGTTCGCCAAGCTGGCCGTGACGGACACGATCCCCATCGGGGCCCGGGCCGATCTGATCAAGGACCGGCTGGTGGTGTTGAGCGTCGCTGAACTGCTTGGAGAGGCCATCCACCGGATCCACCATAACGAGTCGGTCAGTGCCCTGTTTCGCGAGCAGCCGGGCAGGGCGCTGAGCGAATGAGGAGAACGGCAAAGCGGAGATTCGAGACAGTGGAGTCATCATGGCACAGACAGCGGCATTGAAGGCTACGCAACGGACAGGGCTGGGCAGCCGGCCCAACAGGCGGCTGCGCGCTTCGGGGCAGATTCCGGCGGTGGTGTACGGCCACAAGGAAGCGGTGATTCCCATCGCGGTTCCGGGGCGGGAGCTGATGCATCATCTGGCCCACGGCGCGCATGTGTTCAGCCTGGACGTGGAGGGAAAGACCGAAACCGTCCTGGTCAAGCAGGTGCAGTACGATCACCTGGGCTCGAACGTGGTGCACGTGGATTTCACGCGCGTGCGGCTAGACGAGCGGGTCCGGGTGACCGTGCCGCTGGAACTCCGCGGCACGCCCAAGGGCGAGGCGGAGGGCGGTGTTCTGCAGCAGGTCATCGCCTCCCTGGAAATCGAGTGCCTGGTCACGGAGATTCCCGAGCGGATCCGACACAACGTCGCCGACATGGAGCTCGATTCCGTGCTGCACATCCGGGATCTGAAGCTGCCCGAAGGCGTGCGGGTGCTTCAGTCCGGCGACCTGATCGTCGCGACCGTCCGCGAGGTGCTCGAAGCCGCTCCCGCCGAGGCTGTCGAGGCCGCTGCCGCCGAGCCCGAGGTCATTGGTCGCAAGGCCGAGGAGGAGCCGGCCGCCGAAGCCGCATCCCCCCCGGCCAAGGAGAAGGAGAAGGAAAAGGAGAGCAAGTAGCCGGCCGGGCCGACTCTGGATGCAGTGCCATGAAACTCATCGTCGGTCTGGGCAACCCCGGAGGCCGGTATGTCGGCACGCGACACAACATCGGGTTCGAGGCGCTGGACCGCCTGGCGGTGCGACTGGGATGGACCGCCGGCCCGGGCGATTTCGACCGGCTGGCCCGGAGCAACTTTTCCGGCCTGGCCCTGGACGGCAGCGTGGCGCTGCCGTCGGGCGAATGCGAGCGGGTGCTGTTGCTCAAGCCCATGACGTACATGAACTGCAGTGGCAATGCGGTGGCGGCCGCCGCGGGCTTTTACAAGCTCTCGCCGGCTGAGATTTTGGTGCTCCTGGACGACCTGGCCCTGCCGAGCGGGAGAATTCGCCTGCGGGCCGGCGGGAGCAGCGGCGGCCACAACGGGCTGAAGGACATCGAGCGGGCCCTGGGCACCGACCGCTATCCCCGGCTTCGGATCGGCATCGACCCGGCACCGCCGGAGGTGCCGTGGCGGGAGTACGTGCTGCAGCCCTTCGGCCCTTGGCAGCGGCCGGCAATCGAGGCAGCGCTGGACCGTGCGGCCAGCGCGACGGTAACGTGGATCGAGGATGGTATCGAAACGGCGATGAACAGGTACAATGCGGAAGCGACGACGGATCAGGGATGAAGGATGAGGGATGAAGGATGAGGGATGAGGGATGAAGACAAGGCGCGTCGCAGTTTTTCCTGACTACTGGCTACTGGCTACTGGCTACTGACTACTGGCTACTGACTACTCTCTTACACGAGGTCCCTGACTGATGGCGACGATGAAGAACCAGTACGAGGCGATGTTCCTGCTCGGCCCGTCGGGACAGAGCGAGCCGAACACGGCCCTGAACCTCTGCCGCCAGATCATCGAGCGGCATGGCGGGGAGATCCTCGCCCTCAAACGGTGGGACGAGCGCAAGCTGGCCTATGAGATTGAGGGCCAGAAGCGGGGCACCTATATCCTGTCGCTGTTCCGCGCTGCGGGCAGCGCCGTAGCGGGCATCGAGCGCGACGTGAGGCTCAGCGAGGAGATTCTCCGCGTGCTGGTGCTTCGCGCCGACCACCTGAGCAAGGAGGAGATCGAGGCCGCCGAGCCGCAGCGGCCCGAGCCGCGCGAGGAGCGGTCCGACCGCTGGGACCGCCCGGCGGGGGACCGGCCCGAACGCAGCCCACGCGCTTCGCGCCGGGATGAGGCGGCCGAAGCCGCGGCGGGCAAGGAAGACTGATTCGCCTGCACGATCGAACCCTAACCAGCGGAGGCGCCGCTCATGGCCAACTTCAACAAGGTCATTCTCCTGGGCAACCTGACGCGCGACCCGCAGTTGCGCTACCTGCCGAACCAGACGCCGGTGGCCGACTTCGGCCTGGCGGTCAACCGTCGCTGGCGAGGGCCCAATGGCGAGGATCGGGAGGAAGTCACCTTTGTGGACTGCACCGCGTGGGCCAGGCAGGCCGAGGTGATCAACCAGTACGTCCGCAAGGGCAGTCCCATCTTCATCGAGGGGCGGCTCAAGTACGACTCCTGGGAGGACAAACAGGGCGGCGGCAAACGCAGCCGCTTGTCCGTCGTGGTCGAGAACTTCCAACTCCTCGGCGGCCGCGGCGATGCTCCCGCCGACGCACCCCCGGAGGGCGCGGTGGACCCGCGGCCGCAGCGGCAGGCGCAGCAGCGCGGGCGGCCGACTTCCTCCGCTTCGCCGCAACAGGACGTACCGCCGGTGTCCGATCAACCCCAGTTCAAGGAAGACGATATTCCGTTCTAGGCTGACCGTTGACTACTGACTACGGGAATGCACCATGCCGCGTATCAAGCTGCTTCTGAAGGAAAGCGTCAAACACGTCGGGAAGGTCGGCGATGTCGTGGAGGTATCCGCCGGCTACGCCCGCAACTACCTGATCCCGCATGACCTGGCGGTTGAGCCGACGCCGGCCAACATCAAGAAGATCGAGGCTCGCCGCCAGGAGATCGAGCGGCAGGAGCGCGAGAAGCGCGCCCAGCAGGAGGCCCTGATCAAGCAGTTGGTCGGCGTCGAGGTGACGCTGGAGCGCAAGACCAACGAACAGGGCCACCTCTACGGGGCGGTCTCGGCCACCGACATCGCCAAGGCGCTGCAGGCCCAGGGCTTTGCGATCGAGCCCGACGAGATCATCCTGCCCGGGCGACTGGACCACGTGGATACCTATCTGGCCCAGGTGCGCTTTGCCGAGGATCTCTCGGCGGAGGTCAAGGTGTGGGTCGCCCCCGATGCCGAGAGCAAGGCGGCCATGGAAGCCGCCCGCAAGGCCCGCGAGCAGCAGCCGCCGCCGTCGCAGGGCTGAGGATCGGTGCGGCGGCTGTGGGAAAGCTGTCGCGCGCGCAGCCCCTGGGCGCGCCCGCAGCCGGGCTATGATATGCTTGTGCTGGTCAGGAGCACGGACGTGAGCCAGCTCATCGATTCATCGATCACCGGTCCGTTCGAGCGCCTCCCTCCGCACTCGGTGGAGGCCGAGATGTGCCTGCTGGCCTCGATGATGCTCGACCGAGAAATCATCGGGCAGGTCGTGCAGGTGATCGACCGCAACGCGTTCTTCCAGGCCGATCACCAGATCCTCTACGACATTCTCATCGATCTGTACGAGAAGAACCGCCCGATCGACGCGATCATCGTCCGCGAGGAACTGCTCAAGCGGCAGCTGCTGGACGACGTGGGCGGCGTGGCGTACCTGGGGCAGATCCTTTCCTCCGTGCCCTCGGCGGCGCACGGCCTGCACTATGCTTCGATCGTCCGCGAGAAAGCGATGCTGCGACAGCTCATCAGCGCCAGCAACGACATCCTCCGCGAGGCCTATTCTCCCCACGAACAGGCGGAAACCGTCCTGGACAGCGCCGAAAGGCGCATCTTCCAGATCGCCCAGAGCAAGGTCGGCGGCAACATGGTCCGTATCGAGGAGGTCCTGCACGAGGTCTTCGAGTCCATCGAAAACCGCGGCCAGCGGGGGCTGGAAACGGGCTTCTACGACCTGGACGACATGCTCAACGGCCTCCAGAACGGCGAGATGATCATCATCGCGGCCCGGCCGTCGATGGGAAAGACCAGCCTGGCGATGAACATGATCGAGGGTCTGGCGGCCGACCGGCACATCCCCTGCGGCGTGTTCTCCCTGGAGATGAGCAAGCAGCAGCTCGCCCAGCGGATGCTGTGCAGCCGCGGCAACATCGATTCCCACAAGCTCCGCAAGGGCATGTTGCAGTCTCACGAATACCAGAAGCTTGCCACCGTCGTCGGCGAGCTGGCCAAGGCGCCGATCTGGGTGGACGATTCGCCCGGCCTCACCCCGCTGGAGCTTCGCGCCAAGGCGCGGCGGCTGAAACTGCAGCACGAGGTGCAGTGCATCCTGATCGATTACCTGCAGTTGATGGAGAATCCCCGCGGGGAAAACCGCCAGCAGGAGATCAGCGAGATCTCCCGGGCCATCAAGTCCGTCGCCCGCGAGTTGAACCTGCCGGTGATCGCCCTCTCGCAGCTGAACCGCGCCACCGAGGGCCGCGAGGGGCACCGCCCCCGCATGAGCGACCTCCGCGAGAGCGGTTCGATCGAGCAGGATGCCGACGTGGTCATGCTCCTGCATCGCGAGGACTACTATCGCATGGCCGAGCCGGATTTCCAGCCGGACAACATCGCCGAGGTCATCGTCGCCAAGCAGCGCAACGGCCCCACCGGCACCGTCAAGCTCACGTTCGATCCCCGCTCCACCCGCTTCCACAACCTGGCTGCCCACGCCGAGGTGCTCTGACGCTCACACGTTGAACAGGAACAGCGTGATGTCGCTGTCCTTCATCACGTAGTCCTTGCCCTCGGAACGCATCCTCCCGGCCTGCTTGATGGCCGCCTCGCTCTTGAAACGCACCAGATCCTCCAGCGAGTAGATGCTGGCGCGGATGAACCCGCGCTCAAAGTCGCTGTGGATCGCCCCGGCAGCCTGCGGAGCGGTCGCGCCGATGGGAATCGTCCACGCCCGCACCTCCTTGGGCCCGGCGGTGAAAAACGTGTGCAGGCCCAGCAGCCGCAACGCCTCGCGGCTCAGCACGTTCAGGGCCGGCTCCGACAGGCCCATCCCCGCCAGCATTTCCCCGCGGTCCTTCTCCTCCAGCTCGGCCAGTTCGGCCTCCAGCTTCCCGCAGACGGCCACGAAGCCCGCGCCGCTGTCCCTGGCATACTGCCTCACCTGCGCGGCCAGTTCTCCCTGCCCGTGGATGTCCTGCTCGTCCACGTTGGCCACGTACAGCACCTTTTTGGCCGTGATCAGCCCGAAGTGTTTCAGGATCGTCCTGTCCTCCGGCGTGAACGTCAGTTGCCGCACGGGCCTGCCTTCGTCCAGTTGCTGGCGGCATTTCCGCAGCACCTCCAGGCGGTGCAGCGCCTCCTTCTCCCGGCTCCGGGCGGACTTTTCGGCTCGCTCCAGCGAACCGCTGACGCTCTCCAGGTCCGCCAGCACCAGTTCCATCTCCAGCGTCTCGATGTCGCGCAGCGGGTCCAGGCTGCCGTCGGGATGAGGCACGTCGGCGTTGTGGAAACACCGCACCACATGCAACACGGCATCCACCTCCCGGATGTGCGAGAGGAACTTGTTGCCCATGCCCTGCCCTTCGCTGGCCCCCCGGGCGATGCCGGCGATATCCACCACCCGCATCGTGGCCGGCACGATCTTCTCCGTCTGGATGTACTGGGCGATGGTCGCCAGCCGCGCATCGGGAACCTGAACGATGGCCACATGCGGCTTGATCCCCGTGAACTCATGGTGCGCCACGCCGCCGCCGGCCGCGGCCATCGCGTTGAATATCGTGGTCTTCCCCACCAGCGGCAGACCGACAATCCCGACTTCCAGAGGCATGGCGTTTTTGTCCTTGGCTGAATACCGGCCGGTACTATAGGCCCGCCTGGCCGATTTCTGTAGGGCCGATGCTGGGCCCGGGCTTCCGCCGGGAGGGGCGGCCGAGCGCGTTGCCGTCGGGCGCGGGGTCGCCGCCTCGGGTTCGCCCCCCCACCGCCGTTCAAATGCCGCCGACGGGCGGTGCCGATGGCTTGCGGCGAAGGGGCATCGGCACCACCTCCACCTCGCCCAGGCGCTGCAGTTGCGTCTTGACCGCGCCGGCCGGCGCAACCACCACGATCGTCATCCGGTCATCGCGCACGTACTGGTCCATGACCTTCCTCACATCCTCGGCCGTCACGCCGGCGATGCGCTGGGGGTAGGTGTCATAGTAATCGATCGGGTACCCGTTGAGCATGCCATCGACCCGGTAGCCGGCCTGCTGCTGGATGGTCTGCATCCCCATGACCATCCCGCCGGCCACGCGGAGCCTGGTCTGGGTCATCTCCTCCTCGGTGACGTTCTGCCGGCGCATGTCGCCAAACACCTTGAACATCGCCTCGATGGCATCGGCCGTCGTCGCAAAGGAGGTCTCGGTGCCGGCCATGAAACGTCCGGCCTGGCGGCGCGGGCCGAACATGCCCCAGACGCTGTAGGCGTAGCCCTTCTCGGCGCGCACGTACCTGCCCAGGCGCGAGTCGATGCCGCCGCTGAGGATGCGTTCCGCAACCGCCCCGGCAAACTTGATGTCGTTGTGGATGTCGTACGCGGGCACGGCCATGCGGATCAGGCTCTGCCGCCCTTCCGGCCGGTCCACGAGGATGATCCGGCGCCCGGTCGGCTGGGGGATCGGCGGGTACTGCACCTTGGGCAGATCGCCAGGCTCCCAGCCGGCCAGCAGCCTCTGGGCGAGCTGCCGCCCGCGCTCGAGCGTCACATCGCCGCTGATCGTCAGGATGGCGCCCTGAGGACGGAAGATGCTCGCGTAATATGCCTTGACATCCTCCAGCGTAACCGCAGCGACGGTCCGGGGCGTGGCGTAGCGCCCCAGGGGGCTGTCGCCAAACAGCGCCGCATCCAGTTCCAGGCCCGCGACGGTCTCGGGGTTCTCCAGCGCCCGCTGCAGCTCATTGATGCGCTGCTCCTTGAGGCGCGCAAACTCGGCGGCGTCGAAGCGCGGCTCGAGGAGGATCTGGCGCGTGCGCCCGATGCCGTGCTCCACCTGCTCGGTGAGGGCCGAAGCGCTGATGCGCGAGTAGTCGCCGCCGTCGCTGACCTCGATGCTGATCCCGCGCGATTCCAGGTCGCGGCTCAGTGCCGCGTAGTCCAGGTCGCCGGCGCCCCGCTCCATGAGTTTGGCGGTCAGGCCCGCCAGGCCCTCCTTGCGGGCCGGCACCGCGTGCGAGCCCTGGCGAACGGTCAGCGACCAGCTGACCAGCGGCAGGCGCTGATCCGTCAGGACGATTACCTTCACGCCGTTGATCTCGCTTTCCCGGCCCTTCTGAAACTTCGGCTGGATCGTCGTCGTATTCAGCGGCGGCGTGCGGGGGTAGTCCTCCGGGAACGACACCGCCCGCGGTTGCACCGGCCGGGTGGACGGCGCCACCGCCTCGGCCGGCCCGGTGGCCGGCGTCGCCGTCGGCTCGCCCGGCCGGACGTGCAGGACCGTCACGCCCTCCGGCCGCAGGTGGCGGCGCGCAACCTTGCGCACGTCCTCAGCCGTCACCGCCAGGATTCGCTGCATGTCCGTGTTCACGCGATGCGGATCCCCCCCGAAGACCGCCTCCTGCCCCAGCTGCGAGGCGATGTTCTCGGCCGTCTGCCGCGAGGTGATTTCGCCGACGCGGTGGATCATCTGGGCCCGCTGCAGTTCTTCCTCCGCCACCAGCCGCTGCCGGATCGCCAGCAGTTCCTCCTCGATGATCTGCTGAACCTGGGCGGGGTCCTTGCCCCGCAGAACCGTGGCGCGAACGAGGAAGACGCCTCCATCCTCCAGCGCCATCGGCCCGGCGCTGACTGCCGCGCATAGCGGACTCGGGCCCGTCACCAGGCGCTGATCCAGCCGCGCGGAGTTGCCGGCGCTGAGAACCGCTCCCAGCACGGCCAGGGCGTACTGGTCATCCGACCGGTACGGGGGAATGCGGAAGCCCATGAGCATGGCGTGCTGCGGCACGGGCTCGACGATCTCGGCCCGCCGCGGCTGGTTCTGCGGCGGCTCGGCGGGGATGCTGCGAGCCCCGTCGGCACCGCGGGGAATCCAGGCGAAGAAGCGATTGACCATCGCCCTGGCGGCCGGCACGTCGATGTCGCCGGCAATCACCAGCGTCGCGTTGTTGGGCACGTAATAGGTGTTGAAGAAATCCTGCAACTCCTCGACGGGCGCTGCCCGCAGGTGCTCCATGTTGCCGATGGGCGTCCAGCGGTAGCTGTGCTTCGTGAACACGAGCTTCAGGAACTCCTCCATCATCGTCCCGTAGGGCTGGTTCTGCCGCCGGCCATACTCCTCGTTCACCACCCGCCGCTCGGTCATGTAGATCTCTTCCGAGACGCGGAAGCTGGCCATGCGGTCGGCCTCCAGCCACAGCGCCAGTTCCAGTTGGTTGGACGGCAAAGTCTGGAAATAGACCGTCTGGTCGAAACTCGTGAAGGCGTTAGAGGAGCCGCCGACGGTCTGGATCAGCCGCATGTGCTGCTCGGGCTTCACATGGGCCGACCCGCGGAACATCATGTGCTCGAACATGTGCGCAAAGCCCTGTCGGTCGGGCCGCTCATCCTTGCTGCCCACGTGATAGACCACGCGCACGTGCACCACCGGCGCCTGCCGCAGCGGGGCATAGATCACCCGCAGCCCGTTGGGCAGGTTTTCCTGCTCGAAGTCGATCCTGCCGGCGGCCCTTACGAAGCAACAGGCCACCAGCAGCGTCAGCGGCATCACGCTCCATCGAGGCAAAACCATGCGCATCATGCTTCTCCAGTAGGCCCTATGGTACGCGCAAAGTCTGCGTCCGGGTCATTGGTTTGCAAGCGTGGCGGGTTTGGCCATAATCTCTGCTCCATGCGTCGAGCCAAGATCACCATCGTGGGCGCCGGCAACGTCGGCGCCACCTGCGCCCACTGGGCGGCGGCCAAGGAACTGGGCGATATCGTGCTGGTGGACATCCCCGAAACCAAGGGAATGCCGGCCGGCAAGGCCCTGGACCTTTACCAGTCGTCGCCCATCGAGGGGTTCGACTGCCGCATCACCGGCACGACCACCTACGAGCCGACGGCCGACAGCGACGTGGTGATCATCACCGCCGGGGTGCCCCGCAAGCCCGGCATGAGTCGCGACGACCTGCTGAACATCAACACCGGAATCGTCAAGAGCGTGGCCGGGCAGGTGGCCAGACACTCGCCCAATGCCATCCTGATCGTGGTGAGCAATCCGCTGGACGCGATGGTGTATGTGGCATGGAAGGCATCCGGTTTTCCGACGCGGCGCGTCATCGGCCAGGCCGGCGTGCTGGACACGGCTCGCTACCGGGCGTTCCTGGCCGAGGAGATCGGCTGCTCGGTGGAGGATGTGCAGGCGCTGCTGCTGGGCGGCCACGGCGACGACATGGTCCCGCTCAGCCGCTACACGTTTGCCGGGGGCATCCCGATCGCGCAACTGGTGAAGCCCGACCGGCTGGAGGCGATCATCAAGCGGACGCGCGGCGGAGGCGCCGAGATCGTGCAGCTCCTGGAGAAGGGCAGCGCCTTCTACGCCCCGGCCGCCGCGACGGTGCAGATGGCCGAGTCGATCATCCGCGACAAGAAGCGCATCCTGCCCTGCGCGGTGTATTGCGACAGGGAGTACGGCGTGGGCGGGTACTTCGTCGGCGTGCCGTGCGTGCTGGGGTCGGCGGGGGTCGAGCGGATCATCGAGGTCGAGCTGGACGCGGCCGAGAAGAAGATGTTCCAGAGCAGCGTCGATCACGTGAAGGAACTGGTCAAGGCGGTGAAACTGTGAGCCGAATCGGCACGGTGAGTCCATGACGCCAAACTCGCGAATCTCGGATGTCCGCAGGATGGGGCGGTTGCTGCTGCTCTGCGTGATCGGCGTCCTGGCCGTTCAGGGCGGGTGCGTGCGCCGGCAGGTGGTCGTGCCGCCGGAGCTGCGGACGCTGGTGGATCGCAAGGAGGTGGACTACCCCAGCAACGCTCGTCTGACGGTCCTCGCCCAGAACCTCACCGCCCCCATCGGCATGGCCTTCGATGTCGATGGGAACCTGCTGGTGGCGGAGGGCGGCATCCCCGACCGCGATCCGTGGATCTTTGGCATTCGTCCCGACGGCAGCACCTTCGACATCTACCCGCGGGGCCAGCAACTGCCCTTCGTCAAGCGTGGGTTTCGCATGTACGGGCCGATCGGCGGCATCGTCGCCGCCCATGGCGCGATCTACGTCTCCCACCGCGACGCCAACGGCGCCGGCGTGATCACGCGATTCGATTACGAGGGCAACCCCACCACCATCGTGGCCGGCTTGCCCGCCCAGGGCGATCACTCGGTTACCGATCTGGCCGTGCATCCCGGCGGCAGGATCTATTTCGGCGTCGGTTCGGCCACCAACAGCGGCGTGGTGGGCCTGGACAACCTGCGCTGGCTCAAGCGGCACCGCACTTTCTGCGATCAGGCCTCGGCCGACCTTTACCTGCTGGGGCGCCGCTTCGACGCCGCCAACCCCTTCGCGGGGCTGTTCGGCGGGTCGGATATCGCCGTAACGGCCCCCTTCCAGCCTTTCGGCCAGAGCATCGACACGTACATTCGCGCGGCGGCCCGTCCCAACGCGGCCATCTATTCCGTCAGCCCCTCGGGCGGCGACGTGCGGCTGGAGGCGCACGGCATCCGCCTGCCCGTGGGATTGGGATTCAACGAGTTCGGGGCCCAATACGCCACCAACCAGGGGATGAAGCTGCGGGGCACACGTCCCGTCAAGGACGACCCCGATGTGTTGCTGCGGATTGTCCAGGGCCAGTGGTACGGCTGGCCGGACTACAGCGCGGACCTGCGTCCCATCCGCCTGCCGCAGTTCCAGCCGCCGGCCGACACGATCGTTCCCAGCGGCTATCGCGATCTGTCGTTTCTCATCGACCACGCCAGCAGCAACCTCTCGGCCCCCAACCGCGAGACGCTCCTGCGGGCGACCTTCCCTCCCCTCTCGGGCGCCGCGAAGTTTGATTTCGCCCCGGCCTCCGGGCCCTTCAGCGGCCTGCGACAGGGTGGCAAGGAGGTCGTCATCGTCGCCCTGTGGGGCGACCGCGCCCCCTTCGATACCGGCGGGCGCAAGTTGATCGGCCCCCAGGGACGCAAACTCGTGAAAGTGGTCGAACCCGGCGTGGTCAGCGACTTCGTCAGCAATGTCGGCGGCCCCCCCGGTTCCGAGACCGCGCATCGGGGCGCACGCCTCCAGCGCCCCATCGACGTGAAGTTCGGGCCCGACGGCGCCATGTACATCCTCGACTACGGACGGGTCAAAATCCACGACGGCGGCGAACGGGTCGTCAGTGGAACCGGCCGCATCTACAGGCTCAGCCTCGAAAGCGGCCCGTCCGCCGCGGGGCTGCCGTGATTGGCCGGTAAGCGACCCCTTGGGCATGCCCCGCGGCGCTCCGCGTGCGGGCAAGGGCCGACGCCCCGGCTGCCGATGTAGTTCAGGAGATGCAGGTCATCGCGACGACGCCGTTTGTTTCTCGGGCGGGCTTGAAGCTGGATCACGCCCTGGAGGTCTTCGGCCTGAGCGTGGCCGGACTGGTCTGCGCCGACCTGGGCAGCAACATCGGCGGCTTCGTCGATTGCCTGCTGCAACGCGGCGCTCTGCGCGTGTATGCCATCGACACCGGCTACGGCGTGCTGGCCTGGAAACTGCGCCGCGACGGCCGCGTGGTGGTGATGGAGCGCACCAACGCGATGCACGCCACGCTGCCCGAGCCGGCCGGGCTGGTCACCATCGACGTGGCCTGGACCCGTCAGAAACACATCCTCCCGGCCGCCCGGCGGATGCTGGATGCCACAGGCCAGGTCATTACGCTCATCAAGCCGCACTATGAAGCGCCCCAGTCGGCGCTGCGTCGGGGCATCCTGCTTCCCGACCAGCTCGAGCCGGTGATGGCGCAGGTCCGAGGCGACATCGCCGCCGCCGGCTTTCAGGTCGTCAAGACCGTCCTCAGCCCCATCCAAGGCGCCAAAGGCAATACCGAAGTGTTGGCATGGCTGAGGCCGGGGTAAACGCCGGCAAATCACAAGCCGGTGGCCACAAGCCAGTAGTCGGCGGCATGAGCTCTCCAGGGCCGGGCATTTCGGGCCCGCACCCCGGGTGCTGCGCGTCGGTCCAAGGCGCAGGGCGTGGCCGTTGTGTGAGCGGGCTTTGTGGTGCGGGCTTCTGCCGGCGCAACTGGTCATTGGGCACATGACGATTTGAGAAAGCATTGGTTGCAGACTCCGGGTCCGCAAGCCGCCCCGCGAAGGGCCACGAACGTCCCCTGTGTCGCGGGTCGGATGCACGATGTCAAAGGGCGCATAGGTGGCGGGGAGGCCGACCAAGCCCGGTACAGGTACGTGAGACGCTGCGCATGCGGCGTCCATCGGTGCAGCGCGCGTGGGTCCGGAAGGCGTGGCAGGGGCTCGGCGGTGCCGATTGCGTGGATTGCGCGCTGCGCATGGGACAGTCCGACGGTGCACCGTCCGGGCAGGGAAGATGGGGTCTGATCGTCCAAAGAGGCGAAGGTGAGCGGCTGCCCGACTCCGGCCCGGACGCTGCGCGGTCTCTGGCGGCCGAAGAAGGCGAAGAAGGCGGCGCCGCGATGAGTCGAGGAGCGATGTCTCCCTTTGGGGGTCTGAGGATCTGCTTGTCCAAGGCCAGGTCGGCCACCGCCTTCTTCAGCCGCAGGTTCTCGGCCTCCAGTTCCTTGAGTCGCCTGGCCGCCTGCGACTCCATCCCGCCATACTCGTTGCGCCAGGGGTGGAAGGTCTGCTCGTTGATGCCCGGCTTCTGGACCACCTGCCCGATCGCATGTCCGCCGTTCAGGTCCGCCTCGGCCTCACGCAGCTTGCCGATGATCTATTCCGGCGTGTGGTTCTTGCCCTCTATCGAGAATCTTCCTGGCCTCACCGGCCTCAAAGACTCTCATACCACCTAAACTGCTTTTCGGGGAGCCGATCATCCTGTCGGCACCGTTCGAACCGCTGAGTTCGCACCCGGAATCGTAACTCCCGGCCCCCTCACGAGAAAGCCCTCCGGTTTCTGCCGGAGGGCTATTCATGGACCAAAGTCGGGGCGATGGTCCTTCGTTTGAACCAGGCTGGCTCACGGACGCGTACCTTCGCCCCTTCCTGACGCGGGTGACGTGTTCCCGAGCGGTGGCGGTTATCTCACCGCCGCGTCACCAGCCCCGGCCGCCGCGCGGGAGGGATTCCGTGACCGCTTTGAGCAGCGCGTGAGGCGCAACATCGGCCGGCAGGCTTCGCCGCCATCCCGGCGCAAGGGGCTTGCCACCTGCCAACAGCCGTTCAGGCGGGTCGCACTCGCGGCGGAAAGAGAGTGGTTCGCCCGCAAGGACCGTCGCGTTGGGTTCCAGCCCCAGCGGGCGCAGCAGTTTCCCGCCAACCACTATGACGGGCGCCATGGCGGTAGCGTGCGCGGCACCGACTTCGACGGCGTCCACCGTGTCCGACAGGATGTACGCCGCCGCGCCCATCGGGTCCACAGGGTGCCGTTTCCCCTGGAGGCGCGGCCAGAGGTCCGGCGCGAGCGAGGCCGGCACGATCTGCGCGTCGAGTCCAGCGTCATTCAACGCCTTGGACCAGGCGATCTCGCGGTCAGCCAGGCACGCCGCATCTTTGACCACCAGGTACACGCGCGGTTTCGTATGCGGTACTGTCGCCACCAGCGCTGAGACACTGTCCGCCGGGACGGTGACGACGATGGCACCATCGCTGGGTGTGAGCCGACCGACCAAACGCTTGTCCCGGCCGGACTCGCACTGGTAGTGGTCCAGACCCTCGATATTGACGCCCGCCAGAACCACCTTGAAGCGGCGTTCCTGCTGGCTGTTGGTGATGACGATCAGCTCGCGGTGTCCGCGCCCACTGAAGCCGTCAACGCTGTAGGGCTCGCGCGGATGCCTTCCCTGTGAACCCCCCACGGCGTACATGCCCGGGCGCAGGTACGGGTTGACGGTCGCCCCGCCGTCAATCTGCCGACTGGTCGGCCGGTAGTCACCCGTCGCACCCGTGTTGAAGCCCTTCCCATGGGCCCCGACACGATTGGCCAACTGCCACGTGCCGATCAACGAGCCGTGCCCGCTCACGATCATGTAGGTCCGCAGGCGAACCGTCTCGTCGGTGTTGCTGTCCGGTCCCATCAGGTAGCCGTTGGCATCCGCGAACCACCGCCCATCGCCCTTGCGGCCCTGCAAGTCCGTACTGCCATCGGAGCCGTAACTGCCGGACGAGTACCAGATGCCCGGCGAGCCGGCCAACGGAGCCTTGGGCAGCCCGACGAATGACCGGAAGCTATGGTGGGAGATGTAATCGCTGACCGCCGCGTATTCGGGGCGTGCCTCGATCCACTTGGCTTGGCGGTCGAGAATAGTCGCATCGCGGTTGCCCAGGGTGCCCGGAACGATCCGCACGCCGTGGAGATCAGCCTGATCGAGCTTGGCCCGCACCAGTTTGGCGAAGGTGGCGTTGCCGGTTCCCTGCGGTGGGTCAATGGCATCGGGCGCCACGCCCCCGACATCGTATTCATTGGCCACGGACAGCGCGTGCAACGGAATGCCATGCCGGCTGACGAGGTAACGCGCGTAGTAAACCAGGAAGCACGCGGCCTGGTCCTGCCGGTCCTGGAGAAGAACCAGGGGGCTGTCGGGCGTCGTCATCCACGGTGGGTAGCGATGGTGGACATCGAACCACATGAGCATGCGAAGGTTCTCGGCCCGGGCCCTGCGCAACGCGGCACGATAGAACGCCATCTGGTGACCGGGCTTGCCGCCGACCGCCCCCGTGGGCTCATAGATGGCCATGTTGTTGCGGTCCCACCCTTCCTGGGTGTAGTTCGTCGGGTAGCCCTTCTCCTGCATGGCCTGGAAGGCCGTCGGAGTTGACCAGAGCTGACTCAGCGCCATGCCCTTGGCGCCCTTGGCCGAGAAGCAGGTGTCGCAGAATCGCCCGAAGCCGGTGTCCGGCCCGTCACGATCCGGAAAACCCGTCAGGCCCGAGTAGCTGGCGATGGTCTTCCATTTATCCGCGTCCTCATACTGGCACATGCTGGCGCCGTCGGCGGCCTCGACCGTCTGCCCGGCCACGCCAAAGTCCAGCTTCACCGTGACAATATCGTCGGCTGCTGCCATCGGAGCTGCCAGGAACGCCAGCAGTACAAGGACGCTCGTGAGCCTCGCATGCATGGCACCCTTCCTACTTGGCTGCCACGTAATCGATCACGTGGACCGCGTCAAAGTACGGCTTGGCCAGTTCGACGAACTTCTTGTGCTCCGGATGCGGCAGGTACGCGTCCCGGTCCTTGGCATCCTTGAACGTGACCAGGTAACAATGCGTGTAGCCCAGGTCCAGGCCTTCAGGGCTGTTGTTGGTGCCCCACTCGAAATCAACGATGAAGGGAATCTTCGATGGCAGCTGTGAGAATGCCTCTTCGATCGCTGCAAGTTTCTCTGGTGGAGTGCCGGCCTTGAACTTGAAGAGCACCACGTGGCGGAGGTAGCCGATCCGGCTGCCGGCTGCGGCGTCCTGACGACCGACATCCGAAGAGTTGCCCGCAGACTGGCAGCCGGCGACGAGCACGAGGGCGACAAGCAGAAGGAGTGCATGAATCATGGGTGTTTCGATTCCATAGGGGATTTGCGGTTGCCCTTCGGCCAGCCACCGCGGCCGGCAACTTCGGCGAAGATTACCATCTGATGGCCACCGCCTCAACCATGCCGACGCACGGCCCGGCATGATGGGGGTGATGCACCACCGCCTGCTGTACACCTACTTCGGGGCCACGTGGTCGGGCAGTTCGAATGGAACCGTCTGACGCGGCATCCTGGCCGCCATTCCTTCGAAACGAACGCGGTCCGACGTGAACCACGGCTCCTTGTGTTAAGAAGACAGTACCCTCCGACCTGATGGCCGAACGGCGAGCCCTCGACGAAAATCGGGGTGAAAGGATTTGAACCTTCGACCTCTTGGTCCCGAATCGCATCGAAAGTTGTGCCCGATAGACTCAAGACGCCCTGATTTCTCGGCACTTTAGCGATTGCCAGGCCCCTGTGCAAGTCCACACACTTCGCAGCGATTTCGTGTAGAATACGGCGGTATCTAGCAGCGAAAACGGTACAAGAACGGTACGCCGAGAACCGGTGCAGCAGGCCATGGACAAACGAACAGCCGCGTACGAACTAGGTTTCCAGTCCGTGATGGTGCGGTACGGCATGTTGTACTCGTGGCGATTCGGTGAGGAGTTGGAGAACACAACGAAGCTTCCACTGCAGCGGCTGGAGCAGGCGCTCCGCAAACTGACCTCCGACATCCCCATGGAGGTCTGCCGGTGCCTTCATCAGGCCATCTTTGATCTCGGCGAAGTCTGCCGGCGGATGACCAAGCTCTACCGCAAGGACGTCGACAAGGGAACTTCCCGGTTTGGCACGGGCGGGTGCCTGGGGCGCCCAGCTTGGCGGGCATTGGTCGAGCTCGGGGGCGAGAGCTTGGCGTCGGTTCCATGGCTGAAGCGATGGCACCGCCTTGGCCAAGCCATGGGCGGTGTGTGGCTGGATCTGGCGGCCGACCGCACCGATGAGAAGCTGCCCGACATCATGCCGATCCTAGATGCGGCGCGCGAGCTACCGGAATCGGCGCGGGCTCAGGTTCTGTCTCTGGATCGCTGCGTAAAGCATGGCGCGGTAGACGCGCGGAAACGGCCCGCGTGGGTGCTGGCGAGGATTGTTGGCAGCAGGATCGCCCACACCGGGCCGAACGATGCGATGGTGTTCACCATGCTGATGAAGCATCTGGACAAGCTTGACCTGGACATACGGAAGCACCTTGCCAGAGAACTTCGGTTCGAGCTGACCTTGGACGACTCCGACACCGAGGCGTGTCAGGCCGTGTTGAATGATCGTGCCTATGAAATCTCACATCCGCAGCTACTGTTCTTGCGGTCGCTTCTTGGGGCCAATGGGGCGTGGATCAGGGGCCGCAAGATTGCCAAGGAGAACGGCGTCCTGATCGCAGGCACGCGCATCGACCGCCTCTGCGCAGGGCTGCCGAAGGCGATCCGCAAGTTTGTGGAGTCGGCTCCGGGCCACCACCATGGTTACCGGTTGGTGCTCGCCTGAGGCCATCCGTTCCACTTTTCGTCCATAGACTTATGGTTCGCGAGGAGTTGCTGCGTTTCCTCGAGCCATACCCTCCTACCGCACTCACGATACCACATCTGACATCCATGCCAGTTTTTGGCCGCTGATACTGCCGTTCTTGCCTGCGATGATCTACAGCCATCCGCACGAGTTGTGTGGAGATGCTGGAGCGACTGATGAACGGCACGATGTTGCACGAGAAGCTCATGACGTTAGCAGAGGCAGCCCGGACCTTACCCGGTCGGCCACACGCCGGGACTCTCGCACGGTGGCGGGCTCGCGGGGTCCGCAATGTCAAACTGGAGGCCATGAGGATCGGTGGCATCTGGTACACGAGCCTCGAGGCCCTTGCACGATTCTGCAACGCGGTCACCACCGCCGCCAGCAGCATCGACAACATGCCGATGGCTTCGGCCCCCTCCGGTGGTACCGCCCCCACACCGGAATCCGGGGTCGATGACGCGTTGGATGCGCATGGCCTTTGAGGAGACGCCGATGGTGATCGAGAGTTCATGGGATGGGGCCGCGATGATGCTGGTATCAGCACTGCGTTGTACTGCAGCGCCGGCGAGGACGGTCTGAATTGTGGGGGGCGTGGAGGGTGTGACGGGTGTGACGGGTGTGCATGGTAGCCGGTTTACTGCGGAGGCATGAGGGTGACGAACGCCCGCGACGAACAATGAGGGACAACACGATATGAGGATTGCGATTGACAGGATCAAGTTCACGAGGCGCCAACGCCAGCTTGTGGACATCGACAAACTTGCCAGGAGCATCGAAGAGGTAGGGCTGCTGCATCCGGTGGTGATTAACAAGCGTGAGGAGTTGATAGCTGACCGTGGACGTATCGCAGCCCACCTGAAACTGGGCCGGACGGAGATCGACGCAACTGTGGCGGTGTCGGCGGACGACGCGCTCGCGGCCCTCAAGGCCGAGCGTGACGAGAACTCCTGCCGGTTTCCCCTGAGCGTTTCGGAGGCGGTGGAGGTGGGGCTGCGGATCGAGGCGTTGGAGAAGCCAGCGGCAGATGCTCGGCAGAAAGCTGGCGGCCAACCTTCGGGCAATTTGCCCGAAGGTGGGAACGGTCGCGTGACCGAGAAGGCGGCGGAGGCCGTGGGAATGAGCCGCCGCACATACGAGAAGGCAAAGGCGGTCGTTAAGGCCGCGGAGGCTTCCGACTCGCTGCCTGAGATCAAGCAGCTGGCGGAGGAGATGAACACGAGCGGCAAGGTGGACCCCACCTTCAAGCGCCTTGTCAGCATGCAGAAGGGCATGGTAGCGAAGGAAGAGGGGCAGCCGGCTCTGCCCACAGCGTCTCCCAATGCGGCGGGCAGCGATTCCGCGGTCGCCGGGGTCGACGGCACGGGCACGGCCGGCGAGCCGGTAACCACCGCGACGGAGACCGGCCTTCGTGATGTTGTGCGAGTCTGCAAGGCCCTCCGACAAGCATGGACCGGGCGGTCGTTCGGACCGGATCTCACTGGGACCCTCGCCGAGCTTGGTGACCGCGTAGGGGGGCATATTGTGCTGGCGTTCATGCTTGGCCTCGATCCTGCCATCGACGTTCGCGAGGTCCAGCCAGGTGTGCATCTGATCGGTCGCTTCTGACCCCAAGATTTAGGAGACACGAAATGATGAGCCCTGAAGCAGTACGCTTTAGCCGTTTCACGCGGCAGCACAGAGCGTAAAACGCAGGGGTTCCAGTAAACTCAGCACTCGGCCCGCAAGGGTCGAGTTGCACTTTATTCGGTGCGTCCACAGGACGCGCCGAAGCGT
>Ga0209381_1002526_pt1 | contig 22407 bp, 22 predicted proteins | sample DewCreD2012metaG_FD_184111 | JGI IMG/M metagenome (GOLD analysis project Ga0209381, IMG submission 184111) | Hot spring sediment bacterial and archeal communities from British Columbia, Canada, to study Microbial Dark Matter (Phase II) - Dewar... ...
GAATGGATGGTTCATGAAACGCTGAATCCGGGCGGGCGGCGGGCTGGGATTTTCGTGTCGTGGGCGCAATCGGCGCTGTCGATGGGGACGCAGTGGCTGCTGATGCGGAAGGGGCTGTTTCTGGCGGGCGAGGGCGGTCAGCCGTACTGGCGGGATTTTCTGCTGTTGCCGGGGGTGGTGCGGGAACTCTGCTGCCGGGCGCTGAAACGGTAGAATTGTCTGTCATGCGATGGCTGGCGTTGTGGCTGCTGTCGGTTCCGGCGCTGACAGCGCAGGAGAGGACGGCGGAATGGGCGAAGAAGGTGGTGGACGACGCCCTGCAGGCGCTGGGCGGCGAGCGGTTTCTGGCGATGCGCGACCGGGTGGAGGAGGGGCGGAGCTACGCGTTTTACCGCGAGGATCTGTCGGGGATGAGCCGGGTGAAATTCTACATCCGGTACCTGACGGCGCCGGAGCCGATGCAGGCGGATTTCATCGGGCAGCGGGAGAGGCGCGCGTTCGGCAAGAACGAAGATGTCTACATCATCTTCAACGAAGACGGCGGCTGGGAGGTGACCTACCGCGGCGCCAAGCCAATGGGCGAGGCGCTGTACGAGTCTTTCAAGGAGACGCTGCTGCACAACGTCCTGCATACGCTCCGCGTGCGGCTGAAGGAGCCGGGCATGGCGTTCGATCCGATCGGAACGGACATCGTGGACCGGCAGCCGTGCAACGTGGTGCGGATCGTGGACGGGGCGAACCGGCAGACGACGGTGTGGTTTCATCAGTCGACGAAGCTGCCGGTGCGGCAGCAGTGGGAGCGGCGCGATCCGAAGCTGAAGTTCCGGATCGAGGAGGTGACGATCTTCGACAAATACCGGGACGTGGGCGGCGGGGTGATGTGGCCGTTCGTGGTGAGGCGGGAGCGGAACGGCGAACGGAATTTCGAGATGTACGCCGATCAGGTGACGATCAACCGGGGGCTTGGGGACGAGCTGTTCACGCTGCCGGCGGGGCTGAAGATGCTGGATCCGAAAGGGAGCAACATCCGTCCGGGCAGGAAGTGACGGCGGAAGGTTTGACTCCTTCAGGCCCGAAACGGCACAATGGCGGTGGAAACTGGTCCCAGGCTCCGCCTGGCAGCAGGCCGGGGACCTGCGATGGAATCGGGAGCGGACATGCCATGAAGCGGAAACTGAAATTCACTCTCCTTCCCCTCCTGTTGCTGGCCGGCTGCGGCGGCGGGGGACCCGCGCATCAATCAACGGAAAAGTATTTTCTTGTCTGCGCCAATCCGAAAATTCCTTACTGGCAGGAAGCCGGGGCGGGATTTCTGGCCGCCGCCCGGGAACTGGGGGTCCAGGCGGAGGTTGCCGGACCTGAGACGTACGACGCGCAGGCGGAGCGGGAGGAATTCCGGCGGATTCTCGGGAAAAAGCCTGCAGGAATTCTGATCAGCACGGGCAATGCGGAGCTGCTCACGCCGGACATCAACAGCGCCGTGGAAAGCGGCATTCCGGTGGTCACGATCGACGCGGACGCGCCGCAGAGCAAGCGGCTGTTCTTCGTCGGCACGAACAACTACGAAGCGGGGCAGATGGGCGGACGGCTGCTGGTGAAGCTGCTGAACGGGAAAGGCTCGGTGGTGTTCTTCACGATCGCCGGACAGGAGAACGTGAAAGAGCGGCTGGACGGCTACCGGGCAGTGCTGGACGCCACGCCCGGAATCAAAGTGGTGGCGGTTCAGGACATGAAGGGGAATTCGAGCCTGGCGTTCGATCTGGCCAAGGAATACGTGGACAAGAAAATGGTGCCGGACGCGTTTGTGGCGCTGGAGTCCATGTCGGGGGCGGAAATCGCGGACGTGCTGGACCGGGCGAAGATCGACGGGAAGGTGATCGTGGCGATGGACGCGGCGCAGAGCACGCTGGAGTGGATCGAGAAGGGCAAGATCGCGGCGACGATCGCGCAGAAGCCGTACACGATGGGCTACTACGGACTGAAGGCGCTGGCGGACGTGGTGCTGCGGAAGCCGCCTTCGCTGACGGCGGATTTCCGCAACGATCCGCGGTCGCCGCTGCCGCTGTTCATCGACACGGGCACGCTGATGGTGGACAAGAGCAACCTGTCCACGGTGAAGCGCTGAGCGGGACCGGGGGCTGGACCGCGCTACGCTGAATGCATGATGGAATGGACGGCCGCGAGGCTGGCGCCCGGGCTGTATCTGTTCGCCGCGGCAGAGGGCGGGCTGCTGCGGCGGGCGGCTTTCGGCGATTCCGAAGAGCCGCCGCAGATGTTCCAGAGCTGGAGAAGGAACGACGGTGCGCCGGTGCTCGCGCAGGCGCGGCGGGAGCTGGAAGAATACGCCGCCGGGACGCGGCGGCGCTTTGAAGTTCCGTTCGAGCTGGAGGGCACGCACTTTCAGTGCAAAGTGTGGAAGGCGCTGTTCGAAATTCCTTACGGAGAAGTGAGATCCTACGGCGAGCTGGCGCGGACGCTGGGACGGTCTGGCGCTGCGCGAGCTGTCGGGGCGGCGGCTGGAAAAAATCCGTTGCCGGTGATCGTGCCCTGCCACCGGCTGATTGGCGCCGGGGGATCGTTGACGGGGTTTTCGGCGGGCTTGGCGATCAAGAGACGGCTGCTGGAGCTGGAGGGAGCGCTGGCGGACGGTTGACCGCGGCCACGGCGCGGCTCAGCGGCTGAAGGCGATCCATCCGCGGCGCGCGGCGGCGTGCAGCAGCGTGCCAGCCACCATGCCAATCACATAGCCGTAGGGAAGGAAGAGAGCGGCGAGGCCGACCAGAGCAGCGACGGCGAAGTCGCTTTTCTCCGGGCCAAGGTCGCGCACCAGGAGAAGGAGCGCGAGGCTTTCAAAGAGGAGGAGAATTCCGAGGACGGGCAGGGGGAAAATCTCGATGACTTTCTGGAAACCGCCGCTGAAAAAGAGCCCCAGAACCAGAAAAATCATGCCGTAAATCACGACGGAGCCGCCCGTGCGTCCGCCGAAGGCGTAGTGGCCGGCCATGCCGCCGGAGCCGTGGCAGGTGGGGGCGCCGCCGAGGAACGGATTGACGAGGTTCATGAGGGAATAGGTGAGGCCGATCTGGCGCACGGAGAGAGGCCGTTCCGGGAAGAGGTCCGAGGCGACCTGGCGGGTGGCGAGGACGGAGTTGGCGAGGGAGAGCGGGAGCTGGGGCAGGGCGAGCACGAGGAAGCCGGTCCAGATGTCCGTCCATGAGACGGCATGGAACTGCGGGAGGCGGAAGCCTGCGGCGCTGGCGAAATCCGCGCCGGAGAGCTTGAACGCGAACGCGTAGGCGAGACCGAGCGCGACGATGGCGGCGGCGGCAGGGAAGCGATGCTGCCGCATCAGGACGACCGTGAGCAGGAACCCTGCGGCGGCGAGGAGCCAACCCGCAGTGCCGTCCGAGCGGACATAGTCCTTGAGAGCGATGGAGGCGAGCTGGAGTCCGAGGCCAAACTGGATGCCGCGGACCACGGGCTTCGGCACGATGCGGGCGACCCAGGTGATGGCGCCGGAGAGCGAGAGGAGCAGCATGGCGGCGCCGATGGCGAGACCGCCGCCATAGAGCGTCGCGGCCGGGAGTTTCTGGGCGATGACGAGAGCGGCCATGGCCTTGAGAGGCTGCACGGGCATGGGCATGCGGTACCAGACGCCCGTGATGATCTGCATGAGGCCAAAGATGGCGAGGACGCTGGCGGAGTCGAGCCGGGCGGCGAGGATCATGCCGACCAGCAGAGGCAGGTCCGTGCCCATGTCGCCGAAGGCGCCCGACCATTCATGGCGGTCGAAGCGCAGGCGGGGCTTCGGGGCGGCGGAGACCGCTGGGGAAGGCGTCGAAGTCATGACACAGAAGGACGCCCGGGTACAGGGCGAAGCGGGATCGAAATACAAGAATAACAGGCTTGTTCCGGCAGGCGGAAATGATATTCTCGCTCCCAGAGAATGACGTCAGGAGAAGCGGATGCGGACCCCGCTGCAGGCCCTTGAGGCGGCGCCGGAAGAACTGACGCGCGGAAGGCTGAAGCGCATCGGCGAGGGCGTGGGGAAGGTGGTGTATGCGAGCGAGAACTGGGTGGTGAAGCGGGAGCGCGGGGCGAGCGAGATCATTGCGCTGATCCTGATCTGGCGGATGATGAAGCGGCTGGAGCGGTGGCTGCCGGAGCGGCTGACGAAGAGGTGGTTCGCGCACCCGTCGATGCCGCTGCGGGCGCTGCGGATGGCGCTGCAGGCTGTAGTGGCCGTGGTGCCGCGGGCGGTGTGGTTCAGCACGCACTGGGGGCGGGTGTGGCAAAAGTTCGTGCACCGCGACGTGCGCGGGGAGTATCTGGCGGTGAAGCATCTGTCGGGCACGTCGCTGGTGCCGGAGACGGTGACGTTTCCGCCGACGCTGGTGAAGGTGACGGGGTGGCCGGGGTGGCTGGTGGTGACGGAGGCGACGGAGCGCGTGGAGGAGACGCTGTACGACCGGCTGAAGAAGCTGGCGTCCGAGGGGAAGTGGAACGAAGTGGAGCGGTGGCTGGAGCGTCTGCTGGAGCTGCGGCGGGCGGGGTGGAGGCGCGGGGTGTTTTCGGTGGACGCGCACCTGAAGAATTTCGGGGTGATCCAGAGCCGCGTGGTGCTGATCGATTCAGGCGGGTTGACGGACCGCTGGGAGGACGTGGAGCGGCACCTGGCGTCGATGTCGAAGAACGGATCGGCAGTGCGGCAGTTCGGGCTGGAGGAGATTCTGGCGGGCGCGCCGGAGCTAGCGGAGCGCTTCGAGGCGCGGTGGCGCGAGCTCACGTCGCCCGAGTCGCTTCGGGATCTCTGGCCCGCGCGGACGGCGTGAAACGGCGTGGAGGGAGCGGCCGACCATGCCGGCTTCGTAGAGCAGATCATCCATGGGCGCGAGGCGGCGGATCTGGGCGGGCGAAACGAGGCGGATGTGAGAGAGACGGACGAGGTATTCGGGGATGTACCAGACGTCTTCCTCGCTGGCCATCCAATTGAGCGGGTCGAAGCGGGCGAGATGGACGGGGCGGGAATAGGCGCGGAGGGTTTTCTCGCCTTCCGGGTTGTAGTAGTGGGCGAAGTAGCTCATGACGAGCTCGCGCAGCGTGCGGTAGACGGGGTCGCGGAAGCGAAGGCCGGAGTAGCTGGACTTGGCCACGGCGCCCCAGCAGCGGCCTTCGCGGAAGACGGCGATGACGTGATCGTCGTCGCGCACGGCGGCGAGATCGACGATGAGGGGCGGGCGGCCGGCGAGGCGGAAGGCGGCGGCGGCCAGCAGGGCGCCTTCCAGGCAGTGGGCGCGGCGGTGGCGGAGGACGAGCCTCGGAGAGAAGCAGGTGTGGGGGTCGCAGTCGCGGTTGTAGGGCAGATCGTCGAGGAAGCGCTGGACGCGTTCCGGAGTGTCGAGGCGCTTCAGTTCGCGGATTTCCCTTCTGGACAGGTTCCAGGTCTCAGTCACGGCGTGCCTCCTGTCAGAAATCCGGTGCTGCAAAGCCTTCGGCTTTGATGGAAATGACTTTCGCCGCCGCGGCGTATTTTGCGGTTTCCTTCTGGATGGCCGAAGCGTTGCCGACCAGGCAGAACTGGAGGTTGTCCGGAGTGAAATGGCGGCGGATGGCGGCGTTGACGGCGTCGACCGTGAGGGCGTCGAGCTGCTGGAAGAAGCCGTCGATCTCGCGGCGGTCGAGGCCGAAGATCTCGAGTTCGGCCAGAATGGCGCAGAGCTGGTCGGACGTTTCCAGCCGGTCTGTGGGGAAATTGCCCTTGATGTAATTGCGCGCCGAGTCGAGCTGCTCCTGGGAAATTCCCTTTTCCGCGAACTGGCGGAGGACGTCGAGGGCGAGATCGATGGCTTTCGCGGTGGTTGCGGTGGGCGTGTAGGAATTGATGACGATGGCGCCGGCGAGGCGGTCGAGATCCATGATGGAGCTGGCGCCGTAGGTGAGTCCGGCGTTGACGCGGAGGGCGTCGTTGAGCAGGGAGGTGAATCGTCCGCCGAACAGGGTGTTGGCGACGAGCAGGGGGATGCGGTCTGCGTGGCGGCGGTGGATGCCGGGCATGCCGATGCGGAAATAGGTCTGGGTGGCGTCGGGCTTGTCGACGATCAGGAGGCGCGGACGGCCGGGGCGGGGGTCTTTCGGGGCGGGCGGCTGAAAGGCCTCGCCGGGAGGAAGGGCGCCGGCGATTTTCCGCGCCAGAGGGGCGAACTGCTTCGGATCGAAATCGCCGGAGGCGACGAAAATGAGGTTCCGGCCGGCCGCCATGCGGCGGTAATGCTTCTGGATTTCCTCCCTGTTGATGCGGGTGACGGACGCTTCGTCCGGGCTGCCGGAGTGGCGGTAGGGATGGCCGGAGGGATAGAACAACCCATTGAAGTAGGGGCCGACGGCGGAGGCGGGGTTGTCTTTGGAGGCGCGGACGCGGTCGGCGGTCTGCGCGAGAACCTTGCGGACTTCTTCCTCGGGAAACGCGGGCTGGGCGAGGATATCGCCGAAAATGGCCATGGCCTCGGGCGCGGTTTTCGACAGGAATTCGAGCGCAAACCACGCGGACTGGCGGTTGCTGCCGGAAGAGAGGCTGGCGCCGAGGAAATCGAGGTCGAGATCGATCCGGGAGGCGGAGCGGCTGCCTGCGCCGCGGCGCATCATTTCGACGGTGACGGCGGTGATGCCGTTCAGGCCGGCGGGCTCGCTTTCAGCCCCGCCGCGGAAGACGGCGCGGACGCTGACGAGGGGCACGTCGTGGCGGGGCAGCAGGATGAGGGTGGCGCCGTTGGGCAGCTGCTCGCGCGTGAATTCCGGGAGACGGACCTGGGCGGAGACGGAGATGGAAGAGGCCATAAGGAGGATTCCGAGAGCGGTTTTCATTGCTTCACCTCGGCGCGCTGTTCAGGGATGAGAGTAGCGACGGTGCGGTTGCGCGGGGAAAAGATCTTCGCAGCGACGCGCTGGATGTCGGCGGCGGCGACCTTTTCAATCTGCGCGGGCGCCTGCAGGATCTGGCCCCAGCCGCCGTAAAAGACTTCGTAGCTGCCGAGCAGGTTGGCCTTGCCGGAGATGGTCTTCAACTGGCGGTAGAAATCGGCGAGGATCTGGTTTTTCGCCTTCTGCAGCTCTTCGGCGGGGACGGGCTCTTTCGACAGCCGGTCCAGCTCTTCATAGAGGGCTTTTTCGACATCGGCCGGCTGCCTGCCGGAGCGCACCTGGAAGGTGAAGAGGAACTGTCCGGGGTCGAGCGAGGGCCGCACGCCGCCGCCGGCGCTGAGCACGAGCTGATCCTTTTCGACGAGCCGCTGATGGAGGCGCGAGCTGCGGCCGCCGGCGAGGAGGGTCTCGATGAGTTCGTACACGGGGAAGTCCGGGTCTTTGGCCGAGCCGATGTGGTAGCTGAGCATCAGCATGGGGAGGTTGGCCGGGCGGTGGACTTCGACGCGGCGCTCGCCGAGCTGCGGGGGCTCGACGGTGCGCACGGGCGGCGGGGGATCCTGGCTGGGGATGGGCTCGAAGTATTTTTTCGCCAGAGCGATGACTTCGGCTGGAGCGACGTCGCCGGAGACGACCACGACGCAGTTGTTCGGCGCGTAGCCCATGCGGTAGTGGGCCTTGAGGTCGTCCATCGTCCAGGCCTCGATGTCGGAAGCCCAGCCGATGACGGGCCACTGATATGGATGGGCGATGTAGGCCGTGGCGTTGAGCTGCTCGTAGAGAGCGCCGAAGGGGTTGTTGTCGACCGAGGTGCGGCGTTCGGAGCTGACGACGCCGCGCTCGCTTTCGACGATTTTCGGATCGAAGGAGAGGTCGCGGATGCGGTCGGCCTCCATATCGAACATGAGTTCGAGGGCGGAGCGGGGAAACCAGTCCGTGTAGACGGTGACGTCGCGGGTGGTGTAGGCGTTGTTGCGGCCGCCGGCTTTTTCCATCTGGATGTCGAACTGCTTGGGGCCGTATTTTTTCGCGCCGTTGAACATCATGTGTTCGAAGAAATGGCTGATGCCTGTGGCGCCTGGCCGCTCGTTGCGGGAGCCGACTTTGAAGAAAAGATAGAGGGCGACGTTGGGGACGTCGTGATCCTCGTGGATGAGGATTTTCATTCCGTTGGAAAGAGTGTGTTCAGTGACCTGGACCATCTGGGCCTGCATGGAGAAAGCTGCGGCGAGCAAAAGGCCTGCAATGCGTCGCATAGCCACACTGTAGCAGGAAGGCGGCAGGCCCGCTTCAGGGCGTTGCAGCCGGGCGGCGGAGGGCTTTTGCATTCTCTTTGCCGCCGCGAGGCTTTTCCGGCAGGACGTGGTGGAATTCCGGGACGCGAATACCGGAAAGTCTGGATGGTTTCAGATCTGATTGTCCCTTACTCTGGCAACGAGGTGTCGGTTTTATGAGAATCCTGCCCATCCTGCTGCTGGTTGCTGTTCCCGCCGCGGTTCTCTCATGGCAGCCTCCCAAACGCGACGCGAAGGCTGCGATGAAGGGCGTTGACGATGTGATCACGATGACGGGCGCCAAGCTTGGCGGCATCAAGCTGACGCACAAGGCGCACGCCGATTACGCCGGCGGCAAGTGCGAAGCGTGCCACCACGAGTCCCGTCCGGAGAAACACGAGACCAAAGCCTACCAGGCATGCCGCGACTGTCATGCGCGCCCGCTGCCGGCGGGGGTGAAGACGTCGAGGCAGCTGGCGTTCCATGCATCGAACGCGCAGAAAGGGATCTGCATCGACTGCCACAAAGAGCAGAACGCGAAGGGCAAGAAGACGCCGCTGAAGTGCGTGGAGTGCCATCAGAAAGAGCTGCGAGCGGGATGGGGAGGGGCGGATCATGTCCATGCATGGCATTGAGAGGCGGGATTTCCTGCGCTGGGCGCTGGCTGCCGGCGCGGTGACGGAGTTTCACCAGGAGTTTCTGCCGAAGCTGAAGGCGGCGGCGGCGGAGGCGGCGCAGGCGCACCCGGTGCTGTGGCTGCAGATTTCGGGGTGCAGCGGGTGCTCGATTTCGCTGCTCAACACGGTGCATCCGGCGGTGAAGAACCTGCTGCTGGATGAAGTGGTGCCCGGGCAGCGGCTGGTGATGCATTTCCATCAGACGCTGATGGCGGGGAGCGGGGAGGCGGCGATGGGGGCGCTGCGCGAGGCAGCCAAGGCGCACAAGGGCAAGTACGTGATGGTGTTCGAGGGGGCGGTTCCGACAAAGGACGCGAACTTCGGCACGCTGGGACAGGAAGGCGGCAAGCACATCGCGATGGCGGAGTGGGTGAAGCGGCTGAGCAGCGGGGCGATGGCGGTGATCAACGCCGGCACGTGCGCCGCCTTTGGCGGCATCAGCGCGGCGGACCCGAACCCGACGGGTTGCGTTGGCGTCACCCAGTTTCTCGAACAACGGGGCATCAAGACGCCTGTGATCAACGTGCCAGGATGCCCGTGTCATCCGGACTGGTTTGTGGGCACGGTGGTCAAGGTGCTGCTGTACGGGCTTCCCGCGGCGAGCGAGCTGGACGATCAACGGCGGCCGAAGCTGTACTTCGGCAAGACGGTGCACAACCGGTGCATTTACCGGGACTACATCGACGAAGGCGTGTTCGCGCACAAGTTCGGCGAGACGGGCTGCATGCTGGAGCTGGGCTGCAAGGGGCCGTTCGCCCATGGGGACTGTCCGATGCGGCAGTGGAACAGCGGGGTGAACTGGTGCATCCAGGCCAACAACATCTGCATCGGGTGCACGGAGCCGGGCTTTCCGGACGTGCATGCGCCGTTATACCAGCGGAGGTGAACGATGCCCGAGAAAATCGTGATCGACCCGATGACCCGGATCGAAGGGCATCTGGCCATCGAGGCCCGTGTGGAGGGAGGACGGATTCAGGAGGCCCGCGTCGTGGGATCGCTGTACCGCGGTTTCGAGGAGATCCTGAAGGGCCGCGAGCCGCAGGACGCCATTCCGATCACGCAGCGGATCTGCGGCGTGTGTCCGGTGAGCCATGCGGTGACGAGCGCGCAGTGCCTGGACCGTGCGCTGGGGGTGATGCCGACCGACAACGGCCGCATTGTCCGCAACCTGATTCAGGGCGCCAACTTTCTGCAGTCGCACCTGGTGCATTTCTATCAGCTGTCGCTGGTGGACTACGTGCGCGGGCCGCAGGCGCCGCCGTTCGTGCCGCGGTACGAGAACGACTACCGGATGCCGGAACAGGCGGAGAAACAACTGGTGGGCCACTACCTTCAGGCGTTGCAGGCGCGCGTGAAGACGCACGAGATGGCGGCGATCTTTGCCGGCAAGATTCCGCATGTGGCCTCCATCGTGCCCGGGGGTGTGACCACGCCGGCGACGGTGGACAAGGTGACGGCGTTCCTGTGGCGGCTGAACGAAGTCCAGGATTTCATCGACAACGTGTACGTGCCGGATGTGATGACGGTGGCGCGCGTGTACCGCGACTATGCGGAACTGGGCGCGGGGCCGCGGAACCTGCTGTCGTTCGGCGTGTTCGATCTCGACGGAGAGCCCGACGTGACGAAGCGCAGGCGGCTGTTCCGGATGGGGCGCGTGAAAGACGGCAGGCTGGAGACGGTGGATCCGGCGCAGATTCTGGAAGACACGCGCTACGGCTGGTACGAGGGCGACAGCGCGCTGCCGCCGGCGAAGGGCGAGACGCGGCCTGCGCCCTCGAAGAAGGACGCCTATTCGTGGCTGAAGGCGCCGCGCTACGGCGGAGAGGCGTACGAGGTAGGCCCGCTGGCGCGCGTGATGGTGGCGCTGATGGACGGCAGCCTGCCGGAGCTGGCCAAAGCGGCGGATGCCGCGCTGAAGGAGTTCGGTTTCGAGCGGCGGCATCTGTATTCGGTGACGGGGAGGCATCTGGCGCGGGCGCTGGAGGCGCAGGTGATTGTGCGGGCGATGCGGCAGTGGCTGCTTGAGCTCAAGCCGAATGAAGCGACGGCAGCGGACTTCAAAGTGCCGAAGCAGGCGGAAGGATTCGGGCTGTGGGAGGCGCCGCGCGGCGCGCTGGGCCACTGGATCCGGATCGAAGACCGGAAAATCGCGCGCTATCAGGCGGTGGTGCCGACGACGTGGAACGGCTCGCCGCGGGATGGCCGGGGCACGCCCGGGCCGATTGAAGCGGCGCTGCAGGGAGCGCCCGTGAAGGACGGGAAGAACCCGTTTGAAATCGCACGCATCGTGAGGTCCTTTGATCCGTGCATCGCCTGCGCGGTGCATCTGGCGACGCCGCGCGGCGATACACTGGGCAGGTTCCGGCTGGTGTGAGCGCAGGGCAGTCAAACACGCTGGTTGCCTGCGTCGGCAACCTGCTGATGGGCGACGACGGCGCGGGCGTGCACGCCGCGCGGGAGCTGGAGGTGCGGGCCGCGGGCCGCTTCGACGTTGTCGACGCCGGCACGAGCCTGTCCGACGTGCTGCTGACGAGGTGCTGCTACGGGAGGCTGATCCTGGTGGACGCCATCCGGAAAGGAGGCGCGCCGGGCACGATCTACGAAGCGAGGATTGCGGATCCGGAGTGGCTGGCGCGCGAATCGGCGCCGGTGTCGCTGCACGACCTTGGCGTGGGGGAAGCCTTGTGGCAGTCGAAGCTGGCCGGGAAGCTGCCGGGGGACGTGTGGCTGATCGGCGTGGAGCCGGAGCGCGTGGAGTGGGGCATCGGGTTGTCGCCGGCGGTGCAGGCGGCGCTGCCGCGGCTGGTTGACCGGGTGTGCGAGCTGGCTCTTTCAGGATCCTGAGCTGCGCCGCGCTGCGGTCAGCGAAATACGCCCGTGATGGGAGGCGCCGCGGCGGGAACGGCGGAGCGGAAGTCCTCGCCGAGCAGCCCGGCGATGGTGGCGGCAAGCTGGGCCTGCGTCACGGCGGGAGTGTTTTCGCGCACGCCCAGCGGAGGCGTGTCCGGGCCGAGGAACGCCATCCAGACATACTGCGAATCGGGGATGCGGCGGCCGTGGCTGCGCCAGTCTTTCCTGCCCGCGCCGCGGCCGTGATCGGTGGCGAGGATCAAGGTGGTCGAGCCGCGATACTCGGGCATGGACTGGAGCGTGTCCCACAACAGGCGGGCGTACTGATCGACGCGGCGGGCGGATTTCAGATAGAGATCGTAGCGGCCGGCGTGGGCCCATTCGTCGGTCTCGCCGAGGAGGATGGCGAGCAGGCGGGGTTTGTTCTCGCGCAGGTATTCGAGTGCGGTGTGGAAGATGAATGAGTCGAACGCTTCCGAGTCCCAATATTCGGTTTCGGCTTTCAGGGTGTTGAGGAGCTCGATGCGGGAGGTCAGACCGGGAAGGCGGAGCGGTTCGTATCCGGAGTTGACGAGGAGGCCGGAGCGGGGCGCGTTGAGGATCCAGGGGAAAAGATCCCAGGCGCCGAAGGCGGCCACGCGGTTTTCGAAGCCCGGGCGGCGGTGGAGGAATTCGAGAACGTTGATGTTGGGATTGAAGCGTCTGTCGTTGCTGTCGATGCGCGGGTCGGCGACGCCGCAGAAGGCTTCGCTGTAGCCGGGGTAGGAGAAATTGAGGCCGTTGGCGACGCGCGCTTCCGAGCGGCGCGAGCGGTCTCCGAAGACCTGTCCCTGGCGGGCAACGACGGACCAGAAGAACGGCAGCAGAGCGGCGCGGCGGTCCTCGAGGTTCTCACGCCAGAACTGTTTTCGGAGCGCGGCCGGGTCAGCGACGCCGCCGGCTTTCCGGTCCATCAGCGCCGGGTCGGCGCCGGAGAAGACCTCCTGCCAGCGGAGTCCGTCGGTCATGAGGATGACGATGTTGTGCGTCCGGCGCTGGGGCTGCGCAGGGGCGGACAGAGCCGCAAACAGAAGCAGGGCAATCGTGCGCCGCATGATGAATCTACCGCAGCCTAGCAGATGGGGTGCAAGTCTGTCCGGGTGCGGAGCGGCGGGCGGTGGAGACGCTGGAGAATCTGCGGAGGCATGTTCGAATCGCTGGATGCCCGTCCACTGGAGTTGCGTGTTTTCGATTCGCAAAAGAAGCGGGGCTTCGCGTTCTGGGCTGCGAGCTGTTGGCGCATTCTGGCGTTGGGGGAGGCGGCGTTCCTGGAAGTGCGCCTGCTGAGTTCCGGGCACGCACCCGGATCGTGGAGGATTGCGCTGGGCATGGTGACGCTGGTCTTCTACCGGGCGGTCAGCTTCCGCGAGCGCGCCCGGCTGGAAACGCAGATGGCTCTCACACAGGAGGAAGGCCGGCAGAATCCGTTGTCTTTCGCCTACCGGAGTCTCGTGCGCAGGGTGGCCGTGGCGTGCGTGGCGTGCTTCATCCAGCTTGTGGGTCTGAAGTGGATTGTCTTTTCGGCCTAAGCCTCCCGCCAGGCGTCCTGCCAATCAGCGGGGTCGCGAGACCTCCTGCGGCCGGCGGCGCAAGGGGGGCGCGAATTTTTGCAGAAGTTTTACGGCCCTGCCACGAATCCCACGGCATTCCGCGGTAAGCTGCGCTTCATGATGAATGACACCCGGGTTCCGCCTGCCGGAGACCGCATTCGGATTGCCGCCCTGGCCATTTTCGCCGCTGGCGTCTGGGCGCAGGCGCCAAACACGGCGGCGCCGGACGTCATCCTGCTGAACGACGCAGTGCTGGGGACGGTGACGTTTCAACACAAGATGCACGAGGAACGCGCCGAGGGCAAGTGCGAGACCTGCCACCACGGTTCGAAACCCGAGAAGCCGGAAGCGAGGCCATATCAGGCGTGCCGTGACTGCCACACGAAACAGCCGCAGGAGGGGATGAAGACTTCGCGGCAGGCCGCGTTTCACAATCCGCCGGCGCTGAGCGGGACTTGTGTGGACTGCCACAAGAGGCAGATCGCCAGCGGGAAGAAGCCGCCGCAGAAGTGTTTCGACTGCCACAGGAAAGAATCACGCGCTGCGGGCGCCGCGGCACGTGCGGACTTTGGAAGGCTGTGGCCGGTCCCGTTTCAGGATCCGGGGCCGTGGAGGCAGGCGATGCGCTGAGCCGGAGGCGGCGGAACCGCCCGATTCTTTCCCTCACACCCCCTTGACACCAGGATTTCCTGGGGCTATCTGAATAGCTGGTTCACGGTAATCAGATCTTCTTATCTTGAGGAGGGGGCATGCGCTTCGCGTGGATCGGACTGTATGCAATTTTCGCGGCCGCTCAGGGGCCGAATCCTCCACCCGCGAAGGCGCCGGATGTGATTGTGATGAAGGACGCGGCGCTGGGGGCCGTGGCGTTTGAGCACAAGTCTCACGATGCGCGGATCGGAGCGAAATGCGAGACATGCCACCACGCTTCGAAGCCGGAGAAGCCGGAGACGAAGCCGAATCAGGGTTGCCGCGACTGTCACACCAAGCCGCCTGCGGCGGGGATGAAGACATCGCGGCAGGCAGCGTTTCACAATTCGACGGCGCAGAGCGGCGTCTGCATCGACTGCCACAAGAAGGAGCTTGCCGGCGGGAAGAAGCCGCCGCTGAAGTGCGCCGAGTGCCATGTCAGGGAAGCCAGGAAGGTTGCAGGAGGGCAGTATGGGCAACCATGGCATACCACGACGGGAGTTCATGCGGTGGGCATCGGCAGCCACAGCGCTGACTCCCTTCCATGAGGCGTTTCTGCCGCGCCTGGGCGCGGCGCTCGCCGACGCCGTCAAGGAGTATCCGCTGATCTGGATGCAGCACTCGGCGTGCAGCGGGTGCTCGGTGTCGGTGATCAACACGATTCACCCGAGCATCAAGAACGTCATTCTCGATCAGATCCTGCCTGGGCATCAGCTGTACCTGAACTACCACTCGACGCTGATGGCAGCGGCGGGGCATCTGTCGACGGACGCGGCGATGGAGACGGCGAAAAAGCACAAGGGCAAGTATGTGTTCATCGTCGAGGGTGCGATTCCGACGCGCGACGGAGGCATCGACGGCACGCTGGGAGAGGAAGACGGCAAGCCGGTGACGATGCTGGAGTGGATGCGGCGGCTTTCGCCGGGGGCGATGGCGATCCTGGCGGTGGGCACCTGCGCGGCTTACGGAGGGCTTCCTGCGGCAGCGCCGAATCCCACGGAGTCGAAGGGCGTCAGCGACGTGCTGAAAATGCTGTCGATCAGCGTTCCGGTCATCAATATTCCCGGGTGTCCCTGCCATCCGGACTGGTTTATCGGCACCGTGGCGCGTGTGCTGCTGTATGGAATCCCGTCCGCAAAGGAACTGGACGAGCACGGGCGGCTGAAGGTGTACTTCGGAAAAAGCGTTCACAACCGCTGCATTTTCCGCGACTATCTCGACGACGGGGTTTTCGCCACGAAATTCGGCGAAGTGGGCTGCATGCTGGAGATCGGCTGCAAAGGACCGTTTACGCACGCCGATTGTCCGATCCGTCAATGGAACAGCGGCGTGAACTGGTGCATCAACGCCAACGCTCCCTGCATGGGGTGCACGGAACCCGGCTTTCCGGACGCGCATTCCCCGCTGTATCAGAGGAGGTGAGAGATGCCGCAGAAAGTCGTTGTGGATCCGCTGACCCGGATCGAGGGGCACCTTGGGGTGGAAGCGGTGGTGGACGACGGCAAGGTGGTGGAAGCGAAATGCGCGGGCACGCTGTATCGCGGGTTTGAGCAGATTCTGACGGGACGGGATCCGCTGGATGCCGTGCAGATCACGCAGCGGTTCTGCGGGGTGTGTCCGACGGCGCACGCTCTGGCGAGCGCGCAATGCCTGGACAATGCCCTGGGAATCATGCCGCCGCACAACGGGCGGGTCATCCGGAATCTGATCCAGGGGGCGAACTATATCCAGTCGCACATCCTGCACTTCTACCATCTGGCGGCGCTGGACTTTGCGCGCGGCCCGGATTTTCCGCCCTTCATTCCGCGCTTCGAGGCGGATTACCGGCTGCCGGAAAAAGTCAGCCAGGAAATTGTCAACCATTATGTTCAGGCACTTCATATCCGTCTCAAAGCCCACGAAATGTCGGCTGTATTTTCAGGAAAAATGCCGCACTGCGCCTCGGTGGTTCCGGGCGGAGTGACGGTGACTCCGGCGGTGGACAAAGTGACGACGTTCCTGTGGCGGCTGAAGGAGCTGCGGGATTTCATCGACAACGTCTACATTCCCGATGTTCTGACGATTGCGGGCGTGTACCGGGACTACGCGGAGATCGGGCGCGGGTGCAGGCGTTATCTTTCTTTCGGGGCCTTTGATCTGGATGGCGAGCCGGAAGTGGGCAGGCGGGCGCGGTTCTTCCAGATGGGCCGCGTCGCTGACGGCAAACGCCTGCCAGTGGATCCGGCGAAGATCGCCGAGGACGTGAAGTACGCCTGGTACAGGGAAGGTCCGCCGTCGCATCCAGCGAAAGAAGTCACGCAACCCGACCGGAACAAAGCGGGGGCCTACACGTGGCTGAAGGCGCCGCGTTACGACGGCGCCGCCTATGAAGTGGGGCCGCTGGCGCGGGCGATGGTGAACACGGCCGACGGGGCGAACCCGGCGCTGTCAAAGGCCATTGACAGTGCGCTGACGCAGTTGCGGCTCAAGCGCGAGCACCTCAGCTCAGTGATGGGCCGGCACCTGGCGCGGGCGCTGGAGGCGAAAGTGCTGGCCGACGCCATGGCGGACTGGGTGCTTCAGATCAAGCTGGACGAGCCGGTGGCCGTGGGGCACAAGATGCCGGAGACAGCGGCGGGCATGGGCCTGTGGGACGCCTCGCGGGGGGCGCTGGGCCACTGGATTTCGATCCGCAATCAGAAGATCGAGCGCTACCAGGCGGTGGTGCCGACGACGTGGAACGCGTCGCCGCACGACGGCAAAGGGCAGCCGGGGCCGATCGAGGAAGCGCTGCTGGGCGCGCCGGTGGACGATCCGAACAACCCGTTCGCGGTGGCGCGGATCGTGCGTTCGTTCGACCCCTGCATTGCCTGCGCGGTGCATCTGGTGACGCCGCGGGGCCGGCTGCTGGCCGAGGTTCGCGCGACGTAAGCGGGGAGGGGATCGTGCGCTGACCGCTCCCGCGAAATCCGCCCGCCCCAGTGCGCTACGGGTAACCGCTCCCTCGAAAACCGCCCGCCCGGGGCGTGCGGGTGACCGCGCATTTTCGGGCGCCGCACGCCCATCGTTCGCGGCACAGAAACCGCCGCAGGGAGCGGCGGTTTTCAACCCTGCTGATGTTCCGCAGGGTCATCGGGGCTCCCTCATCCACATTCATTTCCCGCCGGCGGGCACTGTGCTTCACTGTGCGGGTGGGGGCTGGCTCTGGCCGCTGACCGGGGCTTCCGCGGCGCACGACGGTTTCCGCCATCCTTGCCTTCGCAGGGCTGAAGGTTGCCATGAAGACCGGGCTGGTTCCGCGATGACGGCGCTGGCGAGAGCGGTTCTTCAGACTTGTTCGCTTTGCGATAATGATGATGGTGGCGGTGGAGTCCGCCCTGAACCGCCGTTCCATACGGCCGATGACTCCTACCAGGTGTCCGGCGCCGGGAGGTTTCGCCAACCGGGAGGCCGGGCAGAAAGCAGGAAGAGGCGATTGGAATGGAACTCGCGGAGACCCACCCGAACAGGCCCGGCGGCGACAGCCGCAGCCTTCCCGACTGGTTCGCTCCGGCTCCTTCGCCTGGCGTCCCCGCCTTTCTGAACGCCCCTGCCGCATGCGAGAGCCAGGAGCCGCGTATGATCATGTCATCCATGTCCGTGCAGGAACCGGAAAGAAATCACGAGGCAGCGGAGCGGACGCTGGAAAAGGCTGCGCCGCTGATTGAGAAATACGGCCTGGAAGCGCTGGGCGATTTTCTGGAAAGCTGCCGGCGATTTGCGGCCGAGCGGGCCGTCAATATCGCAATTCTGGGCCGGTTCAAGGCAGGAAAGACCACTTTTCTGAACGATCTGCTGGGCAGGCGGCTGCTGCCGGTGGGCGTGATTCCGGTGACCAGCGTGGTCACGGAGATCGAATACGGGAAGCCGGAGCGGGCGGAGATCGAGTTTCTGGACGGACGCCGCGAGGAAGTTCCGGTGAGCGGGCTGGGCGAGTTTGTGGATGAAAGCCGCAATCCGGGCAACCGGAAGGCAGTGGCGCGGGTGCGCGTGTGGCTGCCGGAGATGGAGCGGTGGCGGGGGCTGCGGTTCGTGGACACGCCGGGCATGGAGAGCGTGTTCGAGCACAATACGGAAGCCTCGCGCGACTGGCTGCCGAACGTGGGGCTGGCGCTGGTGGCGGTGAGCGTCGATCCGCCGCTGACGCAGCACGACATCGAGCTGATCGCCGAGCTGGAGCGGTACACGCCGCGCATTGCGCTGCTGCTGACGAAGGTGGACATCGTGGATGAAGACGGGCGGCGGCAGGTGGAAGAGTTCGTGCGGCGGCAGCTGGCGGCGCGGTGGGACGGCGGGCTGCCCGTGTATCCGTACTCGGTCAAACCGGGCTTTGAAGCCTGCCGGCGAAGGATCGAAGGCGAGCTTCTCGAGCAGCTGCGGAGGAACGGCGGAGCGCAGTGGGAGGAGATTCTCGATCACAAGGTCGGCTCGCTGGCGGAAGAGACGGCGGAATACCTTCGGGTGGCGCTCAAGGCAGCCGAGCATGCCGAGAGCGAAAGAGAAGCTCTGCGGCGGAAGGTGCTGGGGGAGAAAGCGGCGCTGGACGACACGCGGCTGGGGCTGGAACTGATCGTCCGGCATGCGACGGGCGGGGCGCGAACCGCGATCGAAAGCCGGCTGCGACCGGACACGAGCCCGATCACGCAAAGGCTGCTGCGCGAGTTTGAGGAGCGGTACCCGGCGTGGACGTCGAGCCTGCAGACGGCGATGGACCGGTTTGAGGAGTGGCTGGACGGCGCGCTGCGGAGGGAGCTGGCGGCGGTTTCAGCCGCGCACCGGCAGGAGTTTCTCGAGCCGGTGAAACGGGTGAGCCGGCAGCTGTCGCAATCGCTTCAGGACTTCCGGAACCGGCTTTCGGAGAAGATGCTGGAGACGCTGGGCGTGCCGCTGAAGACATCGCAGGTGGAGATGCAGGCGGCTGAGCCGCGCGAGCCGGACATCCGCGTGGGACGGATCTTCGACCGCAACTGGGAGCTGCTGTCGTGGGCGATTCCGATGGCGGTGTTCGGCGGACTGGTGCGGCGGCACTTCCGGCACAAGATCGAGCGGGCGGTGGAGATCAATCTGGCGCGGCTGACGTCGCAGTGGAACGAGGCAATCGGCGGCGCCTGCGGCTCTCTGCTGGCGGAAGCCAAGCGGCGGCTGGAGCTGCTGATCCACACCGTGGAGCAGGTGCTGAACACGGCTCAAGGGCAGGCGGAAGAGATCCGGCGGGATCTCCGCGAGCTGGAACAGAGCCGGCTCGGCCGGTAAGGATTCAGCCATCCGGCGGGCATTTTGGGCGGGACTGGCGAATTTCTCTTCGCCCATCGAGCGTTTCAGTACTGGTACAGGAGTCCTCTTTGCGCGCCCTGGATCCATCGGGCCAACATCGGCAACCGGATGCGTTTGCAGAGAGTTGCGCTCTGAAGCAACGGGATGGTTCCAGCGCAGGGTTCAGCCGGAAGGCCTCGGTTTGGATGATTCGATAGTACAGATTGCTGAAAAGTCCTACGGGAGAATTCGAAACCCTCGACTAGCGTGAAGCAAGGACGGTTTGGGGAAACCCGGTCGTCCGCTGCGCGGAAGAGATCTGCGCATGCGATCGCAAAGGAGGAGATGTGAAAACAACATTCAGAATTCTGCTGGCGGTGATCTGTCTCAGCCTGGGCGTGGGACCTGCTGCCATGGGGGCAACGATTTCACTGGATGCCGTTGTGGGCGTGTGGTCCAACACGACAGGCGGAACCAACGTGACGGAAAACACGGTTTCGGCCGGGTACAACAGGGTTCTTTGGGGAATCCCAGCGACGTCAGCAGGCCGGAGCGGGCTGGGATTCCAAGGCGCTACGGCCCCTTCGATTTCCCTGATGTCGCCTTTCCTGATCGGCAATCTGCAACACTACAACCGTCCCATCGAGCTGGGCACAGCGGCGTCGTCGACCCAACTGAACCTCGGCGTCAGCCTCAGCATCGACGGCAACCCGGTGAGCGAGGGGCCGTTCAACTTTCAATTTCTGATTGACGAGACGCGGAATAGTGCGCCGTGCGCCTATCCATCGACGCCCGGCAATCCATGCGCGGATCAGATCACGTTTACGAACCTGACGACGTCCAGCGCGTTCTCGATCGGCGGAGTGGACTATGTGCTTGAGCTGCTCGGCTTCTCCAACGACGGCGGCGCCACGCTGGCGAGCAACTTCATCAGCCAGGAGAACGCGAACAACATCATCGGGCTGTATGGCAAGCTGACGGCGCGCGAACCTGACAACCCCCAGCCGATTCCCGAGCCGGCGAGCATGGTGATGATTGGAGCGGGGCTGGCGGGTCTGGGGCTGATCCGCAGGCGCAGGGCGAAGGCGTAAGGCTTTTTGAACGGCAAAGAGATGGACTGTCCGTGATTGCGGCGGGCGCAGGAAGCGCCTGCCGCAATTCTTTTTGGGGCCGAAGATCCGGGCGTCTGCGGAAGGGCGTCTCCGGAAGCGGGAAGGAAGCACCCGCCCGTGGCGCGGAGCCGCAGGGATCGGCCGTTCGAATGGTGTCTTCTCCAGATGATCACCTGCGGGGAAGCGGCGGCTGCGGGCGCTCCCCCGCAAATTGTCTGCCTGGCCGGGACCGGGCCTGGGACCGCCTGCTCCCGGAGATGGGGTGAGCACGGTGGGGATGCAACCCTCGCGCGAGCACGAAGGGAAGCCCGTGGGAAAGGGGGCGGGCGCAAGGTTGGGGACCGCCCGCCCGCGCGGCGTGCTGCCGCAGGCGCCCGCCGGACGGATCAGGCGCGGGAAGCCGCGGCTGCCGGCGTGCGCCAGGGCACGCCTGGCGGGATGCGGGAGGGTGCGGAAAAGGGGTATTGTGTTCCTGTCCCCTTTTTCATGGAGCTTCCGAGGGTCTATCCGATCGTGGACACGGGCGCGCTGGCGCGGCGGGGCCGGGATCCGCTGTGGTTCGCCGAGGCGCTGCTGGAGGGCGGCGCGCGCATTCTGCAGCTGCGGCACAAAGGACATTATTCTCGCGCCGTGTTTGAAACAGCCTCGCAACTGGCTGTTTTATGCCTGCGGGCCGGGGCGCAGCTGGTGATCGACGACCGCGCCGATATTGCGGCGCTGCTGGATGCGGGGGTGCATCTAGGGCAGAATGACCTGCCGCCGGCGCTGGCGCGGCGGGTGCTGGGCGAGGCGCGGATACTGGGTTTTTCGACGCACAACGAAGAGCAGTTGCGCGCGGCGGCGGCAGAGCCGGCGGACTATCTGGCGATCGGGCCGGTGTTCGAGACTCTGTCGAAGGAGAATCCGGACCCGGCGCTGGGGCTGGAGCGGCTGCCCGGGCTGCGCGCGCTGACCGGGAAGCCGCTGGTGGCGATCGGGGGCATCACGAGGGAGCAGGCGCGGGCGGTGCTGCGCACGGGGATCGACTCGATCGCCGTGATCGGGGACCTGATGCCGGAGGAGATGACGAAGGCGACCGTCAGGGAGCGCATGGAAGAATGGACCGCACTGACACGGTGACGCAGCCGGGGCTGGTTCAGAGGCTGGGGCTGCTGGATTCGACGACGATCGTCATGGGCTCGATGATCGGCAGCGGCGTGTTCATCGTGTCGGCGGACATTGCGAGGCAGGTGGGCTCGCCCGTGCTGCTGATGGCGACGTGGGCGGCGACGGCGGTGCTGACGATGATCGCGGCGCTGAGCTACGGGGAGCTGGCGGCGATGATGCCGCGCGCGGGCGGGCAGTATGTGTACCTGCGGGAGGCGTTCGGACCGCTGTGGGGGTTTCTGTACGGCTGGACGCTGTTCGCGGTGATTCAGTGCGGCACGCTGGCGGCGGTGGCGGTGGCGTTTGCGAAGTTTCTGGGCGTCTTCGTGCCGGCGGTGTCGGCGGATGCGTGGCTGGTGAAGATCGGACCGGCGGGGATCAACACGCAGATGCTGGTGGCGATCGGGCTGATCCTGGCGCTGACGTGGCACAACACGCGGGGCATCGAAGCCGGGGCGAGAGTGCAGAACATTTTCACGATCGCGAAGATCGGCGCGCTGGCGGGGCTGATCGCGGCGGGCGTGTTTTTCGGGCGGCAGCCGGAGGCGATGGCGCGCAATTTCGGGCGGTTCTGGGAGGTTCCTTTCAGCGCCTGGGACGCGGTGCGGCTGACGGCGGTGGCGATGGTGGGAGCGCTGTTCAGCTCGGACGCCTGGAACAACGTGACGTTCACGGCGGGCGAGGTGAAGAACCCGAAGCGGAATCTGCCGCTGTCGCTGGCTCTGGGCGTGGGCATCGTGTCGGTGATCTATCTGGCGTGCAATCTGGTGTACCTGATGGCGCTGCCGCTGGAGGCGATCCAGAGCGCGCCGGAAGACCGCGTGGCGACGGCGGTGATCGGACAGATTCTCGGACCGGCGGCGACGCAGGTGATGGCTGG
>Ga0209381_1002529_pt1 | contig 22396 bp, 18 predicted proteins | sample DewCreD2012metaG_FD_184111 | JGI IMG/M metagenome (GOLD analysis project Ga0209381, IMG submission 184111) | Hot spring sediment bacterial and archeal communities from British Columbia, Canada, to study Microbial Dark Matter (Phase II) - Dewar... ...
TCAACTGAGCGGGGCGGCACGCCTCGCCCTGGGCCGGATGCGGCGACGCCCGACGCTGGTGGAGTCCTTCTGGAAACAGGCTGAATTGTTTTGAGCCACTTGTCACTATATTATGCGAAAGTCAATAGGTGATGTCAATGGCCCACACCTGGTGCGCCCGCACAATCGCCAAACCGCGCAACAGATACGGAAACACCTGCGCGCCCACGCCCGCTTGGCTCAAACGCGGTTTCGGATACACCGCCAGCAAGCCCAGTTGCCGCAACAGCCGCCGCACCCGCTTGGGGTTGATCGTGTGCCCTTCCCGCCGCAAGGTCTGCGTCATCAACCGCACCCCGTAATGCGGATGTGCCGTGTAGAGTTCATCCAGCCGATGACCCAGCGCCAGTTCCGCCGCGTCCGGCCCGACCGGCTCATAGTAGAGCCCGCTGCGGTCCAGCCCCAGCAAGCGGCACTGGTGGCGCACCGAGAGCGTGTCCTGGCTGTCAATCATGGCGCGACGGGCCTCAGTCGAGAGGGCCGAGCTTTTTTTTTAAGCCAGGCGTTCTCCATCTCCAGCCGCCCGATCTGCTCGTAGAGCTCGGACTCCCGCGCCGCCACCGCTTCGGCGTCCCGCTGCACCTTCTGGCCGAAGAGTCCCGGCAGGGCCAGGAGCGCCTGCTTCTTCCAGTCGCCGATGACGACCGGATGCACGCCAAAGCGCGTGCTCAACTGATTGAGGGTTTGATCCTCGCGCAGCGCGGCGCTGACCACCTTGGCCTTGAACTCCGCGCTGTGCCGTTTCCGTGTCCGTTTGCTGGTCTGTTCGATCATACCAATGGTTGCCTTTCACAGCTTAACCACTGGTCGGATTTTTGGGGAGCACTTCACTGTGGCTTGCCAGAACGCCCATTGATTAGCACTCGAAAACCGTGGTTCAAAATGGAGCAGCGCAAAGTTCCGCCGATTCTTTTCGCATATTTGGGCCGACGCAACACGAGGTTCATCCTGAATGAGGCGGGAATTCTTCCGCTGACAGGATTTCTCTGCGTGTATCCCCATTCTGAAAATGCTCATGATGCGGAGTTGCTCTGGCGCGCACTGAACCATCCGGCCACGCTGGAAAATCTCCGGTTCGTTGGCAAATCCTACGGTGAAGAAGCGATTAAAGTTGAGCCGCGCAGTTTGGAAGATTTGATTATCCCAAACTTGGTGTTGGGAGAGTTTGGTTTGGAGAAGCCTGAAGCCCACAAGCAGCTTGCTTTGCTTGAAAAAGCCAAAGCTGCAAACGTTTCCCACAAAAAAAGCGGAATGCCGGATAGTTATCGTCGTCGCAAGAAACGGATTTGAGCGCAAACGTCCCGGCGGCTACCTGCTCGACGAACTCAAGAACGACATTACGCGCGAAACCCCCGCTCGCCCCGTGAGAGAATTTTGGGTGCGGTTCACGAAGTTAGTGCAATCGTTCTCTCATGGGGCAAGCTTCGAGCCGAGCATTGATTACGTCGTCACCAAGATCCCGCGCTTTGCCTTCGAGAAATTCCCGCAGGCCGACCCCACGCTCACCACGCAGATGAAAAGCGTGGGCGAAGCCATGGCCATCGGCCGCACGTTCAAGGAAAGCCTGCAAAAATGCCTGCGCTCGCTGGAGATCGGCCGCAGCGGCCTGGGCGGCGACGGCAAACCGTGGCGGATTGGAACAGAAGTCTATGGCGACCGCGACATCCTCCCGCGCGACGTCATCAGCCGCAAGTTGAGCGTGCCCAACGCCGAACGCATCTTCTTCATCCGCCACGCCCTGCGGGCGGGCATGACTGTGCAGGACATTTTCGCGCTGACGAAGATTGATCCGTGGTTTCTGACTCAAATTGAGGAAATCGTTCGCTTTGAGGAAGAACTTGCCGCTTCCGCCAATTGACCGAAGATGACCATCTGCAATTTGAAATCGGGCATCTGCGATCAAGCGCAGCGTGGCGACCGCTGGTTCTTGGTGCAGATTAAAGAAATCGTGGACTTCGAAGAAGAGTTGGGGACAGCGCAGAATTGAAACTTGAGGTCGCAATTTGCGACCTCAAAGAGCAATGGCAGGTGGCAGAGTTTTGAGATGCCAATTTGGCATTTCAAACAGGCGGTCACAGATTGTGACCAACTGTCAGAAAACCAAATCTATGGACGGACAAGTCAGCTTGGTTTCGATGGAGCGTATCGAACGCGCCATCATTGTGGTGCGCGGCGAGAAGGTCATGCTCGATAGCGAACTCGCCGAAATCTACGGCGTGGAAACGAAAGCGTTGAACCAGGCCGTGAAACGCAACGCGGCCCGCTTTCCCGCGGATTTCATGTTCCAATTATCACCCAAAGAGGCTGAATCTTTGAGGTCACAAATTGTGACCTCAAAGGCGGGTCGCGGTGGCCGCCGTTATCGGCCCTACGCCTTCACCGAACATGGCGCGCTGATGCTGGCGAATGTTCTGAACAGTGAACGGGCGGCGCAGACCAGCGTAATGGTGGTGCGGGCATTCGTGCGGCTGCGCCAGTTGCTCGCGTCCAACGCCGAACTGGCGCGCAAGCTGGACGCGCTGGAGCAGAAATACGACGCGCAGTTCAAAGTCGTGTTCGACGCCATCCGGCGGTTGATGTCGCCGCCAGCCAGGCCGAAGCGCGAGATCGGTTTCCACGTGAAATATGTCGCCGCCAGGCCCAGGGCCAAAAAGCGCTGACTCCGGCGCCCAACTCTCAGCCATGAACACTCAACTCACCATGGTTCAGATCGAAGAGACCGTTGATTTCGTGGAAGCACTCGCCACAGCCAACAACTGAGCTGAACCCGGCCCTTCATTCCGCACTCCAAATTCCGCGTTCCGCAATGGCATGGGAGCTCGTGGATTTTGAGGAGGAGCTGGCGGGGGCGAAGAATTGGAAAATTTCGTTCTTCCGACTGTTTAATGGGTAACGCAGCAAAATAGGACGAGCAGCGGGGCGGCTTGCGAGCCTCAAGCTCGCGCCCCGCTGCGGCCGAACACCCGCAATAATCCAACAAGCTCTTCATTATGAGCGGCTTACAGCCATCCCGGTTGCTCTGGCTCTCAAGCCCTTGGCGGTTTTGCATGCCGTCGGCCGCGAGATTACGCCGCTTTTTTACCCATTAAAAGCCCGGAAGAACCGAAAATTTCAAAACAAGACTGCTTGCCGAGTTTTGTCTTTACTTCAATCGAGTTTTCTGTTTTAATGTTTCCACTAAGTAAGTTACTTGGTGCTCTTTCGGAGCAGGATACCTTCAGCGCAAGTCCAGTGAGACTTCGCACCGGCAGAAACCGGTGGTTCTGAAAGCAGCTAACTAAAATAGAGCCAATCCTGGAGCTCGATGTAGGAGCAAAAATGAGCACAAGCTCGACGTTGGCTGCCGCACCTTCTGTGGCAGGTAACTCCCAAAACGAAACCAAGATCTGCGTTGCGTTCCCCATTGATAAGGAATGCCTTCGCAAATTCACCCTCCACGACGAGGGCCGCGAGGTAACGATTTACCATCTTTACCCCCGCCTCTCCGACTGGCTTGGGCGCAAGTTGCCGGATGATGTCAATCCCCGCAGCCACGACGAGGAGGCGTTGAAATCCTCCGTCGCCCGTGGCATCGAGACCACCATTCTCGAATCGCCCGAGGATTTCTATCTGGCCAATCGCGGCGCAACCATCCTTGCTCAGGATTTGCGCTTTGACCCCACCAAGGGCGTCGTCGAAATCACCGTCACCGATTCGTTGCTTCAAGGCATTGCGGACGGTGCAACCACCGATGCGGTCCTCGCCAAAGTCCAACGCGACATCGCCGCCGGCACGGCGACCAGCGACGCTTTCCCCGAGGGCGTGACGATGGAATCGCTCAGTCGCGGTCGCATCCACCTTGAAGTCATCGTCGGGTTGACCAACAAGGAACGCATTGACGCCATGGTGCTTGGTCGCAACACCAGTCGTCAGGTCAAGCCGTGGTCCATGTCGGATTTTCGCGGCTCGTTCGATTGGATTGAGAACATCCTCGAAGATCCCGCCAGCGATTTCGTTGGCAAGGTGGGATACGAGGAAAACGCCGGCAAACCCACGACCATCCTCGACGTGCTCAGCGTGTTGACGTTGTTCCATCGCGAGTTCGATGAGAAGCGCAAAGCGCCCACCGTCGCCTACTCCAGCAAGGGGCGCATGGATGCGCGCTTGAATGACTCCAAACTCCAGCCCGGCTACAAGGCCCTCGCGCCCATCTTGGCGGACATCCTCAAACTCCATGACCACGTTTATGCGGGCTTCGAGGAGGCGTATCGTCAGGCCAAGGACGGCAAGGCCAAACTCGGGCGCCGTGCCGGCATTGAAAATAAACCGCACAAGCTCCATCTCACTGGCGCGGAAGTGAACTACGTCATTCCCAGCGGGCTTATTTTCCCGCTCTTGGCGTCCCATCGCGCCTTGGTTGGCTACAACCACACGGGTGAAGCCTATTGGAAGACTAGCCCCACGCGTTTCTTCGACAAGTATGGCGCGGAGTTGGTCGGCACACTTATCGAGCAACTCGACATGCTTGGCGGCAACCCTCAAACCGCTGGGAAAAAGAAGCCCGTTTACACGGCACTTCATGACCGTGCGCGCCTTCTCCTCTCAGAGGAAATGAGCAGCTAAAACAATCACATCATCACCCCCGCGAAGCGCGCCCGCTTCGCGGGCATTTTGTTTTCCTTTGATCTTTCGCGCCCTCATCCGCGAATCCCAACGGGCTACCAATCCATCCGCCCCGGGTTGGCGGCTCGTGCCGGCAGGGAAGGAGCGACTGCCTTGGGAAACCGTTCCCAAAATTCATCAACGCTGTAGCGGCGGTCACAGACCGCCGCTACAGTCTCGCTCCGTCCGCGAATCCCAACGGTCTTCAAATCCCTCAGCCGCGGGTTGGCGGTCCGCGCCGGACAGGCGATCCGTGCCGGATAGGCCACCAGCGCCTACCCTGGGAAACCGTTCCCCAATTTCGCGTCAGGAGCGCGGCATTTATGCCGCTTCAACTTACGCAAATCAGCACGCGTTAAAATTTCCAACGCCCTCGTCCATCCGTAAGCGGTGATTTAGAGCATTTCCATAAATAATGTAGCCTGCGTGATTGCCGGTGGCGTGGCAGGGTTTGGGCATGAAAGCCATCCCCGTCGCCCTGCGCGAGCGCATTATCCACCTCTACGACCAGGGCAAAGGCACGGCCGAGATTGCCGCCAGCTTCGGCTACCGCGTCGCCGCCGTGCGCCGGGTGCGCCAGCACTTCAAGGCCCGCGGCACCTTGGAACCGCAAACCCACCGCTGCGGCCGCAAGACGCTGCTGACCCCATCCCGCAAGGAGCGGCTGTTGGGACTGCTGGCGCGGCGGCCTGATGCCACCCTGGCCGAACTGGGCGCGCAGTTGGCACGGCCCACCTCCACCATTGACCTGTGGCTGGCCAAGCTGGGCTGGAGCTGTAAAAAAAACGCTGCCCGCCAGCGAGCCATCGCGGCCCGACGTGGCGGAACAAAGAAAACAGTGGTCCCAACGTCTGGCGGGCGTGTCGGCCGCCCGGCTGGTGTTCGTGGATGAAAGCGGGGCCAATACGCAGATGACCCGCCGCTACGGGCGCAGTCCCGTCGGCCAGCGGCTGGCCTGTCCCGTGCCGCACGGACATTATCAAACGACCACGATGATTGCCGGCGTGCGGTTGGAGGGACCGCAGGCGCCATGGCTGTTTGGCGGGGCGATGGATGGCGCGTTGTTTCTGGCCTGGGTAAAGCAGGGGCTGGTGCGCTGCCTGCAACCCGGCGACGTGGTGGTCATGGACAATCTGGCCACGCACAAGGTGGCCGGCGTGCGGGAGGCGATTGAAGGTGCTGGCGCCCGGCTGGAGTATCTGCCCCCGTATTCGCCGGATTTCAACCCGATCGAGCCGCTGTGGAGCAAGGTCAAACAGGGGTTGCGAAGCCGGGGACCCCGGAATGCCCGCCAACTGCACCTGGCCGCCGGGTCTGCTTTTGCCGCCGTTACCCCACCGACTGTCAAGGGTTCTTTTTGCACGCCGGATACGCTATATGATTTATGGAATAGGGATATGCACAGTTCTCAAGTGACCACTATTTGTTGTGGGCAGAACCCCGGCCGCCGATTAAAGAACGGGTCAGGACGGGTTCCAACGCCACCGCCTGTTCCACCAGTCGGTAAAACAGCAGCCCCCGAGATTTGCTCGTCCGCCGGTTAAATCGAAACGTGAACTCATCCAAGTAGTAGTCCAGGTGCGTCGGACGAACCGCCCCCTGATGCGTCCCCAACAACCAGCGTTTCAGCAGCGAAGCCACACGGTTGGCCAACGGCAACAGATTCTCACCCACGCTGGCTTCCGCCCGCACCACACGACGCTGGTAGCCCAGCGCTGGCAATCCCCCATAGCCTTTCCAATCATCCGTGCGCACGGTGCTGCCGGGAGCCACCGCTTGTTTTACCGCCGCTTCCAAACTTGCCGCGCTGGCGTCCGGCACGCGGGCCAGGCGAATACGCCCGATTCCTTGCGGGGTTTCCTGAACCAAAACCTCCACCAGGCTCTTGCCCGCCGCTCCCCGACCGCGTTTGCCTGGGCGGGGGCCGCCGATATAGATTTCATCGGCTTCCACTACGCCCTCCAGCCGATCCCGCCCGGGGCGCACCATCGCCCGCCGCAGCTTGTGCAGCCAGTTCCACGCGGTGTGGTAGCTGCCCAATCCGAGAACCCGCTGCAAACCCAACGCGCTGGCCCCGTATTTCTGGTTGGTCACATGCCACATCGCCTCGAACCAAAGTCGCACGGGCAGATTCGTATCCGCGAACAGCGTTCCCGCCGTGACCGAGGTTTGATGTTGGCAGCGGCGGCAGTGGTAAAGCGAACGCGCGGTCACCCAAGCGTCGCGACCTTGGCAGCGCGGACAGGTAAATCCGTCGGGCCAGCGCAGCTTGGCCAAGTAGGCCCGGCAGGCCAACTCGTCGCGAAACTGATCGCGCAGTTCCAGCACCGTTCGCGGATACTCGTTCATGTGTCTGCATACTACCACTTGGGGTCACTTGAGAACAGTGCATATCCCTATTATGGAAATGCTCTAACTCTCCTGGATTTGCACCGTCGGCCCCGTCTCAAACACCTCGGGCAGCCGCTGACTCACCTCGCCCTTCCACTGGCTCACCTGATGGGGATGCACCTGATACTCCCGGGCGATCTGGGCCACCGTCTTGATCCCCTTCAACGCTTCCAGCCCAACCTTGGCCTTGAAGCCCGCTTCCCACCGTCTTCGTTTCGCTCTCATTTTGTCGTCTGTCCTTTCTTGGTTTATGACCGGTTCGTTCATCGAACCCGTCACGAACAGACTCCAAAAAATCCACCTATACCTCTGGTCTAAAAATCGGGGTCCATTTCAGGTGCCCGGTTCCAGTGCCCCAATGCGGTCGTGGGCGGTGAACTCGCCGAATTCGACAAAATGATTCCCGCTGCCGCTGGTGCCGAGCTGGGCCCAGGCCTTGTCCTTGTTCGCCTGCGTCACCGGGCTGACCGACCAGTCGGCGTCCAGCACCGCATGCTGCCGGCGTTCGCGGAACGACGCCCCGACGCCGAAACGCGTTTCCGCTTCGAGGGCGCGGACGAGGCGGTCCGGCTTTTCCGCCAGATCGCGCACGGGCAAATCGAGCACGGTCATTTTCATCCGGCAGGCGATGTCCACGCCGACGGCATAGGGAATGACGGCGTTCTCCGTGGCGAGCACGCCGCCGATGGGCAGGCCGTAGCCGACGTGCGCGTCGGGCATCAAGGCGCCCGCCACCGCCACGGGCAGCAGGCAGGCGCGTTCCATCTGCATGACGGCTTCGTGTTCGAGGCCCCCGCCCCATTGGTGATACGCGACCGGCGCGGCGCGCGGCGGCGGCGGGGCCGTAAGCAACGCCCGGGCGAATTCCCCGCGCATCGCGTCCCCCACAAACGCCGCTGGATTGGCCACAATGGCGGACACCTCCTCGGACAAGCGCGTCTTGTCGCCGCCGCCGAGGATGAACCGGGCGACAAAATCCGTCGCCCGCCGCGTGGCTTCGCCCAACGGCACACCGAGCCGGAGAAAGTCTTTGGCGTTCATGCGGAAAGTTGGTGGCGTCTGGGGAGTGGATTGAAAGCATGTAACCCTCTCGAGAGCGCGCCCCGCCGCGCCCCGCTCACTGACGCTCGTATTCGCCCTTGCCCAGCTTCTTGAACACCTGGAAGCCGGCCTTCTTCGCGTCCGTGATCGAGAGCGGCTTGAGCTTTTGCGGCGAGTTGAAGCCGGAAAGCACCTTGCGCACGGGCTTCTTGCAGGCGGGGCAATGTGTGAGCGGTTTGGCGCTCAAGGGGCGCATGAGGGTGAAGCGGCCCCCGCACACCTTGCAGTCGCCCTCAGTCAGCTCGTATTCGTAAAGCGGCATGGGCGTTGGATGGCTTCACACGAGGGCGTTGTCAATGCCCGGTCACGGGCGGCGAGAGGGTGGAAACGGGACTTGGCAGCGGACGCGCAACCTCATACGGTGGCCGGATGACGGGCATCCTGCGGTTTGTCGGCCTGCTGAACGCGGCCATCTGGCTGGGCGGCACGGTGTTTTTCACGTTGGTGGCCGGCCAGGTGCCGTTCGCGCCGGAAACGAAGGCGCTGCTGGCGCGTCTCGGTCCCGAATCCGGGCCTTACATGGGCGGCATGATTGCGCAGATCAGCATCGCGCATTTCTTCACCTTCCAGATGGTCTGCGCCGTCATCGCGCTGCTGCATCTGGGCGCGGAATGGCTTTACGTCGAGCGGCGGGGTCGGCGGTTTCTGTTCGGCCTGCTGGCGGGCCTGCTGCTGGTCACGCTGGCGGGGGATTTCTGGCTACGGCCCAAAATGAACGAACTGTTCCGCATCAAATACGCCCGCAATTACCCCGCCGAGCAGCGCGAAGCCGCCGCGCGTTCGTTCGGCCTCTGGCATGGCGTCTCGATGAGTCTGAACCTGGCCGTGCTGGGCGCGCTGGTGATTTATCTGTGGCACATGGGCCGCCCGCCCGAGCCGGCCCGCTTCGTCCGCGCGCCGCAATTCCGGGGTTGACAAGCCGGGCGGCTGAAGGATGTTTTGGCGGCAAACGGCGGAATCAACCGGACATTGGGGACTGGCAACATGATCTCAAACGAACGACCCTCGCCTTACGGCAATCGCGGCTACGGCGGGCCTCCGCGCCCGCCGATGAATGAGGAAACGCTGCGCACCGACCGCATTCAGGTGGAGCGCAAGACCTTCATCTTCACGCTCAAGGAAAACCCGCGCGGACGTTTCCTGCGCATCACCGAGGACGTGGGCGGACGCCGGGACAACATCATCGTTCCGGCCACGGGACTGGAAGATTTCAAGCGCCTGGTGGACGACATGGTGCAGGCCTCGAACGAAATCCCGCCCAAAACAGAGGAGCCGCCGACCTGATCCGGTCTGCCAGGGGGAACTTTGCCGGAACGCCGCCGGAAGGCCGACGGCGTTTGTTGCGCGGGCGAAAACCTACAACACCACTTCCGTGCCCACGCCGAGGTCGGTGAAAATTTCCAGCATGACCGCGTGCGGCACCCGGCCATCCACGAAAGACACCTTTTCCACTCCCGCGCGGATGGCGGCGACCGCGCTGTCCACCTTCGGAATCATGCCCTTGTCCACGATGCCCGCCGCCTTGAGGGCGGGCACCTCGGCGGTGCGCAGATGGGGAATCAGCGTGGCGGGATTCTTCGGGTCGCGCAGCAGCCCCGGCACGTCGCTCATGAACACGAGGCGCTTCGCCTTCAACGCAATCGCCGCCTGGGCCGCCGCCACATCGGCGTTGCAGTTGTAAATTTTGCCGTCTTCGCCGCGCGCCACCGGGCTGATGACGGGGGTGAAGCCGTTCCAGATGCATTCCCAGAGCGGCGCGGTGTTGACCTCGACCACCTCGCCCACAAAGCCCACATCAATCTGTCGGCCCGGGTTGTCCTTGTCGTCCAGCAGCAGCTTGCGGCACTTGAAGATTTCCGTGCCCGAGAAGCCGACGGCCTGGCCGCCAAGCGACTGGATGGTGGTGACGATCTCCGGATTGATTTCGTGCGACAACACCTGATGCACGACGTTCACGGTGGCCTCGTCGGTGACGCGCATGCCCTGGATGAAATTCGCCTTCAACCCCGCCCGCTCCATGGCCCGGGTGATGGCCTTGCCGCCGCCATGCACCACCACCGGGTCAATCTCCACCGCCTCCAGGAAAACAATGTCGCGCGCCACCCCGTTGCGGATGGCCGGGTCGGGTGAATCCATAAACGAGCCGCCATATTTCACGACGAAGGTGGCCCCGCTGAATTTTTGGATGTAAGGCAACGCCTCGAGCAGCGTCGCGGCTTTGGCGATGAGGTCTTGCATGAGGACGGCGGGCGCGCCCGCCGCGCTTCATCTGGAACAAAACCGCGGCCAAAGCAAGCGCCCGCTCCCGGGCGGCCACAAAACGGGAACCGTGCAGCCCTCCCGCAGGCGAAGATGCGGGAGTCAGCCGCGACGCCGACGGAGGCCGAGCAGGGCCGCCAGGCCCGCTCCGGCCAGCGCCACCGCGTTCGGTTCCGGCACCGGCAGGTATTCCACCCGGAACAAGCTGAAGTCGTAGATGGACGCCGTCTGGTCGCCCCGGGAATTCCGGATGGCGAACGTGTCGAAGGTGAATGTGGGCGCCGTGTCGGTAGCCGTGTGGTTCAGGTTGAGGCTGCCGCCACTGAGGTTGGCGAAGAGGTCAAGGGCGCTGCCGTTGCGGGCGAGCGTCAGGGTCAGGGTGTAGAGCACGCCATCCAGAAAACCAGGGTCCCCGGCCACACCGCCGCCCGCGCCGAGGCTGGTGTAAGCGGCGGCCGCCCCCAGCAGGTCGGTGTTGCTGACTCCGGTGCGGTCGAGCAACTCGACCGGCGCAGTGCCAAAGGTGCCCGCATGATTCAAAAAGAGCGCGTAACCCGTCACGCCTGCGCCGTTCATGCTGGAGGAGGTCCCGTCCGCGGACAGACGGGTGCCGCCGGAGAAGTCGAACAGGCCGAACCGCATGCTGCGGTTGGCGTTGGAGACCGCCGTGCCGGTGCCAGTGAATTGCAGCGTGGCGACCAGCATGTAACCATCGGCAATGGTCAGCGGGGTGGACGGGGTGTCGGTAAAATACGTCAACCCGGCCCGGGAGCCGGTGGGGTCGGTGTGGAATTTGAGCGACCCGGCGGAGGCGAGGAAGTTGCTGGCCCGGTTGGCGGCAAACCAGCGGGACTCGGTGGGCAGATTCTGCTCGAGGCGGGAGCCGTCGGCCCAGGTGTCGTTCACAATCACCGTGGCGCGAACGGAGGCGGCCCCGGCCACCAGCAGCGCGAGGGCGATGACAAAGGAGCGGCGTTCTTTCATGGCTTTTCCGCAGCCTGACCAAAACGCCGCAGTTCGTCATGTTTCCAGCGTGCAGCCCACCTTCGATTTTGGGCACCGGGTCGGCCAACCGGCGGCTTGCCAGCCACCGCCGACTCGCCAATCATCCGCCCGTAGCCACCATGCCAAAGCCGCTGGCCGTCAAGAAAACCTACAAGTTGTTCGTCGGCGGAAAATTCATCCGCAGCGAGAGCGGCAGATCGTTGGCCGCGCGCTCCGCCGGCGGCACGTTCCTCGACAATTACGCCTGGGCGTCGCGCAAGGATTTGCGGGACGCGGTGGCCGCCGCCCGCGTCGCCCAGGATGGCTGGAGCAAGGCGACCGCCTATCTCAAAGGCCAGATTCTCTACCGCGCCGCCGAAATGCTCCAAGGCCGCACGGCGGAACTGACCCATGAACTGTCCCGCGCCTTGGAGACGCCGCATGAAGTTTCCGGGCGCGAGGTGCTGGCGACCGTGGACCGGCTGGTGTATTTCGCGGGCTGGACAGACAAGTATCAGCAGGTGTTCGGCAGCGTGAATCCGGTGGCCACGCCGCACTTCAACTTCACCACGCCGGAGCCGGTCGGCGTGGTCGCCGTGCTGGCGCCCGACGAGCCGGCGCTGCTGGCCCTCGTGAGCCTGGTCGCCCCGGTCATCCTGAGCGGCAACACCGCCGTGGTGCTGGCCAGCGAACGCCATCCCCTGCCCGCCCTGACCCTCGGCGAGGTGCTGGCCACGAGCGACCTGCCGCCCGGCGTTGTGAACGTGCTCGCGGGCCGCCGCGCCGAACTTGCGCCCCAGTTTGCCAGCCACATGGACATCAACGCCATCGTGGACGGCTCCGGCGACGGTGCCGTCGCGGCGACGCTGGCCGGAGGCACCGCCATCAACCTGAAACGTCAGGCCGCGCGCCCGCTCGCCCGCGACGAATGGTTCTCCGCGAAGGCCGAGGACCCCTACTGGATACTCGACACGGTCGAGTTCAAGACCGCCTGGCATCCCATCGGGGTTTGACGACATGCCCGCGCCCACGCTTCCCGCCGCGCAACTGGCGCGGTTGATTGATTTTCCGCTGCATCGCGCCGACGCCACGGTGGCGGACGTGGAACGGCATTGCGACCTCGCCCGGGAACTGGGGCTGGCCGCCGTCGCGGTCAATTCCGGTTACGTCGCCCACGCGCGGCATTTTCTTGATGGCACCGACGTCAAGGTGGTGGCCGCCATCGGCTTTCCGCTCGGCGGCATGGACCCGGACAGCAAGCGTTACGAGACCGAGGTGGCCGTGGACAACGGCGCGCAGGAGATTGACGTGGTGATGAACATCGGGCGGTTCAAGTCGGGCGAGGATGCGTTCGTGCGGCGCGAGTTGCGCGACGTGGCCGAGGCGGCCGACGAGCGCATCGTGAAAGTCATCCTCGAAACCAGCCTGCTGACCAACGAAGAGAAGCGGCGCGCCGCCGCGCTGGTGGTGGATTCGGGCGCGCACTTCGTGAAGACCTCGACCGGCTTCAGCACCGGCGGGGCCACCGTAAGCGACGTGGCACTGCTGCGGGAGGCGGTGGGACCGGGCTTCGGGGTGAAAGCCAGCGGCGGCATCCGCGATTACGCCACGGCGATGGCCCTGCTGGCGGCGGGAGCGAACCGGCTGGGCACGTCGAGCGCGGCGGCCATTCTGCGCGGCGCGGCAGGGGGAAATTAGCCCGGATGTTTCACCCCCCGCACGAACTGCCGACCGAGCGGAGCGCCGGTCTGTGATCAGCTTTGGATGTTTTACCGCGACAAGCCGGTTGCCAACCGGCGCTCCGGCCCCCGGAGTGTGAAACATCCGGGGCAGGAAATCCAAATTGGAAAAACCGAAGGAGCGGCCAAGCCCGCAACGCTTACGGCAGTCCAACCGCGCGGTAGAAGCCCTGCGCGCTGGTGGCGGAAACCGGCAAAAGATGCGGCGACGCGGGCAGGCTCGCGATGTCCGTCCAGAGCTGCCACGCCCCGCCGGGCGGCAAATCCAGCGCGTGCTCGATCTGGTAGTGCTGGCCCACGACGCCTGACAGTTCCAACTGGCCGCCCGGCAAATACGCCAGCCCGGGCGGCGCGGGATTCCAGACGGGAATGCGCACCGTCGTGTCATGCACAAAGCCGGTGGAGTCCATCACCCGCACCGGAAAATCATTCACGCCCGCGTCCCCCGCAGACGGCACGCCGGACAACGCGCCGTTCGCGGCCACCGCCAGCCACGCCGGGCCGCCGAGCTTCGTGAACGTCAGAATTTCGGCCGGCGACGGGTCCACCACATCCCCCGCCAGCGAGCCGGCGTAAGGCGCGCCCGGCAGCGCCGCGGGTTTGACCAGCGGGTTGGCCGCGAACCCCGGGGGCGCAAACCCGGCAAACGGCTGCGCCAGATGCGAGGCGGGAATCACGTTGGTGCCGCCGAATGGCGCCGGGCCGCCCCACGCCACCGCCAGATTGTCGAGGCTCGCGCCGTCCTTGTGCAGCGTTTCCAGGTAATAGGCCTGCCCCGCCACCAGCGGAATGGGCGCGGACTTTTGCGAGGCAAATTTGGTCCATTCGCGCGGGCTGGCCCAGCCGCTCACGGAAGCAATCAACGACTTGCTGGCGGCGTCCCGATTGGGGCTGAACCACAGCTCGCTGCTGTCGTCGGAGGCAATCCAGAAGGTGTAATTCCCGCTGACCGTTGGCACCAACTGGGCGCGAACGCGGGAGCCGTAGTTGTCCCCATAGTTGTTGGGCAGCTCGAAGCTGCTGTTGGTCCACCGCTTTACGGTGGGGTGGTTGGGAAAATTGGCGTGCCCGGTCAGGTCGCTCACCGCCGTGCCGCTGCCGATGCCATTCCAATACTCGATCAGCAGGCTGCCGGCGGGCGCATTCGTGGTGATGACCTCGATGAAGGCGGTAGCCATCGCGGCCCCGCCGGCGGCGGCAGTGACGGTATAGGTGAAGCTGTCATTGCCCACGAAGCCGGGGTTGGGCCGGTAGAGCACGCGCCCGGCGGCGTTGGTGGTGGCGATGCCGTTGGCGGGCGGATTGACCCCGAGCAACCACACCGGGCCGCCTTCGAGCCGGGAATCGTTCGCCACCACGTCGAACTCGCGCGCGGTGTCCCGAAACGTCCAGAACGTGTCCTTCTGCGGTGCCAGCAGGCTGGTGGTGAGGTTGGTGACGACCCCGTTGGTGTTGACGTCGAACTGCCAGGTCTGATCCCCCACCTTGAGCCGGCGGATGTAACCGCGGTCGTCGCGTTCAAGGTCGGCGTAGTGGTCAAACCAGTTCACCTGCTGCGGCGCGGCCTGATACTTGGTCTCGACGAGGTTGACGCGGTTCAGGCCGCCGGAAAGGAAGTCAATGAACGTGACCACCTCGTTGAGGTTGGCCCGCAACGGTCCGAGGCCCGGCCCGCTGGCCCGACGGAAACGGTCGGCCGCGCCGATGAGCCGGCCGCGCGCATTGGCCCAGTGATGATTGGCCTGGGTGGCGAGCGATTCCTGCGTGGTGTCGAGGAACCAGTCAATGCTGCCGCGCATGAAGGAGGTGTTGCGGAAGGGGGCGCCCACGCCCACGGCCCAATAATTGGACCACGCCGCGTTCCAATTGGCTTCCACGCCGTCCCAGTAGCCCTTGGCCTGGAAATTGGTCTTGGTCGCCGCCACATCACGCCAACCATTGGTGCCCGCCAGGACATCCGGCCCGGCGGCGGTGGTGAGGGTCAGGCCCCAGCGTTTGCGCAGGTCGGCGTTGGCCCGGGTGTTGACGTAGTTGTCCAGCGAGTGAGTCACCTCGTGGCCCATGACGAAGGTGAAGTAATCGCCGCTGGCCGCGCCGCTGCCGAGTTCCTTGTTGATGGCCGCCGTGAGGTCGCCGGCCCACTCGTTCGCGTTGCCGAGCGCCCACTGGCCGAAGGTGTTCTTCGTGCTGTTCGGCGTCCACACGAAGCCGCCCCGCCCGTCGCCGTAAAGCTGGTCCGTGGTCAGGATGGCGTCGGGAAACAGCTCGCGCGGATGGCGGCGCAGGAAATCGCGGATGGTGCCGTAGGTGGCGGGCAGGGAAATCCCGCGATCCCCCAGGGCCAGGCCGTTTTCGAGGTAGATGGTCCGCATCGTGCCGGTCAGGCCCATGACATCGGCGATCGTCTGCCGTTGCGCGGGCGTGTCGGCGAGCGTGTAGTGGAGCAGCACCCAGTTCTGCAAGACGATGCTGGGGACATGGCGGAAGTTGTTCGTGTTGTGCGCCTGATATTTCAGGAAGGCATACCTGGCGATGTGGTTGGTCAGCGCGGTGAAGAGCGCCTCACGCGTGCCGAGGGTGCCGTTTTGGATGCGCGAAATGAGATTCCAGTTTGCATTGTTGAGCTGGTTGAGCAGGGCGTTGCCGTTGGCGCTCAACGTGACGCCGACGTTGTTGGTGTCCACGTTGTAGATGGCTTCGATCTCGGCCAGGCTCTGCGCGACACTCTTCAACACGCCGCGCGTAATGAAGAAGTTGCCTGCCGCCCCGCCCTGCCCGCCCATCACGAGGTCCGGCAGTCCGTCGCCATCAAAATCACCGAAGTCCACCACCGGGCCGTCCGTCAACCCCTGCAACGCCGGGCTGGTGCCGTCGGCGTAGGTGAGGGTGAACGTCGAGGAGCCGACCAGCCCCCGGCTCCCGGCATCGCGCCAATACACGACGTTGCCCCAGTTGATGCCGCGCAGCAGGTCCACCAGGCCGTTCCCATTCAGGTCGAAGAGCCGCGGGTAAAGCTGATACGAATCGGAGAACAACGTCGCGCCGGTGCTGAACCGCGGATCGGCCGCCGTGCCGGTGTTGAGGAACAACTGGACGTTGCCGCTGAACGTGCCCGTGACCAGGTCCGGCAAGCCATCGCCATTCCAATCGCCGAGGTCGAAGCGCCGGTCCGCCGTGACGAAGTCCGAGCCGTTCACATGCTTCACGAACACATGCGCCGCGAAGACCGGCGTGGCATTGGACGCCGCCGTGTTGCGATAGACGCGCAGTTTGCTCGCGGAATCGGTCATCACGAGATCCCGCACCCCGTCCCCGGTCAGGTCCGCCAGCGCGATGGGCGAACTGCTCGTGGAACCGGCGTAAATATCCACGCCCGCCGCCTGCACCCTGACGCCGGCCGCGAAACTGGGCGCCTGGGGCGTGCCATGGTTCAGGTAGAGCCACACATAACCACCCGCGCCGATGAGCAAGTCCAGCCGGCCGTCCTGGTTCCAATCCATCACCCGCGGCACGCGGATGCCGCTGAAGGCGATGTTCGCCCCGCCCGCCTGGAGCGTGGTGAAATCCGTGAACTGCGTCACCGGCACGCCGCCGCCACCCGGCGGTTCGCTCATCACGGTCACGCGATTGGTCACGGTGAAAAACCCGCCCTTGCTGTCCTCGACCGTCACGGTGAACGCATCGCCGCCGAGGAAGCCGGGGTTCGCCGTGTATTGGAACGAGCCATCGCCATTGTGGGTGACACCGCCCTGCGCGGGCGGCGTCCAGCTCCAGACGGAGAGCGGGTCGCGCTCCACGTCGTAGGCGCGGCTGAAAACGCTGTGCGTGGTGAACGGACGGTGGTTGACGCCCTCGGTCGTCACCACCCAGAGCTTGGGCGCGTGGTTGGTGCGCAGCATGGCCACTTCGCCGGCGGTGACGACGCGGTTGAAGATATGAATCTGATCCAGCCGCCCGGCAAAGTGATTGCCCGCGCCGCCGGTCTCCATCCGGCCCAGGCTGCTGAACCCGTTTGCCCGCGCGCCCGGCGCCCCCGGCGCGGATGCCTGCAGCACGCCATCCACATACACCTGGCCGGTGCCGCTGGCGCTGTCCCGCGTGAGCACGACGTGCCGCCACTCGCCATCGTTGACGGCGTTGGTTGAACGCACGAGCAACGTGTCATCCACGGCCAGGCCGATGCGCCCCTGGGCATCCAGCCAGCCCCACTGCGTGCCGCCGGCCCCGGTGACGCCCGTGACGCCGGGCGCGCCGCCCACGGCGGCGGAGCCGGTCTGCGTCGTTTGCAGCCAGAAGGAAAGCGACGCGGTGCCGCCGAGCGTGGCGGCGAGGTTTGTGGGCACCGCGAGACGCTGATTGACGCCATTGAAGCGCAGGGCCGTGAACTGCCGGCCCGACACCCAGTTCGTGGCGGACATGTTCTGGAAGGCGGCGTTGGCGCCGCCTACCACGTCCCGCGCCACGGTCCCGGTGTGGAGCGACTGGAACGGGCGGTCATGCCAGTCCGGGCCTTCGTCAAAATTCCAGTGGTGGACCAGGCCGACGGGGGCGGCGTGCGCCGCGCCAGCGAGCGCCAGCGTCAGGGCGAGAGAAAGGAGCGGGGGAGAATACATGCGGAAAGGTGCGTTAGCAGAGCGAGGCTAGCAGCCAAACGACCGGACAAAATACCACATTCGGGGGCCGGGGCCGCCGGACGAAAAAAACCGGGGGGCCGGAAACCGGCCCCCCGGAAGCATTGCCCAAGGATGCGCGCCGGTCCGCTTATGGCAGGCGCAGGCGGAAGAACACGGTGCCGTTGGCCTTGTCCACCGGAATGCTCACCGCGTTGGTCGCGGTCGAGCCGGGCACGGCGAACCAGGTGTTCGTGGGCATCGTCAGGCCGACGCTGCGGGCGTTGGTCTGCACCTGGAGTTCCCAGCCGATGTGGCTGGCGGGCCAGGAGAGGTCCAAGTTCGAACCGCTGACCACCGCGACGATGTTGGTCGGGTTGGGATTCACGCCGCCGCTGACGACCTCGATGCTGCCGTCCAAGGCAAGGTTGTTCTGCCAGGACAAGCCGCCGGGCAAAGTGGGCAGTGTAACAGTGGCAAAGGCGCCCTGCCGCGACGCGCCGTTGAACATGAAGAACTTGTTCCCCGCCACCGGCGCGCCACCGATGTTCGTGACCACCAGACTGCCGCCATAGGTGACGGAGGCGAGGGCCGAGACGGAGTCGCTGGTGACCGCCGTGCCGTCAATCTCCATCCGGGTGGTGCCGCCCAGGATGAGGGTGTTGACGTTGAGGTTGCCGAGGCCGTTGTTGCCGGGGGCCAGGGTGCCGCCCGCGTTGACCGTGGCGGTGCCATTGATGGTGCCGGTGCCGCCGAGCGTCCCGCCGCTGTTGACGGTGACCGGGCAGGCGGCGGCGACCGTGCCGTTGAGGTTCAGGGCGCCGCTGTTGACCGTCACGGAGGAACCGCCGACGGACGAGTTGACCGTCCAAACGCCACCATTCATGACCAGCGGTCCGTTCAGGGCCAGGCTGCCCATTGTCAACGAGCCTGGCCCGGTCTTGGTGAGGATCTGGTTGCAGGTGCCGCCGCCCGGGTTCCAGGTGAGCGACGCGGAGGCATTCACAACGTCAATCGTGGCCCCCGTGAGGGCCGCGTTGTCGTTCCAGAGCGTGCGGGTCGTGGTCTGGCTGCCCAGGCCCGTGTAACGGAGGGTGCCCGCCTTCAAGGCCACGGCTCCGCTGCCGAGGCTGGCCACGTCCGCCACCTGGAGCGTGACCGGCTCCACCAATTCGAGGCTGTTCGCGTAAGTGTTCACGCCGGTCAGGGTCAGCACCCCGTTGGTGCCGCGAATATTGAGCAGACCGCTGCCGCTCAGGACGCCGCTGAGCGTCACGTTGTTGACCGTGTCCGGGGTGCCATCCCCGTTGTTGTCCCCGAGCAATTGCAGGGTGGAGGTTCCCAACACGGCGATGGGATTGGCCACGCTGAGGGCCGGCGCATCGAGGCGGAGGGTGCCGGCGATGTGCAGCGGGTTGGCGGGGTTGCCCAGCACGTTGTTGGCGGCCAAAGCCAGGGTGCCGCGATTGAGCAGGGTGCGACCCACGACGAAGTCGTTGGCCGGGTTGCTGAGGCGGATGACGCCCAGCGGGCTGGCCACGCCAAAGTCAATCCAGTTGGTCAGGCTGGAATGGCCGCCGCTGATCTTGCCCGCGAGGGTGAAGATGCTGGTGTTATCGCGTCCCACGAGACTGACGTTGGTGATCAGCGCAGTGGGCAGGTTGATGTCATTGGGCACCACCGCCGCGCCGGTGACATCGAACTCCACCGCGCGGAGGGTGTTGGTGATGGTGTTGTTCGTGACGGCGCCGCCGTGAATGGTGAGCGGGCCGGAACCGAGGGCCGACGGATGCGACAGCAACAGGGTGGCCGCGCCGCCCACGGTGCTGCCGTTGACGCTGGTGAAGCCGTTGCTGAGCACAAGGCCGCCGGTCCAGGTGTTGGCATTGGTGAGGAACAGCACGCCGCTGCCGCCGGTGACCAGGACTTCTCCCGGGCCGGAAACCACGCCGCCGAGGATTTGCGAGAGGTTGTTGGCGACAATCGAGTTCGAGGCCACCACCACGGGTCCGAGCCAGGTGGCCACGCCGCTTTCGGAACGGAGCGTGCCGCCCTCGAGGACCACGGGCATGTTGATCTGGCGGGTCAAACTGCCCAGCGTCGCCCCCGCTTTCACATAATTGGTGGTGCTGGTCGTCCAGGCGTTGGTCTGGTCGAAGTTCTCGTAGTAGAGGATTCCCTGCGCCACCGTCAGGCTGGCGAGGTTGGTGATGGTCTGCGGGCGCATGGACATGGACATGGTTCCCGTCTTGGTGAGGTGATTGCCCCCGCCATCCAGCCGGGGACCGGCCGCACCGGTGCCAATGTCCCAGCGTCCCGATCCGCCGACGGTCGCATTCGCCGTGAGGTTGAGGTTGGACACGCTGGCGAAGCTGAAGATGCCGCCGCCGGTGTTGTTGAGGGCGCCCGCGCCATCCGGGCCGCTGCCCGCAATGTTGAAGGTGTAGCCCCGGGTGTTGTTGTTCGGGAAGCCGGCAAAGTCGAGCGCGCCGCCCGCCGCGATGTTCACCGTGGTGCCGATGGGCAGCGTGTTGGCGTTGCCCAGCTTGAACACGCCGCCCTGCACATGGATCGGGCCGGTGAAGTCGTTGGCCGTGCTCACCGTGAGGGTGTTGGTGTTCTGCTTGGTGATGGAGGTGTTGCCGGTCAGCCGTCCGCCGCCATCCGCAAAGGTGTAGTCGTTGGTGCTGTTGACCACCACGCTTTGCGGCGTCACGGGCTCGGTGAGGCTCACCGTCGTGTTCACGGTGGTGCGGCTGTCGTTGAAGGTCACGGTGTCAAGCTGGTAGAAGTTCGTGTTGACCGCGCCGTTGAACCACTCCGTCGAAGTGACGTCGGTGTTCCACACATTGCCCGAGCCGCCTTCCCACACCAGGTTCTGGGCGGGGACGGTGAAGCTCACGCGCACTTCCTTGGCCGCCACGTTGTGGGTGAAGGTCGCGGTGTAACCGGCGGGGGCGGTGAACGCCACCGCCGGGTTGCCGGTGAGGGTGCCGGTGTATTTGATCAGGGTGTATTGGCCGGTGGTGGGCGCGCCGTTGAGGAACGTGAACTTCACCGGGGTCGGGGAGGCGTCATTGACCGAGACGTCGCCGTTGACCTGAATGAGGTCGTTCACGCCGCCGCCGAGAGTGGTGACGTTGGCAAGTTCGTAATCAAGCGCACCACTGCCGCCAACGGTCAGGTTCCCGTTGATGGTCAGCGTGCCGGCGGCGGTGGTGCCAGGCCGAAGGGTGCCGTTGCCATCGTTGACCGTGCCAACCACGGTGCCGCTGCCGGACAGAACATGGCCGGAAAGCAGGTTCAGGCCGCCGACCGCACTGACGTCGAAAGTTGCCCCGCTGGCAATCGTCTTGGTCGGGCTGCTCGCCAACGAGCCGGCCCCGGTCAGCTTGAGCGTGCCCGCATTGATCAACGTGGAACCGGTGTAAGTGGCGGCGGTGTCAATTTCCAGGGTGCCCGCGCCGGTCTTGATGAGGGCCTGCGAGGCACCGCCGTAGAGCACCTGGTTGACGATCAAGTCGGGGTTCGCATTGCCCGTCACATCAGCCACGTTGAACGTGGTGTTGCCGGTCGTGGCCAGACCGTAGCCCGCGTTGCCGCCGGCATTGACGCCGCGGAGGAACGAGGGGGCCGAACCACTCACCACCACGGTCGAAGGCAGCCGCATGGATTGGAAACCGGTCCCATCCGTGGTGTTCGTGCCGGTGATGGTGGAGTTGTTCAGCGTGAGGGAACCGAGAGCCGACGCAAAACTCACATACCGGTTGTTATACCAGGTGCTGTTGTTGAGAATGACGCTGCCCGAGTAGCCGTTGAGCAGGTTGTTGTTGGTCGTCACCAGGGCGCCGTTGTTCACGACGATGAAGCGCCCCGGGGCGGACTGGCTGCCGAAGCCGGTGTTCTGCAGGTTGCACGTGATCGTGCCCCCGTTGTTGGTGAAGTTGCCCGTCCAGAGCGGATGCTGCTGGGTGAAGGCCATCGTCCACGGCAGGGTCTGCGTCAGCGTCACATGAATCGGACGCGAACCGCCGTCCGCGTTGGTGACGTTGTAGGTGTTGGCTCCCGGCGGCACCACGAGCGTCACCTGCGCATCGGCCGTGGCGCTGCCGTTCTGGAGCGAGGAAAGCGCGGTGAAGTTGATCGAGTTGAAGGTGCGGTTCAGGCCGTTCAGCCGCAGCACGCCGCCGTTCAGGGTCAGCGGCAGATTGTTCGGCAGCGCGTTGGCATTGCCGGCAATCAACGTGCCCGGACTGAGCACCAGCCCGCCGAAGGTGTTCGGGGACGAAGGGGCCAGCGTGAGCACGCCAGCCGCGCCGCCGGGCGAACCCACGTCGAGGACATTCGCGCCGCCGCTGATGGTGCCGGTGATGCGGTTGTCGTTGGCATCCGTGAAGGCGGAAATGCGCGTGGAACCCGCAAGGGTGATGTTACCCGCCCAATTGGCCCCGCTGCCAAGCCGCAGCGCGCCGATCAGACCGCCGCCCTCACCCCAACCGGAGCCGACGAGGGAGAGCGTGGGGGTGAAAGTCGCCGCCTGCGGCACCCACAACGTGCTGCCGGAGGGAACGCTGATCGAGGCGACCGCGCCCAGCGCGGCGGGGTTGCCGACCTGGAGGCGGGCCGTGACGA
>Ga0209381_1002536_pt1 | contig 22326 bp, 19 predicted proteins | sample DewCreD2012metaG_FD_184111 | JGI IMG/M metagenome (GOLD analysis project Ga0209381, IMG submission 184111) | Hot spring sediment bacterial and archeal communities from British Columbia, Canada, to study Microbial Dark Matter (Phase II) - Dewar... ...
GAGGGACGCGCTCCGTCGCGTCCGTGTTGTTTTTGCGGCCATGACAGAGCATGGCCCTCCATTTCAAGCGGCCACGAGGGACCGTGGCCCTCCAGGGGATTGCGCGATTCACTCCCGGCCACGAGGGACCGTGGCCCTCCACGGGGTTTTCCCTGGAGGGACGCGCTCCGTCGCGTCCGCCTAGCGCTGGCGGGCCCACCGTTGAACCCTGCGTTGCCTTTTGGCCCTCCTCTGCCGATTTTTTCCTTGGCCGCGATTTTTTCCTTCCCCCTGTGACCACATCTGTCACACCCCTCCTGTAGAATCCACCCAAACGGCCGGGGCTGTGTCAAATAAACGGCCCTCCCCGCGTCTCTAGTTCAGGGAGCAAGATCCTAACCCGAAAGGAATCCTTCATGAACGGAAACGGCGATCCCCTCGACGACATCCTCGCCATGGTTGTCTTCGGCATACTCGACCCCAAGTACCTAACAGGAGAAGAGAAGCCCCCGGAAAAGCCAAGCAAAAAAGACGATACTTCGGGCTCCTCCAGTGACAAGGGAAAAAAGACTTGACAGATTTTTTGTCCTTTAATAAAGACCTTCTGCAAGCTCGCGAGGCCCATGCACCCATGGCAGAAGACCCTAGAACGCCCGTGCTCGATCCAACACCGTCGAGCCTCTTCGGGGGCCTTAGCGTGCTCAAGGTCGGCCTGCGGATCCTGATGGAAACCCCGGGTGACGGGCCTGCCTTTTTCGGCTCTGCCTGGCGCGGTCTTGCCGGAACTGAGCTCAAGCGGCTCTGCTGCCCGACGGAGGGGAAAACCTCCTGCGCCCGATGCCGCGCCCAAGAGCGCTGTCCCTACTTCCAGCTTTTCGAGGGCTGCTCTTCCCTTCCCGGCCTCTCCGAAGTGCCCAGGGGCTATATCCTGTATCCGCCGCCAGGCAACGAGAGCCGAGAGCGGGAACTTTATTTGACTCTCCTCGGCAGATGCACCCGCTACCTGCCCGCTATGGTGGCGGCGCTCCTCAAGGGACAAAAGACCGGCCTCGGTGCGGACCGATCGCGCTACCGTGTCTTGTCCATTGAGGAAATTCTCCCGGGCGGCCTCTCGGAGCCGATCCCGCTTGTCGCCCGGTCCCTGGCGCAGCCTAGAGCCGGCCACCCTCTGCGCCAGTGGCTCTCCACGGCAGGGGGCCATGGAGCAGGCCGGCAGGGCGTGCGTATTCTCACCCCGGTGCGGCTCCGCAGACAAGGCGCTTATCTTACGGCCATGGACTGGCCCTTCTTCTTCGAGTCCCTGGCGCGAAGACTCGAGGCCATCTCGCGCGTCCACGCAGACGGAAACCCCCTGGGCAAAGAGACCTGGATGGCGCTCCTCGAGCACCTGGGGCGCGCAAACGGCTTCGAGGCCAGGATGCGCTGGCACGACTACCACCGATATTCGAACCGTCAGAAGACCAAGGTGCCCATGGGCGGCCTCGTCGGGGAAGTCGATCTGGGCCCCGCTACCGAGCCCTGGCTTCTCGAGTGGTGGCGGGCGGCAAGCCTTGTCCACGTCGGCAAAGGCGCCTGCATGGGGCTGGGCAGGGTGGAGGTTGACGCACTGCCAAAAGGCCGAGAAACGGTAAGCCTGGGGTACAATACCTGAGTATGTCAAAGGAGTTTCCGGATGCTGATTGAGCGAAAATACAATGTGCAGTTCGTGACGCCTGGTTTTGTGGGCGGCGCCGATCAGAGCGGCGAGTGGCGATCACCCCCTTTCAAAGCCCTGCTCCGCCAGTGGTGGCGGGTGGTGTGGTGGCACACGGTGAAAGACCCTACCCTTCAAGCTCTGCGGAAAGCCGAAGGAGATTTGTTCGGCTGGGCGGCGGATACGGAAAAGAAAGCCAAGAAGAGCCAGGTCCTGCTGCGTCTGGAATCCTGGAAGCAGGGCAGCCAAACTGACCAGGATTTCAACAAGATTCGATTCCCAAAGATCGAGCATCCTGAGGTCAAAGATCGTCAAGGGAAAACAAGACGAATAGCCGCGTCTCTCTACCTGGGGTACGGCCCGGTCACGTTCGAAAAAGATTCCGCAGCCTTGAAACGAGCCCGGGCAGTTGCCCCTGGCGAAAAGCAAACCCTGACAGTCCGTTTCCCGTCGGCTGAGGAGAAGTGCTTCCAGGACGTATTGAAGCTCATTGCCCTCTTCGGAACCCTCGGAAGCCGTTCGCGTAACGGATGGGGTTCGCTAAGCCTGGTGCCAGAGGAACCGGCAAGGCAAGAGTGGCCACCCGCCACCGACTTTTTCAACCCCGAAACCACACAAGCTAGGGACTGGATAAAGAGGTTTTCCCAAGATTACAGGTCAGCCTTAGGAGAGGACTGGTGCCACAGCATCGGAAAGGATGAAAAGGGGCTCCTTCTGTGGTGTACCAAGGCAATAGAAAAATGGGAAGATGTTTTGGGAGAACTAGCAAAAGCGAAGATCGCCTTCCGCACGCAGTTTCCTTTTGAAGGGGGAGTTCGCCATCAAAAGCGCTGCGACAGGCAGATCTTGGCATACCCGGTGACCAACCACATTCTCGATTCATGGGGACAGGAGAATCGCCTCGCAAACCAAATCCTATTCAAAGTTCTACCTGACGGAAAAGATCGATACCGGGGCCTGGTGGTCCACATGCCCCATGGCCTGCCGAAGCCACTCAAGGACAAACTGGACTCCTCGACCGAGAGCACCTTGAAAGAACGTGAACCTAAAGTGTGGTCCAAGGTTCACCAGACCCTTGACTGGCATCATGGCTTGATCAGGCTTCCGTAAGAGGTGCGCAAATGCCCCAAACTGAAATCTGGCAATCCAAACTTCTCGCGTACATCCACGATCCTGCGGAAAAGGCGCTCATTCTTCTCAGAGGAGCTGCCCACGAAGCAGGCACGGTGTCTGCTTTGAAAGAACTTTTCGGTCAGGAACTGTCGCAAATACGCAGCAGGCTCGTAGCACTCGAACAAGTGGTGAAAAAGGCGGACTGGTGGGCGGCTGCTGCTGACCGGGTATCCCTGCCCAAAGGGCGAGGCGGGCAAGTGGCGTTCGCCGCCGAGCCCCAGATCATTCATCCTCTCACAGGAGAAAAATTCTCCCTCCGGCCACTTGTGGACGACGCACCCGTTGAGGCCATCGAGGCTCTCAGCCTCCACCACTTCCGCCAACTTGTGATATTACACAACGGAGAAGTTGACTGGAGAAAAACCTTTTTGGCTTTCTGGCGGTTCGGGCCGGAAACTCCGGCCAAGGGTCTCGGTTCCCTCTGGAGCCAACTCCCTGCCGACACACGCACTCCTGACCACACGATTTGGGAGCACCTCTCCCTCGCATCCGCCTTTGCGGGTGCGATGGCGGGAGATCCAGAAGGAATACCGGCCTTAATGCTCATGAGCTTCGGCCCGGTGCAGGACTTTATCGCCCAAGCCCGAAGTGTCTCTGACCTCTGGGCTGGCTCTCATTTACTATCGAGGATCGCATGGGAAGGGATGCGCCTTGTATGCGAGGATTATGGCCCGGATTCCATCCTTTTTCCACAACTCAGGGGCACTGCACTTACGGATTTTTGGTTGCTCGAACGCCTCGGCAGAAACGTGTGGCCAAGCGATGTAAAACCATCCTGGATGACAGATTCAACGGACAGCAATCCACTCTTTGCAGCCGCCTTTCCCAATCGATTCCTGGCGCTCGTTCCGAAAAGCCATGCTCAGGGTCTCGCTGCAAGGATCCAGACAGAGGTCCGCAGATGGGTTCGAACTCAGTCGGAGGCGGCACTAGAGGAATTGCTGCAAGTAGCCGGATTGTCCGAGCGAGGGGATTCTCAAAACCAGATAGAGAGACAGACCAAAAATTTCCCGGAAGTTTACTGGGCCATCATACCCTGGGAGGTAGCGGGACGAGATCATCTCGACGACGATCAGTTGAGAGAGATCCTCAGGACATTCGGCACAGAGACCCAATACTTGGGTGAGGCTCTAGATGCCCTTCTTCGGGGGCGGATCCTTGTCGAGGGTGTCGAATTCTATGCACCTAATCCCGGCGTCGCCTTCCCTGGGCTTTATCAAGCTCTCGAAGCTACACACGGTTCGGCCAAAATGCTGCGACCTTTTTCCGGGGTCACGGAGGAAGGTTACCGGTGCACACTGTGCGGTGAACGAGAATGGCTGGCCATTGGCAGAGGGGACCCCATCGAACGAACCGGCATATTCGCTCCACCCCAGCAGCGGGGAGAAACTCTGTGGTCCTTGGTTTCAAAAAAGGCTCAAGCACTCGCCAAGGAAGGCGAGCACCTTTGCACATTATGCGCGCTCAAGCGTTGCTGGCCCCGGCTTTTCGTAAAAGAATGTACAAAGGCCTTCCCGGAACTAGGCCGCCTCGACCGCTTCGTACTCTCAACGCACGCAGTCGCGATTTCCACTTCCATTTGGCAGTACATGACCCACGAGGATGGCGACAGGCGGGATCTCCCAGAAATCACATCAAAAAAAGGTAAAGCACTCAACTACCTGCAAGAAAAAATGGAGAGCGTCTCGGGTCTTAGAGGGGCCGCGCTTCCTAAACGGCTGTACGGCAAACTGCGACAGACATTTGCGTCAGATGACATGCTGGACTTCTGCAAAAAAATACCTGCGCTCATGGACGCAGCACAAAGCGATTCCGAGCGAGATGAGATCCGCCAAAATCTGCAAGACTATTTCGGAGCCCGGCCAGAAACTTATTATGGCTTGATTCTCCTCGATGGCGATCAAATGGGTGCATGGTTGGCCGGAGACAGAGCACCAATCAGGGTCCAAGATCGCTTCCACGACACAACTCTAGAGAACATCCGTTCCCTGCCTGGTCTTCAACCTTACCTCGCTGCTCGCCGCCCCGTTTCGCCGGCCTATCATCAGGCCATTTCCTCTGCCCTGAACTGTTTTTCCAACAAATTGGCTCGGTTGGTGACAGAGGAACTTTTTATGGGGAAACTTATTTACTCGGGTGGCGACGATCTCCTTGCAATGGTCGCAGTTCATGACCTTCCGGGCCTGATGTTCGCGCTCCGCTGTTCATATTCCGGGGTGCTTCCCGTCCTCCTGGACAACCAGGTTTTCTGGAAAAACCTCGGGACGGAGCCCGGCCGTGTAGAACTGCTGAAAGGTCACGCTTTGGTCCATAAGGCCAGCAGAAAAGAGCTCTACCGCCTCATGGGCGAGCACGCAACAGCTTCCATTGGAGCTGTCATAGCCCATCATCAGGCGCCTTTGGGAAGGGTCCTAACCAGCCTAAGGGAGGCAGAGAACCGTGCTAAGACGCTGGGGGGCAGAGACGCTTTTTGCCTGACGGTGATGAAACGCTCCGGGGGTACAGAGCATTTGGTGGGAAAATGGGCTTTGGACCGAGGCTGGTCAGGCAGCCATATGGCTCTCCTTATAGACGTCCGCAACCTTATCGCCAGGGACGTCTCGCGCAGGTCGGCTTACATACTTACAGACCTTATTGCCGCGCTTCCGCCCCAGGCTGAGGTCCTGGAGTCCGTCCTTCGCTACCAGTTCAGAAGGCAAGCCAAGTCGGAAGAGTCTTTAGAGATCGACGAGCTTTGCAACCGGCTGGCCCAGGCCGCACAAGAGGTGCAAGGAAAGCATCCCAAAATAGTCCACAAGGAACCGCAGTCTCCTGCTGGGACAAAGGAGGAGACGCAAAATTTGTGGCTGCGAAGTTTATTGCTGACAGCCGATTTCCTTGCCCGGGAAGGCCGCATTTCAAACAAGGCCGAAAAAGGAGGAGATTCGTGACCCTGCTTACGATTCGACCTTTGGATGTCTTAATGCTTCGTGGCAATCGGCTTTTCGGAGGAGGCGTGCACGGCCTGTCTTATATGCCGCCGTGGCCCTCGGTTGTCACCGGAGCGATTGTTTCCCGCGTCTTGGCTGACAAGGGACTTTTGTGCGACGTGACTAGGGAACCGGACAAAGCACTGCAAGTGGTGCAAAACTGCCTGAGGCCAGACTTCTCACTCCGCTTTCTCGCTCTCCAGAAGGACAGGATCCTTTGGTTCCCGCTTCCAGCTGACTTGGCTGCAGTTCAGAGCGAACAAGGAACTTTCGCTCTAAGGCGAATGAAGCCCACCCCGATCCCCAAACCTGTCCTGTGTAGCGGGCTTCTTCCGTATTCCGTGAGAATGGAACCCTCTGACCGCCGCAAACCTCTGACGGGCATGTGGATCAGCGTTGAAGGACTGGCTGCTCATTTCTCAGGAAAACTTCCTGATGAAAAATCGCTGCTTCCCTCCCAGCAATTTTGGGGAAATGACCCCCGCCTCGGGATCGCCCTGTACACGGATGCCCGCACGGCAGAGGAAGGAGCCATCTACACCACAGACGCAGTAGCCCTACGGCCAGGAGTGTGCCTCTGCGCAGACTTTACTGGGGATAACCTGCCACAATCGGGTCTGATCCGGCTTGGCGGTGACGGCCGCGCCGCAGAGGTCTTACCGACCGACGAAAGCACCTTCCAAAGTTGCAGAGACATCGGCCGCCCCGAAAGCGGATGGAAAGGATTTCGTTTGATCCTTGCGACGCCTGGGCTTTTCCAGGATGGGTGGCGCCCTCCTGTAGTGGATGACACGAACCGCATGTTCCTCGACGGACTGGAGGCTGAACTTGTCGCAGCGGCAGTGCCGAGAGCAGCGGTGGTCTCCGGCTGGGACATTGCCGCCCACTCGCCGAAACCCGCAAGACGACTTGCTCCCGCTGGAAGCTGCTACTGGTTCCGAGTCATCAAGGGGGACACACAGGCCCTCACCCCTTTGTGGGAGAAAGGGCTCTGGTCCTTCATAGACCCTCGTCTTTCATTTGCAACACGTCGCCACGAAGGATGGAACCGAGTCTGGTTTGGCATCTGGAACTTTTAGAGGAGGCAATCATGTTTCTCGACAAACGGTTGACATTCTTTTACTCCCTGACGCCTGTTCACATGGGGGCTGGCCAAGCTTTGGGCGTAATCGACAATCCTATTCAGCGAGAACGGCACACAGAACATCCGTGCTTTGCGGGTTCAGGCATTAAAGGGGCTTTCCGGCATGCCGCACACGCTAAAATGAAAGAACCCAACCTGATAGACCGCATCTTCGGACCCGAGAGGGACGCATCGGAGCACGCAGGTGCGGTCAGCTTCACCGACGCTCAACTCGTGCTCTTCCCCGTTCGGAGTTTAAGAGGCGTTTACGTTTACGCCACCTCTCCCTTGGTCCTAAAACGCCTGGCACGCCTCGCCGCTATAGCCCAAGTGGACTTTCCAGCCGATCCTTTGCCAGCAGTGGCCGATTCGCAAGCGATAGTACTTCATGACGATCTTTTAGTCAAAAGAAATACTACCAAACAGCTTGTACTCGAGGCCTTCATGTTCGAGGCTCAAAACTCAGGGCAACAAGATCTAAGAAAAATAGCAGACTGGATTGCAGACAAGGCCCTTCCGATGGCTCCTGGCCTTGAATATTTCCATAACAAGTTGAGAGAACATCTTGTTCTTCTTTCCGACAACCAGTTCACCTACTTTGCGCGAAACGCCACAACCGTCGAGCCTCATGTGAGGATAAACGACATCTCTGGAACGGCAGAAGACACAGGGCTATTCTTCACCGAAAACCTCCCCCCCGAATCACTCCTAGTCAGCCTTCTTATGGCATCCGACGAACGCCTCAAGAAAGGATCCACCAAGCCTCCTGATTACCTTAAAGCAGACAAGATCGCATTACGGCTAGCCGAAGAGTTCGGCGGCAAGCCGCTCCAAATCGGCGGCGATGCCACCACTGGGCGTGGCCAGGTCTTCGTTTCTTTCCTTGGAGGTGCCAATGAAAACGCTTGATCAGATCCGCGCAGGATATGCCTGGAAAAGGGTCACGTCCCCAAAGCCCGACGAGAAATACCGGAATCTGGCAAAGAGCTTGCCCGCTATGGTAATGACCAACGGGCTCATGCAGACCTTGGCATTCCTGGAGGGAAAGGGGAAAGGTGAACACAAAAGGCTCATGGAGGACATCCTCGCATGGCTGGCCGACCCAGCAGTGGCCATCTTGAAAGACCAAGATTTCGAAAAGGCTATGTCTTTCATGACGAGCCACATGGACTCCCAGGAGTACCAGCGGGCCACTGAAGAGGCCCTCGCCGCTCTGAAGTGGATTCGCTACCTGGCCCAGACCGTCGGCGACTAAAGTCGCTCGAAAATCGCTGCGGCAGCACCACCCCACAGCGGTAGGAGTTTGGAGAGAGGTATCGGGCTTTTATAGCAGGGAGCAACATTCATGGACAGCGTTGTAACTTTTGAGTTTCCAAGGAGAGTTGTCCCGGGCTATCTCCACACAGTCCTCGGCGACCATTACGATCCACGAGACAAATGGCGTGCAGAGATACCGCCTGGTCATCGTTTCCTCATCTACTTTCACGCGCTTGCCAGCACAGGACAGGCCACCTACGAACCAAAAAAAGAGAAGGAGGCTTTTCAAAAAGCCAAGAAAGCCAGCGAAGATTCGGACTGGAGATTTTTCGAGCAGCTTCTCAAGCGAGGAAAGGCTAGGCTGAACCGTCCGTGGGCACCTCTCAAGAGCAAGAAAAGCCAGGCTTTAAGCACTGCGGCGGAAATGGGACATGCTGCAGACAAAGTCTTGGATGCTCTCGACAAGCGCCAAGAATGCTTGTCTGAACCTCATGCTTGGGTGCGGACCGCAAAGCTTACCGCACCCCTTCTTACGGGATCCGGTAACCCCCATCCGGTTGAAAACGGGTTCGCATTTCTAACTCCTTACGGCATCCCCTATCTGGCGGGCTCAGGAATCAAAGGCGTTCTTAGACGTGCTGCGGAAGAACTCGCGCTTTGGCAGGAGGATTCAGCATCATGGAATTTTTTCCTTGTTTGGGTTCTCTTCGGTTTCGACCCCACTTCCGCACTCTTCCAACAGGATCCTGCAATCCAGGTAGAAAACCCTTTCGCTCAGGCTTATGAGAAAAAGTTTGCCGCGGCTCTTGATCCGAAGCAAAAGGCGCTGCTGGATGCATGGATTTCCGCGCTCGACTTGGACAGCTCCATCGGGGCGCCTGAATTCTTGCGGTCACTGCAGGAGTCCAAGAAGGCGCGTGAAAGAGTGCATTGGCAGGGACTCCTTTGCTTCCATGATGCCTTTCCCCAGCCCGGGGCCGAGTTGGGTGTGGACATCCTCAACCCGCATCACTGGTCCTACTACCAGGGGGAAGAATCCCCTCACGATGCGGATAAGCTGTCCCAATTGTCTTTTTTCTTGGTACTCAAGCCCGGAGCCCGGTTCACCTTCCGAGCGTCGCTCCTCCGTAGACGCGGCTTAGAAAAGCTACAGGATCACATCGAAGACTGGCAAGCTTTATTGGATAAAGCGTTCGAACGTGCATGCCATTGGCTCGGCTTCGGCGCCAAGACAGCCGTTGGATACGGCGCGATGGTACCACCCACGCGCTCTGCGGACGCGGGCATTACAGCAGAGGACGAAGAAAAGGAAGAGGGCACAATTCAAGGTACCTCAACCGAGTCTAGCTTGGGCCAGGCGGCCGAATCCTCCGTTGGCCGAATGGAAAAATGGCAAGACGTCAATCTGTACTGGGATCCGGGCAGGGAAGAAGTCTCCTGTACTTTCGAAGGGAAACGTGCGTCTTCAAAGGATAAGAGCTTGCTTTCGGAAGCCCTCCTGGGGAAGGTGAAGAATAAAAAAAAACGTCCACCGAAGGCGCATGTCGAGGTCGAGCACATCGGAGGCAAGGAATACAGGATCCTGAAGATCACAGAATCCTAGTGGGAGGAACGAGGCCTTCAGTTTCCCATGCCCGCGCTGTTTCTCATCATGAACCACAGGATCACCGAGAGCCAGGTGGCCGATGCCCGGAGCTCCCTTGGCGTGGATCGTATTGTCGAGATGCCGGAGGCGCTGGCCGCCCTCTGGAGCCAGATCCCTGCGGATCTGCCCGCGATCGGCCGCTTTCTGCAACCCCTGCGGGCCTGGCTGCAAGACTCGGCCTCACCCGGGGATTACGTCCTCATTCAGGGGGACTTCGGCGCCTGCTATCTCCTGGTCAATTTCGCCCTGTCCAGCGGGCTCGTACCGGTTTACTCCACATCCTGCCGGGAAGCGGTGGAGAACCACCAACCGGATGGCACAGTAGAGATTTCTCACAAGTTCAGGCACAGGCTCTTCCGGAGGTATGGAGCATAGCAAGAGGCCATTTCTCCGGCTGAAGAATGTTTTCCGTTCGCCTCAGGAGTGCGACCAAGAATCCTCGGCCCCATTGAGTAAGCCGTTGACCCCGTACCTCTAGAAAAGAGGAACTGCCCATGCGGAACGTTTACCTCTCCTTTCTCGGCACGAACAGATACCTCCGCTGCATTTACACACACCCTGACATTTTAGATCCAAGACCCACTCGATACGTTCAAGAGGCTACGCTGCGGCTTTACGATTCCTCGCGTAACCGCTGCTCTGCGGAGGATGTTGCATACTTCTTCCTGACGGAGGAAGCCAGGCATTGTAACTGGGAACAAGGCGAAGATCCTGAAAACCAGGAACCTTGCGAAGGACTCGAGAGTCGCGTCCGCACCCTTGGTGGAACCTACGAGATGCGTACCATAGACATTCCGAAAGGGGAGAACGAGGAAGAACTCTGGAAAATTTTTGACTGCGTCTTTGGAGTCATCGAAGAAGAAGACCGGATCACCTTCGACGTCACCCACGCCTTTCGATCCATCCCCATGTTCGCTCTGGTCATTCTTGCCTATGCCCGGGCTCTAAAAAGAGTGCACATCGAACACGTTTACTACGGAGCCTTTGAGACCCTTGGTACCCTCTCACAGGCAAAAGCAAAACCTTTAGAACAGCGTAAGGCGCCTATTTTCGATCTCACCAGCTTCGTCTACTTGCTGGACTGGACCGTGGCTGTGGACCGATTTCTCAAGGCAGGCGACCCGTCCTCCATCGCCGCACTGACCCAAAATAAGATCCTACCCCGTTTGAGGGCTGCAAAAGGCAAGGATCCAGCTGCCCGGGACCTGCGCCATATCTCTCAAAGACTGGAAGAGTTCGGCGCCAACTTGTCGACGTGCCGATCCATGCGAATTGGCCCTGTCGCGCGAGATCTTGCACGCACGCTCGATCGCTTGCAGGCCGCCGACGTGGTCAAGCCGTTCGAGCCCCTGCTGGATCTCTTGAAAAAGGATCTTGATCGATTCGATGGTCAAGATGTGGTCAGAGACGGCATGCAAGCAACAAAATGGTGCCTCGAGCACAACCTGATCCAACAGGGTTACACGATTCTCCAGGAAACGGTTCTGACACACTTTCTTTGTAAGGCTGGCGAGCAAGGCCCATACAGGAGGGACATTCGAGAGACGGCGGGGCAGGCATTCAAGATAGCGCGTAGCAAACTGGAGCCAAGGGAATGGAAACCGCCGGCTTGCGACTACCCCGAGCTTGTGAAAGAAATGGTCCAAGAAATCAGCAAGAACTCGGGCATCCAAGCCATCATGGATAAACTCTCTGCCAAGCGGAACGACCTCAATCACGCCGGGACCACAGAGGACTCAATAAGGGATGCCTCGCAATTTGGGCGAGAACTAAGGACTCTGGTTGGTGAAGTCGAGAAAGCTCTCTTCGAGAAAAACTAGACTGCTACGGCTCCACTGCTTCGCCTGCGATCTCACGTCGCCCCCACCATTTTGAACTCCTTTCCCTCTGGCCTGCAGCCTAAGCCGGTTCATCCGACGTTTCCGATGCAGCCGGACGGCATGGCTGAGGTATCTCACAGTTCAGGTCGAGGAGGGACGGGAAATCCCAGGCCCTAACCTGTCCACGCAACCGGGGCAAGTCCACTTCCGGAAGCGCGGAGCGAGGGAGATCCCTCCTGCGGGAGAGGCATCCGGTGCTGCGGCTTGCCCCCACTTGCGTTTACTCAAGACTATGAGCAAAAATACTCAACATGTTGAGTAAATCGTCTTCCCCGCGTTTTCAGCGAAAACAGGCCGCGGTCCTGGACTCCAGGCTCAAGGAACCGCGCCATTTGATCCAGGTGGTCGCCGGTCCGCGGCAGGTCGGCAAGACTACGCTTGTGCAACAGGTCCTCGACCGCCTCAAGGTCCCCAGCCTTTTCGTTTCCGCTGATGAACCCACCTTGCGCGATAGAACATGGCTTGCCGCGCAATGGGAACAGGCTCGGCTTGCGGCTCGAAACGCCGGCGACAAAGGAGCAGTCCTTGCCGTCGACGAAGTCCAGAAGGTCTCTGGCTGGTCGGAAACCGTCAAGCGGCTCTGGGACGAAGACTCACGCTCTCGCTTGCCTTTGCGCGTTGTACTGCTTGGTTCGGCGCCCTTGCTCGTCGAGAGGGGGTTATCGGAGAGTCTGACCGGTCGCTTCGAGCTTGTGCGTTTGCCCCACTGGACCTTTTCAGAGATGCGGGAGGCCTTCGGGTTCAGCCTGGAGGAGTACCTTTACTTCGGAGGGTATCCAGGAGCCGCTCCCCTGATCCGCGATCCCGAGCGTTGGCGTCGCTATGTGCTCGACGCGCTCACTGAGACCACCATCTCCCGAGACGTTTTGCTTCTGGTCCGAGTGGACAAGCCCGCCCTGTTGCGTCGACTCTTCGAGCTCGGCTGCCGCCATTCCGGAGAGGTCGTTTCGTACACGAAGATGTTGGGGCAGCTCCAGGACGCCGGAAACACGACGACCCTTGCGCACTATATCGACCTTCTCAGCGGAGCGGGCATGCTTACTGGCCTTCAGAAATTTTCCCTCTCACAAGTGCGAACCCGTGCATCCAGCCCGAAACTCCAAGTGCTCAATACGGCCCTAATGACCGCGCAGACAGGCCTCCCGTTGGCAGAGGCCGTCGCGGATCGGCAGTTCTGGGGGCGACTTGTCGAATCCGCTGTAGGAGCGCACCTGGCAAACGCTGCAGCCCTGGGCGAGTGCGCAGTGTTCTATTGGCGGGAGCGCAACATGGAAGTCGACTTCGTCATCCGTACCAGACGCACCGTTGTCGCTCTCGAGGTAAAGAGCGGCCGAGCACGGGGTTTTCATCCCGGTCTCTCCGCTTTTTCGCAGGCCTTCAAACCCAAGCGGGCGCTTCTGGTAGGCACCGAGGGAATCCCCTTAGAGGATTTCCTACTCGAGCCCGTGACGACCTGGCTGACTTCATGAGCTGCAGGTTCGACCACGCTTGGACCCTCAAAGCACGCGCCAAACACGAGGTCGAAGAAGGGGTATTCCCCTGAAGGAGCTCGAACAGGTGCCCCATATCCTCTTCGTTGGTGAAGAAACCCTCCCTTCCTAAACCGTCTCGAATTCCTTTCCCTCGGGCGCGCAGCCCAGGCCGGTCCATTCGACGTTTCCGATGCAGCCCTTGCAGAGAATGTAGTACCTGACCGAGTCGGTCCTCTGGTCCACGACGGCCTCCATGCGGTCCTTGAGCTCCAGGTACTGTCGCTCGTTGAGAGCCGGACACTCAAAGACCGACTTCTGGACGCGTATGCCGAAACCCTTGAGAATTTTCACCGCCCGGTAGCGGATCCGGTCGTCGCTGATATCGAAAGAGACCAGGACGAACATGCGCGGTTATCACTCCCGGCGATGCTTCCGCCACAAGCCAAACGCCGAACCGAAACCTGTCCTTTGCGGAACCGCCTGTATGCCCCCTGAGCCAGCGGTCCCCGACCCGAATGGAACTTCCTCAATGGCCGATGCAAAAAGGCTCGTATACGGCCTCCGGTTCCTCCAGGGACCGCGCAAAGCGGCGTACCTGTTCGTGAACGAGCCATCGGAACTGGCGCTCGTCCCCCGTCACCTCGGTCTTGATCCTCGCCTGCATCTGTCTCTCATAGCTCCCAATGAGCGCCCTCAGAGCAGCCGGTTTCATCTCCACCGACCGCACCCGGTCCGGCTCGTCCTCCGGCAAGCTTCGAGTGCGGACCACGAAATCCTCGGGCGTCACGTAGCGGCGGTTGATGAGCGAAAGGACCAGCCTGTCCCCCAGCACTCTCCACTCCTCGACGAGATCGCATGCAAGCGACGGCCGCCCGGGAGCAACTTCGTGCAAAGAACCCAGGTACGGATCCAGGCCCGCAGCCTTAATGGCCCCGAGCACTTCGTTGGTGAGAAGGGTGTAGACGAAAGAAAGCATCGCGTTTACCGGGTCCGTTGGCGGCCTCCGCCTTCGGCCCGGGAAACTGAACAGGTTATTCCGAAGCAGAAACGGAAACGCCTCGAAGTACAGGCGCGTGCCGTAGCCCTCAATCCCCCGAACGACCTCCAGGTCCTGGGTCGCCCGCAAAGCGCGCTGGAGCCCATGGATCCGCAGGGCGATCTTTTCGAGCTCTCCGATACCGTGGTCGCGGGCCCTCCGTCTCAGGTGCCGGACCTGGTTTTCGAGCTTCGCTGCGACGATTCTCCGGGCTGCCTCCAGAACGAACGTTTTCTCTCCCAGTCTGGCGTACTGCGCTTGTCTTCGTGCCACATGGGGATGCTCGTCGAGCATGAGCCGTGCCCGGAATCGTCCCGTGGGCGTCATGAAGACGGTCTCGATGCGGTGATGGATGAGGAAATCGAGAACCGCCCCGCTCAAGGATACGTACCCCACGAGCGTAAGACGCTTGAGCCCCCGGGCCGGGATCTCGGCAACGGTCGAACCCTCCTTTACGATTTTCAGGGCCTCCCCGTCCTTGCGGATGAAGCTGCCTGGTTCAAGAACGTAAAGAGCTTCCAAGGTGCTCTCTCCCCCTGTCCGTGACTGCCTGGAGCCTCATGTACGCTGCGTATTCAAGAATCTGCGGACCTGGCGGATGGAGACGTCCAGCATCTCGAGGGCGTCCTCCAGGCTCTCGACACGTTCGCTCTTTGGCACACTGCAGTATTCCTTACCGCCCTCCAGGTGGAGCAGAGGGGTCCAGTACCCGGCATCCAGCGTCTCGAACCTGCATGGCAACGTGGGGTCCGTGTCTCCCAGGAGACTGTGGATCCGTTTGCAGCCAAGGGGTGTGCCGCGGATCCGGGCGATCTTGTAATCCAAAAGAGGCCTGTTGTACTCAGGAAGTTGCTCGAACACGTGGTGCAGAAGCTTGCGGGCCTGGGGCAGGTGACCGACCGTGCAGAGAAGGACCTTTTCCTCCCGCACGCTCAGGCTCCGCGAACTGCGGCATGCGGCCAATATCTGCGCAATGATGGTGCACTTTTGCTCGAGCACGGCCAGCTCGGGAAACTCCCGTGCCCAGGCCTCGTGCCGCGGATGCACAATGACTTTGGCCTTTTCATGGGCAGCGGCCAGAGTTTCGACGCGGGCCGGCGGGATCCGCATGACCTTTTGCAAGAAGGCAAGCTGGCTTTCGACCGAGCGATCCGGGGCCAGGAGGAAAAACGAGGGTTTGCCCGTGCCCCTGTGCACACCCAGCGGGAGCTTGACGAGATTGCCGAGGCCCTTACCCGACAGGGTGTCCTGCTTCGGGAAAACCTCCAACTGGAAACAAGAAAGATCCCCCTCGATTTTCGACACTACCGCGCGCAGCGCGGCGCGAACCGAAGCTGCGGGCACAGGATCTTCGAAGGGATACCAGAAGTGATAGCCCTTGCCACCCGTGAACTCCGCCACGCAGGGCAGGCCTTCCTCTGAGGAAAGCTCGCTCAAGCGCTCGACGAGATACGTCTCCTCCCGGGTCCGGCGGTCGTATTCGTCCCTGGTGAGTTTTCGTCCCCGTAAAGAGGGCACCAGATCCACGTCGATAACGCCCACCCAAGCGCGACTGTCCTGATCAAGCAGATAGATCCCGTACGTCTTGTTCCCCTTGAGATGTTCCTGTACGTCCGAGGCGAGCATAGGCCTGCGGACAGGAACATATCCCTGGGTGTCGGTCTCCTCGTCGTACCACTGCCTGGCGAACACGTCGGGCCGGCCGCGGAAAATCTCCATGTAGAGCCTTACTGCCGCGTCCTCTCTGCGCATCTGGACGAAAGGCTCGCCCAAGTCCTCTGCCTCGTCTTCGCTCCAGGGGTCTGAAGACCATCCTCCAGTCGGCACGCCCTCTTGAGGCTTCTGCAGTTCTTCCCCTTCGTCCGGCCGAGCCTGACCATGGCTCAGCTCACTTTCTAAGGTCTCTTCTGGAACAGGCACCGAAGAACACGTCCCCGGCTTAGCTCCACACTCTGCGGCAGGCTCTGATAGAGCCGCATCGCCCCCAAACAAACGCCTCACTCGGGCCTCGCCAAGCGCGTCAATAGCCTGCCGCCGTGCCCGGACCAAGTCGCCGCGCGCACCGACAAGCCGAAGGAGTTCCAGCCGCTCTGTCCACGCGGATTCCAAGGCCGGGTGTCTTTGGGTGATCCACTCGAGCACCTCCAAGCTCAGGTCCGCAAGGCCTACGGCCTGCGCCAGGGCCGACCACCGAAGGGCGTCCGCGGGTTCAAGAGACTGCCAGGCCTCTTTTCGTGAAAGAATCTCCTCTACCTCGCCAGCCGGACAGCCGCCAAGAATCTTTTTGCTCAGGGTATCGAGCAACAGCTTGTAATCCGTCTTGTCGCCGACCTGCGGCGCCCCACCCGGCGACAATTCTTCTCTCGGTTCACCCATGGTCGTGTCCTCCGCGCACCCTCTCCTTCAAGCGGTAAAGGTTCGGATACTGAGGGTTCAGGCCCTCGAGTTCGGCCAAGGTCCTCAGCGCCTCATCTCGCCTGCCCAGCTTGTGCAGGCAGCCGACAATCCAGAACAGCGCATCCTGGCACTCGTTGCCATAGGTTTGCCGGTAGAACCGATTGGCCTCCCGGGCCTTCTCCAGTGCTTGCTCGGCCAACCCCTGCCGGTAGTGCAAATACGCCAGCCGCAGCAGGGCCTTGTGACGTGAACGGCGGTCGCGCTCTGCTGAGCGAGTAAGAACCTCCTCAGCCTCCTTCCCCCTGCCTAGAGCAACCAGCAAATCCGCCTCAGTCCATCGGACATAAGGTTTGCGAATCCGCTCGGGGATCCTTGCCAAGTACCGCATGCCCTCGGCGGCCCGCCCCTGGTGGAGGCAGCAGCGAGCCGCAAGTTCCCAAATGTAGTCAGTCGGCTCGCCGTCACGGGCTGCGCGACCGGCGGTCTCCAGATACTCAAGCGCTTCCCGGTACCGCGCCATAGCATGAAGGACTTTGGCCATGGCAAAGTGCTTGTGAACGGGGGATAAAACGTCACCGCTATCCTCCTGCATGCAGCGCTCCAGAAGCTCCCGGGCCCGCGGGGACTCCCCGGCTTCGAGAAGGCAAGAGGCCAAGTGATACAAAGAACGCAGGTACTTGGGCCGTTCCTGGTGGCGTTTTTGCCGCTCTTCTTCGGAAAGAGACTCCCAGTTTCGAATAGCCTGGCGGAAGCAAGCGGCTGCTTTCAGAGTTTTCCCTTCCACTTCTTTGAAGAGCATGCCTTCCCGGTAGAAGCTCGTGACATGGTCCGGCCTCAACTGCTGGCAGCGACGGAAATGTTCATGAGCCTGCTGGATTCTCTCCCGCTTCTGTTCCGGAATGAGCGTGACTTTGCGTTCTCTGCGCTTCAGAAGAGACTGGTAGGCATTGAAGCCCGCCGCGCTGTGCACATGAAAGTCATCCGGATGAAGCCGGAGCGCGGGTTCAAGCGCCTTCAGGGCTTCCTCGAACCGGCCTGACTGCCCGAGGGCAAAGGCAACCTTGAGACGCAGTTCTAGGTCGATCCCGGCGTCGACCGCAGCCGGGACCTTCTCCTCAAGAGGATGAAAGAGCGCAATGAGGTCCTCCCAGCGATTTTCGCGAATGAGTTCCTCCGCTTCTGCCACGGACCGACGGACTTCCTTCCGGGCGTGCTCTTGCAGACCCGGGGCAAGGCCGTGCCCGAGGAGAAAGTCGTCCTCATCGGCTTGCCGCGAAACCGACGACGCTCCGCCTGGATCCGGTGCGAACAAATCCTGCTGCCTCTCTTGAGCGGGCTCCCTTTCCTCTACCTCCTCCGGAACCGGGTTCGTGGCCGGATCCGGGCTGGCGGCTGCGGCTATGGCCAACGCCGCGCCCGCGGAAGGACCTGCCCCAACAGCGGAAGGTATCTGCTTTCCAGCCTCCTGCCTCGGTTCGGAGCCACCAGGGGATTGCGTTTCAGTCCCGGCGGGCAGATTGGAGAACAACTGGTCGATACCCTCAAAGGGCCGCCAGCCAAACTCACTCTTCTTTCGCGGCGTATCCATTGGCAGTCCTCCCTTAATGAACTTGTCCGCACCCTTCAAGACGATCCGGCACCCGGACTCCTGACAAAGGCCGCCCATTCACTCGGGCGACGATACCTAGTTTACGGGGAGGGTGTGACAGATGTGGTCACAGAGAAAAATGGGGGGAGGGAAAAACCGGCTTTCTGCGCGAGGGCTCTGGGATTTCTATGGCGGACGCGCGATCGCCTAACGCGATCGCGCGTTCACATCTGCCACGCCCCCAGGTCCGCCCCGCACGGTGAGCGAAAGCCGTCGCAATCCCCTCAAATCGGGGCTGCTGTCCTACCTAGAGCTCAGAGTTACGGACTCGGGCGCCCCCGGGGCGGTCGCAATCCCCTCAAATCGGGGCTGCTGTCCTACCCCCCCAGGGCGCCCGAGGCCGTGATTTACTTCTATGTCGCAATCCCCTCAAATCGGGGCTGCTGTCCTACCCGAGCTCCGGATCGCGACCTCGGACGCCATGGAGGCGGTCGCAATCCCCTCAAATCGGGGCTGCTGTCCTACCAAAGGGGGACTACGATGACGCTACATTTAATGTATGGTCGCAATCCCCTCAAATCGGGGCTGCTGTCCTACCACCACGGTGGTAGTGTCAATCTATTTTGAGGACGGAGTCGCAATCCCCTCAAATCGGGGCTGCTGTCCTACCGTAGCAACCTCGGACGCCATGGAGGTCGCAATCCCCTCAAATCGGGGCTGCTGTCCTACCGCTCGTCGAGCTCAGAATCGCGGCCTCGGACGTCGCAATCCCCTCAAATCGGGGCTGCTGTCCTACCAATTACGGACTCGGGCGCCCCCAGGGCGCCCGAGGCGTCGCAATCCCCTCAAATCGGGGCTGCTGTCCTACCTCCCCATGGTATTGTCGCTCTGCTTCGAGAATGGGATGGTCGCAATCCCCTCAAATCGGGGCTGCTGTCCTACCCCGAAATGCGGGCAGATGTGGTGGTGGTAGTAACAGATGTCGCAATCCCCTCAAATCGGGGCTGCTGTCCTACCTCGATCTACTGGCTCAGAAAAAACGGGAGGCAATCATGTCGCAATCCCCTCAAATCGGGGCTGCTGTCCTACCCGATAGAGGTTAAAATCGTCGCCTCGGACGCCGGAGGTCGCAATCCCCTCAAATCGGGGCTGCTGTCCTACCTGAAATTGCAAAGATGCTTGTTCGTCTTCGCAAAACCCGTCGCAATCCCCTCAAATCGGGGCTGCTGTCCTACCAACAAAGGTTTGAAAATCCAGCATGTGTCCGTTGAGACCGTCGCAATCCCCTCAAATCGGGGCTGCTGTCCTACCTAGCTAAGGTAGAATCTACAAAAGGAGGAACTGAAATGTCGCAATCCCCTCAAATCGGGGCTGCTGTCCTACCAAGGAGGGGGACGGGGACTATGATAATGTCGGTCTAGTCGCAATCCCCTCAAATCGGGGCTGCTGTCCTACCTTCCCTCGAGCAGGTAAAACGGCATGTCAACCTTGTACAGTCGCAATCCCCTCAAATCGGGGCTGCTGTCCTACCGACATTCCTCGTTACGACTGGTGCTTCCTCAAGAGGCGTCGCAATCCCCTCAAATCGGGGCTGCTGTCCTACCGCCAGGGCCAGGGCCAGAGCCAGGGCCAGGGCCAGCAGTCGCAATCCCCTCAAATCGGGGCTGCTGTCCTACCAAGTACCTGTCAAACTGGGTCGAGAGGACGCTCACTGAGTCGCAATCCCCTCAAATCGGGGCTGCTGTCCTACCCTATTACGAGAATGGGGCGATAGAGGTTAAAATCGTCGGGTCGCAATCCCCTCAAATCGGGGCTGCTGTCCTACCGCGGTTTCGCTGACTCCGGCTGAGCTGGCCACGGTGTAGTCGCAATCCCCTCAAATCGGGGCTGCTGTCCTACCTTGACTGCTGAGCGGTGGTCTGCGGCCTGGGCGGCTAGTCGCAATCCCCTCAAATCGGGGCTGCTGTCCTACCGCAAGTGGTATCGGGGAAGGAGGTGTACGATGCTCTAGTCGCAATCCCCTCAAATCGGGGCTGCTGTCCTACCGCCACGAGGGATCTTAGAATCCCTCGTGGCTTGGCTGGTCGCAATCCCCTCAAATCGGGGCTGCTGTCCTACCATACCTACTGTTGTGCTTGTAGGCGATACATCTGGTCGCAATCCCCTCAAATCGGGGCTGCTGTCCTACCGGTATCCCTCGTCGAGAGGATGCTCATCGAGCATCCTGTCGCAATCCCCTCAAATCGGGGCTGCTGTCCTACCGGCAAGTGGTATTGGGGAAGAAAGGGGGTGCGCGATGTGTCGCAATCCCCTCAAATCGGGGCTGCTGTCCTACCATGCCGTCGCGTCCATAGTGGACGCGACGGCATGTGGTCGCAATCCCCTCAAATCGGGGCTGCTGTCCTACCAGACCCCAGCGACGTGCTGGGGTACATGGTTCCAGATTGTCGCAATCCCCTCAAATCGGGGCTGCTGTCCTACCTAACAACGGCGCCTGCGGCGGTGCAAGCGGCGTTGTTGCGTCGCAATCCCCTCAAATCGGGGCTGCTGTCCTACCCTTCCTCCGGAAGTACCTGACGAACTGGGTCGAGAGGAGTCGCAATCCCCTCAAATCGGGGCTGCTGTCCTACCTGTGCTAATCTGGGGGCCGCCTGGAGTGGGCAAAAGTCGCAATCCCCTCAAATCGGGGCTGCTGTCCTACCCCACCGCTCAGCAGTCAAATCGGCCACGGCCCTCGCCAGTCGCAATCCCCTCAAATCGGGGCTGCTGTCCTACCAAGCTCCATAGTGGAGCCAAGGGCAAGTGGTATCGGAGTCGCAATCCCCTCAAATCGGGGCTGCTGTCCTACCACGCGAGTCGAGATTATCCGGGAGTGGTTGCGGTTGTGCAGTCGCAATCCCCTCAAATCGGGGCTGCTGTCCTACCTAGCATAAGGGGGGGGGCGAAATGAACATAAATGACAGTCGCAATCCCCTCAAATCGGGGCTGCTGTCCTACCTTCCCCGTCCGAGTGGGGCGGGGAACACATCGAGACCCTCCTGTCGCAATCCCCTCAAATCGGGGCTGCTGTCCTACCCGGACGCCGGAGAGGCGTCCGAGGCGATGACTGTCATGTCGCAATCCCCTCAAATCGGGGCTGCTGTCCTACCCTTCCTCGGGAAGCACCTGGTATCCCTCGTCGAGCGGAGTCGCAATCCCCTCAAATCGGGGCTGCTGTCCTACCCGAGCGGATGCTCATCGAGCATCCTCTCGACGAGGAGTAAGTCGCAATCCCCTCAAATCGGGGCTGCTGTCCTACCTCAAAATCGTGGCCTCGGACGCCGGAGAGGCGTCCGAGGTCGCAATCCCCTCAAATCGGGGCTGCTGTCCTACCCGACGGCATGCGGCAAAGGGAAAGGGGGTTGTCGTGGTCGCAATCCCCTCAAATCGGGGCTGCTGTCCTACCACGGAAGGCACCTCCAGGCTAAGAAGAAGAGCAGGGTACGTCGCAATCCCCTCAAATCGGGGCTGCTGTCCTACCTCAAAATCGTGGCCTCGGACGCCGGAGAGGCGTCCGAGTCGCAATCCCCTCAAATCGGGGCTGCTGTCCTACCGTACCTAATTGCACTCGTCGAGCGGATGCTCATCGAGGTCGCAATCCCCTCAAATCGGGGCTGCTGTCCTACCCCTAATTGCACTCGTCGAGCGGATGCTCATCGAGCATCCGCGTCGCAATCCCCTCAAATCGGGGCTGCTGTCCTACCGAGATCAAAATCGTCGCCTCGGACGCCGGAGAGGCGTCCGTCGCAATCCCCTCAAATCGGGGCTGCTGTCCTACCAAAGGAGGTGTCCGATGATCCTCTCACTGTATTTCGAGTCGCAATCCCCTCAAATCGGGGCTGCTGTCCTACCCCGAGTGGGGCGGGGAACACATCGAGACCCTCCTCTGCGTCGCAATCCCCTCAAATCGGGGCTGCTGTCCTACCGAACGGGGCGGCAGAGATCAAAATCGTCGCCTCGGACGTCGCAATCCCCTCAAATCGGGGCTGCTGTCCTACCTCAAAATCGTCGCCTCGGACGCCGGAGAGGCGTCCGGTCGCAATCCCCTCAAATCGGGGCTGCTGTCCTACCACGG
>Ga0209381_1002542_pt1 | contig 22270 bp, 19 predicted proteins | sample DewCreD2012metaG_FD_184111 | JGI IMG/M metagenome (GOLD analysis project Ga0209381, IMG submission 184111) | Hot spring sediment bacterial and archeal communities from British Columbia, Canada, to study Microbial Dark Matter (Phase II) - Dewar... ...
TTGAAGGCGACATCCCACCCCAATTGAAAGACATTCGGATGTACCGCGTCGTGGTGGGCAACGACGTGTTGCCGCGACAGGATCCTCCGCCCCAGTCCGCCAGCGTCTCCACCAGGACGTCCAACTCGACCGTGTTGCCGCCTTTCTCCTCGCCCGTGCCCTCCCAAACGAAAGCTTACAATCCGTTCAGCTCCTTGAGTTCTCTGGTCAGTCGGTATCCGTTTGGCCAGCTCGCCGCGGAGTCGAGCAGGATGGATTCGGCCCGACGGGATTCGACCAAACCGGATTCAGGCAGGGCGGCTCCTCCGAGCGGATGGCCGCGGAGCACGGATTCCGGCGCGGAGCGTTGGTGGCGGGACGAACCGACCACGGTCGAGCGTCCCGCTGCTCGCGGGTCATCCAAGGAAACTCAAGAGGCGCCCAAGGAGATTCCAAAACCCTGGCTGCCGTTCACCGTGGTGGTCCTGGCCTTGTTCGGCTCGCTCGGGGGGAACCTGTACATGGGTTGGATTACCTGGGAGACGCGGGCCAGGTATCATGCCCTTGTCAGGCGATTCAGGAAGCGAGCCCACCGTTCGGCAAGGGAGAGCGGTTATGAGACCGACGACGATTGATCACCCGGCCGGCTCGTGGAGGATGCGACGCGACGTTTTCGCCGGCCGCCGGCCATGGCGCTTTCGGGCCCTTGCCGTTTGCGCGACGCTTTGGGCGTTTGTCGTCTTGCTTCTGGGGCGTACGGCAAGGTGTGGGGAAGCAGGCCCAGCGCCCCTCCCACTCGCCCAGCAGACTCGCGGCGAACCCTATGAGTTGGCCGGCAGGCGCTGGGTGTTCACGAATTGGTTTTTCATTCGACCAGGCAATCTCGCCTGGCTCGACGACCAGGGCCGAAGCGTGGCCGTGGTCGGCAACCAAGGGCCTTGGGATGCCCATTTCCGACGGATCGACTCGCCCCACGGCATTCGGCTCGTCGCGCAGCCCGCCCAGCGCATGGGGCCGATTCTCAAGGCCGAACGGCCTTGGGAATCCAAGGGAGTGAGCATCAACACGCTCATCCACGAGAAAGACAAGTACCGTGCCTGGGGACCGTGCTGGGGAGAGAAATCGCGAGGGTTCGCCTACTTGGAGTCGGCCGACGGGCTCCACTGGAAACGGCCCGAACTCGGCGAAGTCCCGTTCGAGGGACGCAAGACCAATCTGCTGGACGCCACGTTCGCCGAGGGTTGCGTGTTCCTCGACCCCTCCGCGCCGCCGGACCAACGATACAAAGCAGTTCGCCTCCAGGAAATGAGTTACGAGGCGTTCGAGAAGTACAAGCTCCTTCGCCCCGACGGTTGGGAACCAAAGGCCAAACGCGAGGACGTGGGCAAGGTGTTCTTCATCCAGGGGGCGGTTTCGGCCGACGGCATCCGCTGGACGCCGCTCGCCGAGCCGTTGGTCGTCGAGCACAGCGACACCCAAATCGTCGCCTGTTTTGACGCCCGGCTCGGCAAGTACGTGATCTACACGCGCGGCTGGCTGGTGGGCGTGCAATCGGCGCGGGCCGCGACGGGGCTGTCGGGCCATTGGATTTCGCCGGGGCGGCGGTCCATCGGGCGCACCGAATCGGCGGACTTCCGCCGCTTCCCCCTCTCGGAATTGATTCTGGTCCCGCCGCCTGCCATGCCGCCGTCCGACGTGCTCTACACGAACTGCAAGACGACCATTCCCGGCAATCCCGAGCTGCACGTCATGTTTCCCACCATCTGGCACCAGGCCGACGACACGACGAGCGTGACGCTGGCGGCCAGCCACGACGGTCGGCTCTGGGACTTCGTGCCCGGCGGACCGGTGTTCCGCACGGCGGCGTTCGGCGAGTGGGACGGCGGTTGCGTGTTCGCCTCGCCGAACCTCGTGGAACTCCCCGACGGCAGTTTTGCCCTGCCCTACACCGGCTACAACTTCCCGCACAAGTACCCCCGCGGCCAACTGCGATTCCTGCCCGGCTACATGATCTGGCCCAAGGGACGCCTGGTGGGCGTGGAGGCCGCCGAGCGGGGCGAGTTTGCCACCGCGGCGATCGTTCCGCCGGGTCGCAAACTCCTGGTCAACGCCGTGGTGAAGCGGGCCGGCAGCCTGCTGGTGGAAGTGGCGGGCCTGGACGGCGTTCCGATTCCGGGGCGCACGTTTGCCGACGCCGATCCGGTCGTCGGCGACCAATACCGCAAACTGCTCACGTGGAAGGGCCAGGACACGCTCGCGCCCCAAAAGGACACGCCCCTTTTTCTCCGGTTCCGGATGGACAGGGCTACCCTTTTCGGGCTGGATTTTGTGGATTGATCGCGGTCACGGCGCGATTTCCCGGCGGCCCGCTTTCACGGCCGCGCCGCGCGCCAGCCCGCGCGGAGGAGTTCCCGCATCTGGGCGAGCACGTCGGCCATGCCGGGTTCGGACGCCAGATTGCGGAATTCGCGCGGATCGGTCTGATGATCGTACAGTTCGGCCGGGGCGTCGGGGCCTTCGCCCCATTCGGTGTAGCGGTACCGCTCGCTCCGAACGCTCCGGCCCATCACCGAACCCTTGGCTTGAGGCTTCTCGGCGCGGCCGCCGCGAACGCGGTGGACCACCTGGGTCAGTGCGCCCTTTTTCCACGGCCGCTGCGGATCGTCCAACAGCGGGCGCAGGCTCACCCCTTCCAACGCCGCCGGCGGGGTCAGCCCGCACAAATCGGCCAACGTGGGGTAGACGTCGACCAATTCCGCCAGCCTCCCCGTGGCCTTCCCGGCCGCTTTCATGCCCGGCGCGGCGATCAACAGCGGCACGCGGGCCGACTCCTCGAACACGGTCATCTTCTGCCACTGGCCGTGCTCGCCCAGGTGGTAGCCGTGGTCGCTGAGAAAGACCACCACCGTGCGGTCCGCCAGGCCGAGCCGTTCCAGTTCGTCGAGCACCACGCCGAACTGCGCGTCCATGAAGCTCACCGAGGCGTAATAGGCCTGGATCACCGTGCGCTGGAGCGACGCATCCATCCCGTAATGCGGCGGAAACACGGTCAATGCCGCCGCCGGTTTGCCTTCGCGATCTCCGGGCGGGTTCGAGGCCAGGGCGATTTGCGCCAGGTCGTAGAGCGAGAAGTACTTCTTGGGCGAGACATACGGCGTGTGCGGGCGGAAGAACCCCACGGCGAGAAAGAACGGATGATCGCGATGTTCGCGGAGCAAGCGGCACGCTTCCTGGGCGATCTTGCCGTCGGTCTGTTCGATGTCGGCCCCATCCGCGGCCAGCCAACTCAAGGTGCCGCCGTAGTTGCCCGTGCCCACAGCCACCGTCGCCTTGCTGCCGGCGATGATGCTGTAAATCTTGTCCTCGTCGTCGCAGTCCCGCCCGCGCGGATTGACGACCTTTTCCCACGACGCGGGGTCGTCCAGGCCGTTGGTCCCGATCTGCTTGGGGACGCCGTAATGATAGAGCTTGCCGACCCGGGCCACGAAATAGCCGTGCTTCTTGAAAAGCTGCGGCAGCGTCAGCACATCGGGAACGGTCTGGCGAAAGTGCGTGGCGTTCTCATACACCTGGATCGTGTCCGGCCGCAGACCCGTGAGGAACGACGCCCGGCTCGGGTTGCACAAGGGATATTGGCAATACGCGCGGTCGAAGCGAAGTCCGCGCTGGGCCAGGCGGTCGATGTGGGGCGTAACCGCTGGTCCGCCATAGCAGCCATGAACGGCCCGGCAATCGTCAGAGACCAACAGCAGCACGTTCCAGGGCCGCGCCGGCTTGGCCGAAGGTTCGGCCGCGCCCGGCGCGTCGCCTCCTGAGGCGAAGACGACGGCCAGCACGCCAAGCCACCACCGCCCGAGCGCGCGGCGCTTGGGCCAGTCGGGCCGAATGGCGCCGAGCGTCCCCGATCTCCCTCCAAAACATGGATGGTCGGTCATTGAAGTCCCCTCCCGAGAAAACAGCCGGTCAAACCAGTCCATCGAGCCGGGTCAAGCCGATCGGCTCACGGCTGGCGAATGGCTCGCCGTAGCGCGTGCCGATCGCCCATCCCCAGTAAGCGGCCTGATCGCGGATCCGATCCAGCAACGTGGGGCTCTCGTGCGACCGGCCCTCGATCAGTTGGCTGCGGTAACATTGCAGGACGGCGAGTTTCCGGTCCCAAAACTCGCTGATGTCGAACACGAAGGACGGCTGGGCCGCGAGCCGCAGATGGACGCAGTAATAGTAATAGATTCGCTCCGGGTAATGCGGCAAGCCCGGCAGATCGGTCTTGGTCAGCTTCGCCCAAAAGCGAGCTGCCTCGACCAGCGGGGTGGCGGCCACGTGGTCGGGATGGGCGTCGGTCCAATAAGGGCAAAAGACCCAACGCGGCCTGGTCTGGCGGATCACCCCGGCAAGCTTCCGGCGAGCCTCCAGGCTGGGCTCCAAACAGCGGTTCGCAAGCCCCAGATTGTCGCGCCAATCAATGCCCAGCAGCTTGGTTGCGGCGGCGGTTTCCTCGGAGCGGATTTCGGGAGAACCGAACGGCGTGGGCTCTCCGTTGGTCAGGTCGAGAATACCAATGCGATGGCCCTGAGCCTTCAATTTGAGGATCGCCCCCCCCATTCCCAGTTCCGCATCATCCGGATGAGGGGAAACCACAAGGATGTCCAGCATAGACGGCGGGAGGGATTTCAAAAAATTGACCTGGACTCGTGCGAAAACTTTTGCGACACTCCCCGCCCTGTTCGGTTCGTCCGTTCGATGGTCCTGGCAACTCTTTCGGTTCCTCGGCGACCAACCATGTCCCGAAACTTCCCTTGGTTCGCGGCCGTCGCGGCGGCACTGGGGGCGACCCTGCTGGGCTGCGCCCCGATCGACCTCCGCGGCGATTCCTTCCGCGAAGACGAATTGTCGGCGACGGTGCGTCGGGCTCGTCCGCTGCAAGCGCCGAATGAGGCCTGGGGAGTCAGCAACAAGGCCCTGCAGATCGAGAAAGACTTCGGTTACGAATAGTCGCCGCGCGGAAGCGGCCCGGCGCCCATCGGTCCGTCGTGATTTCCTCGCCTGCGGAACTTGACCTCGCTGCCCAGACCGCGGGGATGCTCCGCACTTGCCCAAACACCTTCGGCGATCCGCCCGCGGTCCCGCTCATTGTATCGCCCCGCCAGGGCCGGACAAGCGCCCGCCAAGGCCGTGGGCGCCCCTGTCGCCGAACCGAATCAGGACCTCCCCTCGTTCGCTTGCCGCGCTTCGCTTCCCGTTGGATTGCATCTCAATTGACATGGAGGTGATTCGCCGGGATAATCCGCCGCCTTCTCTCTCGGAACGATCCTCATGATCTGGCGCATCGCCGGAAGCAGCCAATTGGGCCGACGCGTTGGGCAAGAGCCGCGGCTTGCCCTGTCGTGGCTGCTTGTCGGCGTGTTGCCCCTCATGGTGACGCAATGGAGCGGGACGGCGAGCGAGGCGGCAGAGCTGGCCCCTTTGCCGGCGATTCGTAACGAGGATCCGCTCCAGTTCCGTCCCCAGTTGCGGCAGGACCCCAGCAGGGATTCCCCGCCGCTGGAAGGCTTGAACCGCGCGTTGTCCCCCTCGGGCGATCCGGCGAATCCTGTGCCGGACCAGGAGGTCGCCGACCCGGCCGGCCTGATGGCCGAGGGGACGGAGTCGTGGGCGCCGCCGCGGTTCTTCCGCAGGTCCCAAGAGCGCTTCCTGGGGCCCGGACGCCCCTTGATCCAGGAGAGCTGGAGTTTTCGGCCCTTTAGCCTCGGTGGCGTGTTCGGCCTCGTGCAAGGCAGTCCGTTGATCGACGACTGGATCCGCGAGAACCAGGGCGTCCTGGGCGGCGTGCAATTCGGCTGGGACACCTCGCCGTATTGGGGCTTTGAGACTCGTTTGGCGTGGGCCAAAGTGGAGGTCGTCGATAGCGACCGGGCGATTGCGGCGCAGATCGCCAAGGACGACGCGGCGGGATTGTCGCCCGACGATCCGTTCCGCCACCGCTTCGACGGGCGGCGCTACAATCGCGTGTTCTTTTGGGACGCCCACGCCCTCTATTATCCTTGGGGGGATTCGGCGTTCCGCCCCTACGTGATGGTCGGCCTGGGCGCCACCGCGATGAGTTTCATCGACCGCACGGATGTGAGTTACAAGGACACCTTGTTTACCTTGCCTTTTGGACTGGGGATCAAATACTGGATGAATGAGTTCCTCGCCGCGCGGATCGAGGCCGCCGATTTCATGGCGTTCGGCGGTGGCCAGACGCTGGAACTGATCCACAACGTGACCGTCATCGGCGGGCTGGAAGTGCGATTCGGCGGACCCCGCAGGGCCTATTGGCCGTGGAATCCCGGAAGGCACTACTGGTAGCTACTTTTTGGCCCGAGCGGGCAACCGGTCGATCTTGGCCGCGAGAATGAAATCGTTCTCCGACAGGCCGCCGATGGCGTGCGTGGTCAGTTCGATCCACACGCGGCGGTAACCCTCCAGATGAAGGTCGGGGTGGTGCCCTTCGGATTCGGCGAGTTCAGCCACGTGGTTGAGGAACTCCATTCCGGCGCGGAAGTCCTGCATTTTCCAATCCTTGCGGATCCGATCGCCGCCGTGGGTCAGACGCCAACCGTCGACCAAGGCCAGGCGCTGCTGGGCCTGGTCCAAGTCGTATTTCGCCAGCCCGCCCTCGCACGGCAAGCACTTTCTCGCGGCCAGCGACTGGGAATCCGGACTTGTCATCGTGCGTGACCTCCTTCGTGCGGCGCGACCGGCAAAAGACGACCGTCGGAATTCTTGCCCACGGCCGGAACGGGTCAAGGGGCGCTCGACGCTGGGGGCGCTAGGCCTTCGTCGTGGCGAGATTCGACGCGGGGCAGGAACTCAAAGTTCCGTCCCGCTAGCGCGACAAGAGGGGCGGCAGCCCGAGGCGCCAGCCAGCCCTACGGCGTTGTGGTTTCCCCGGTTCCCGCCTCGCGGGCGTCGTCGTCCGCCTTTTCGGTCCGCGAGCCGAACCAAACGTGCGGATCGTCCTGCTTGAACGCGACCTTGGCTTCCGGTCCGTCGTCTTTCTGGGGCGATCCCGTCAAGGCGACGAGAACCAGCCCGTGCCGATCGGCGAAATCGACCACCTCGGGTTCGTCGACGATGATCGTGCGGTGGGCCTCGACGGCCAGCACGCGGGCCCCGGCTTCGACCATGGATTGCAAGGTTCCCAGGCCGATCGTGGGCACGTCGAACCGCATGTCTTGCTGAGGTTTGGCCACCTTGACCACGGTGAACCCGCCCGACGGACACAGCGTTCCCGCCCGGCGGATGCAGGCGTCCGTCCCTTCGATGGCCTCGACGGCGAGGACGGCCTGGGCCTTGACGGCGACGCTTTGCCCCACGTCCAGACGGCCCATCTCCTTGGCCAACGTCCAGCCGAACGCGATGTCCTTCCGCTGCCAGGCCGAGGGCCGCCGCCGCGTCAAGATGCCCGGCTTGACCAGCAAGTCGGGGGCGAAGTCGGTGGGGGGCAGGAATCGAATCCCGTCGGCCGCGAACGCGTCGACCATCATGGTCAGCAGGCTGTCGTCGCGGCAGTCCTTGCGGCGCGTGAGAAAATGAGGAATCGCGGCCCGCAGCATCCGCCAGTCGGGCAAGACGCGGAGCCACATCCAGGGTTGAAACAGGACGGTCTTGTGGATCTTGCCCGCCATGACCGCCTCGGTCACCTGCCGTCGCCGGAAATAGCGGATGGCCTGCCCCAATTTCGCCAGGCCGATCCAACGAAACTCGCGGCACCGCTCGGCCAGCGCCGGATCCGCATGCCCCGCCAGACCGAGGCAGTACGTCTCGCAGCCCTGGCGCTTCAGCGATTCGGCGATCACCAAAGGATAGCGTCCCCAGCCGGCCAGCAGGCCGATGCGTCGGGCAGGAGGCTGGTCCGGCGACGTGGGGTTTGGGCAGGGATTCATGGTTCGAGATGAACACGCCGGGAGGAGGCCGCCGGCTTCGCCGCTTCGTGCGGCCGCCTCGCGGGTCGGGCGATCAATCGTGGAGCGTTTCCCCATGCTCGCGGAGCAGCCGCTCGACGGCCGCCTGAAGATGCTTCAACTCGCGTCGCATTTCAGGCAACTTGCTCAGGGCGGCTTGCTTGACCATTTGTTCGCGTTCGGGGGTGGCGGGAATTCCGACCATTCGGGCGTTGTCGGGCACGTCGTTGATCACTCCGGCCATGGCCCCGAGCACCGCCCTGTCGCCGATGTGGACGTGGTCGCGCACGCCCACCTGGCCGGCCATCACCACATGGTCGCCGGTGGTCGTACTGCCGGCGATTCCGACTTGGGCGCAAAGCATGTTGTGCCGGCCGATGCGGCAGTTGTGGGCGATCATCACCTGATTGTCAATTTTCGTGCCTTCTCCGATCCGCGTGGAGCCGTAGGTGCCGCGATCGATCGTCGTGCCTGCCCCGATTTCCACGTCGTCCTCGACCACCACGTTGCCGAGCTGGGCCGCGAGGCGGTGCCGGCCGTTGACGCTCGAGTACCCGAAACCATAGGCCCCCAGCACCGCGTTGGCATGGATGACGCAGCGGGCGCCCACCACCGTGTTTTCGTACAACACCGCGTTGGGAAAGATGGTCGAATCCGGGCCGATCCGCGACCCATCCATGATGCGAACACCCGAGTGGATCGTGGCGTTGTCGCCGATCTCCACGTCGTCGCCAATCGTGGCAAACGGATAAACGTCGACGTTCCGGCCGAGCTTTGCCGTGGGACTGACCGCCGCCAAGGGACTGATCCCCACGCGTTTGCAGGGCCTGGGCGGGCGGAAGAAGGCCACCATTTTGGAAAACGCCTGATGCACGTTTTCCGCCTGAATGACGGGAATCCCGTTCGGGGCGAGCGAAAGGGGAACCACGGCCGCCGCCGCCCGGCTCCGCGCCAAACAGCCATGTTTCTCCGCGTTGTCGATCAGGGTGATCTGCCCTGGTCCCGCTTCGTGGAGCGGGGCCGCCCCAGAGACCACAAGGCTTGCGTCCCCAATCAGACGGCCGTCCACCATGGCCGCAAGCTCAGCGAGGGTCGCTTGCATGAGTCCGTCCTTTCGACCAGAATCCGTTCCTTGGCGTCCCCCCGACGGCGGGAGAGAGGCGTTGCCGCAAATCTTACCCAATCTCCGCAAACCAGACAAGGGCAGCCAACCGACGATTCCAGGTGTCTCCAGGCGTCCAGGCGTCCAGCCGCAAATCGTCGAACCTTGCCCGAGCGTAGCCGCTGGCGGCGACTGTCTCGGGTTTTCGCAGCGAAGTCCGCCAAAAGGGGGCTATCCCCCGCCGATGAGCGATTGCCCGTGGGGGCGATCGGCAACCGCGCCCTGACTGGCCAAGAGATTTGCGTGGTTGCCTGGCGAGGTTTCAGGGATCCGTCAAGTGAATGGCCATTGCCCATCATTCTCCCACGCTGCGGCAATCCCCACGGTAGTCCTTCCGGCGGCTGAAAGTCAAGCCACAACGCCGGATAGGTCGAGCCATTGGGTTTGCTTTGCAGCGGCGGCATCGTTCACGACACCGCCTGGAAGGCCACGCTCCGTCGTGGCCGAAAGCGACCGCCGCGACGGACGCGACGGAGCGCGTCCCTCCAGTCACGGCGGAGATGACGGAGCAAGTCCCTCTTCTTCCCGGAGCGTGCGGGCTTTGACGTGATTCTCGGCAACCCACCGTGGGAAGAGGCGACCTTGGAGGAGGACGACCGTTGGAGCCGCTGCTTGCCGGGCTTCCAGGCCCTTGCACAACACGACCAGGAGGCGGTGAAGAAGCGCTACCGCAAGAACCGGCCGGATTTGGTCGAGCAGTTTCATCGCGAGGTCGCGGAAGCCGAAGCCTTGCGCAACGCACGGAGCAACGGCCCGTTGCCAGGGATGGGGACGGGCGACGCCGATGTCTATAAGGCGTTCTGCTGTCGGTTCTGGGACCTGCTGTGCGCTGACGGCGGGCGCATGGGCCTCGTGCTGCCCCGTTCGGCACATTGTGCAAAAGGGTGCGGCGAGTTCCGCCGCGCCATGTTCACCAAGGCCTCAGCGGACATCACGCTGCTGGTCAACACGGGTGGCGGGGCCTTTGACGACGCCAAACCGCGATCCACAATTGGTCTGACCTGAATTACGAAAGGCAGCGCGGGAGTCTCGCGGAGCGTGGCCGTCCCGGGGAGCGCAAACGTCCCGGGGAGCGCGGGCGTCTCGCCCGCATTAGGCGGGCAGGATGCCCGCGCTCCATGTGCATCAGGCGGGCAGGATGCCCGCGCTCCACGTGCAACGGGCGGGCAGGATGCCCGCGCTCCACGTGCAACGGGCGGGCAGGATCCCCGCCTTCGCCTGGCCGCTTAAACCCGCCACGAATCTTCAGCCGCACGCTCTCCCGTCCGCAGACTTGCTGTCCGCCGCGAACAAGGCGAAAATGCGCAGAGAGCCTCTCCCAAACAGGGACACGTTCCGGGTTTGGTTCTAGCTACCCCTGTGTCGGAAGCGATTCGCCACCGCGTTGCCATCGGCTGGTCAAAGGGTAACGATTGAGTAGTCCCAATTTCCCGCCAATAGAGGGTTCGTCGAGAAGAGGTTTCCATCTCAGGCCCGCTGTTTGGCGTGAGAGTTCAACCACGGTCGGCCCGCTTTACCAGATGGATGCGACAACGGCGCCCGTGAGCCGTTGGTTGCAAGAGAAGGGCAATCCCTCCCCGCCCACGCCGGCCTGCACCCGGGCGAGGAGCCAAGGGCCATCGCAGGTCTTCGGGGAACCACACTTGAGCGGGATTTCAAGACCACGGCTTTTCCATTGGCGTATGGCCTGTTGCTTACAGATCCGGATTGATGGCATGGGGCGGATTTCAAGACCACAGTTTTTCCTTTGGCGTATGGCCTTTGCGGCCGTCGTGGTGGTCGCGATGGTGGGTGGTCCTTGGGCCGTGGCGGCCGGGCCGGCTTATCCCGTGGCCATCGTCGTGGACAAGGCGGGCGTGATCTACCTGGCGGATCGGGACCTGCCGGGCATTTGGCGTTGGGAGGGCAGGCGCTTAAGCCTGGTCTTCCAGGGCTCGAAGAAATTTCGCACCCCGCTCAACGCCGTTCGCTGCCTCGCGCTGGACCGCGAAGGGCGGCTTTTGGCCGGAGACAGCGCCACGTGTGACGTGTATCGGGTCGACGCGCAGGGCCGTGCGCAACCCCTGACCGCCCAGGGAAAGCCTTACGGCCAAATCGGCATCCCCATGGGCATCGCGGTCGACGCCGAGGGAAGGTTGCTTGTCTCGGACCTGGAGCTGCATCGTATTGTTCGGGTGCCGAAAGAAGGCGGCGCCGTCGAACCGTTCGCCGCCGTGCAGGCCCCGCGGGGATTGTTCCTCGACGCGAAGAACCAGCTCTGGGTGATTTCCGGGCGAAGACTCCTCCGCATCGCCGCGTCCGGCGAGCCGCCGACGACGATCGTCGATGACGGCGTCTTCCAATACCCCCATGCGGTCGCCGTCACCGACGACGGCACGGCCTACGTGGTCGACGGCTACGCCAAGGCGGTCTGGAAGATCGCCCCCGGACAAAAGGCCGAAAAATGGGCAAACGGCGAGCCTTTCGACAATCCCGTGGGCATTGCCATCCACGCGGGGCGATGGTTCGTGGTCGATCCGCGAGCCGGCGCCCTGTTTGAACTCGACGAAGCCGGAAAGCCCACCCGACGGTCCTGGACGGCGACGAAATGATAGCCTCCTGAACCCCGCGGGCAGCGGTCAGGGCTTCGCCGTCTAGGCGTTCAATCGCCAGATGGTGAAATTGAGCAGGCCCGCAAACGTCGCCCACGCGAGATATGGGAGAAAAAGAACGCCCGCGACGGGCGAACGCCGCCAAAACTCCACGGTGGTCACGGCAATCGCCGTCCAAAGCAGCGCCAGTTCCACGAATGCCCAGCCGGGGCTCTCCAGTCCGAAAAAGATCCAGGACCACAGCCCGTTCAGCGCAAGCTGGACGCCAAACCATGTCAAGGGCCGCCAGGCCGCGGCGAATCCGCCCGGGCGCCAAACCAACCAGGCGGCCACCGCCATGCAGCAGTAGAGGACCAACCACACGGGTCCGAAGACCCAATTGGGCGGATTCCAAGCCGGCTTGGCCAGGCCCGCGTACCACACGCTGATCTTTGGCGTCGTTGCCGCGCTGCCCGCCCAGGCCACGGCGAAACACACGCCCAGCAAGACCACCAGCCCCGCCCACGGACGCTTGGGAATCGTCGCGGACATCCGGCGAGCCTCTCTTGTTTCTGTTTCTGCCGGCGTCGGTCAGGGAATCGGTCTTGGGCTCAACCGAGCGCCACGGGCTGACAGAGATACTTCTTCTCGTTGGCCACGCGCCCGCACACCTTGCAGATGAACTTCGCGTTCCTCACCAGCGGCTTCAATTTCTTGAGGTCGAGATGGCAAGGGCAACAAGTCATGCAGCACATCTTTTCCGCGCAATCGCAAACGGTCTGATCCTTCTTCACCATGATCGGGTCTCCTAAAGGTTGCCTCGCGGACGAACTTAACCGTAGCGTATCACGGATTTGAGGTTGTAAAAAGGGTGGCCATAAACCTCGGGGCAGGACCGTTGTCACTTGGCTGCGGGGCGAGTATCTTTCGGTTGCTGAGGGCCGGCAGTCCGCCGTGGCTACGACGTACCGGCGGCGCGGCTAATCACCGTCTCCGAGGCCTGGCGGGATTGATCGGCGTGGCCACGAGAACGGTCCTGCGGGCAAGGGATGGAATCCCCACGGCAAGGAGCTGCGTTTCCAGAGGCTTCGTTTGCTTCCAAGGCGAGGACGCACCTCCGATGAGCAACTCGAGAATCGCGTGGCTGGTTGGTTGGGCCTGCCTGTTGCTGGCCGCTGGAGCGCGCGACGCGCGAGCGGCGGAAGAAAAGAATTCCTGGGTCGGGTTGGTTCCCGGGCCGCGAATGCCGCTCCCGTACGACGTCTCGGCGTACGAACGATGGCCCGAGTTGCTCGCCGCCGTGGATCGGACCTGGACGTTGGACGAAGCGAAGGCGGTGCTTGCCGAGCGCGTCGCGGCCGAGAAACGCCGTCGGGAACTCCACGTGCATTACTACCGCATCGGACACACGATGGCGTTTCCGCTGCCACTCGACAAAAGGCCCAACGAACAAGCCCTGCCCCAGGGAATCCCGGGGATTTCCTACCCGTGGACCACCTGGCTGGCGTGGGAACTGGAGGAGCGATGGCAGACCCTGCACGCGGGCTGGCGATGCCTCGGCGACGCCGAGGCGGGGACCCTTTGGCAGCGAGAACTGGCCGCGTTGGCCCATTGGGAGAACTTCAAGGCCGAGCGAGGGGCCGTCTCGCTCGCGACCGCCCATCTGGCCGCGAGTCTTTGTGTCGCGGCGACCGATGCCGCCGGCTGGGATCCCGCTTTGCGTCAGCAGGCGATGCAGGCGGCGAAGTTTCTCCTGGAGCGCGACGTGCGCCCGTGGTTCGAGCAGACGTGGGCGGACAGCAGACCGCTTACTCCCGCCCGACTCCACAACATCCCTACCATCGCCCTGGTCCAAAGCGCCCAGCTCGCCCGGGCGATCGACCACCCTCTGAACGCAACCCTTGAACCCCGTGTCCGCGAGGTGGTTCAGGCGTGGTGGAAGTACCGCACCGGCGCGGAGCGCCACACCGAGGGAACGGCCTACGACGGTTTTCTGGCCGACGCCGTCACGCAGTGGCTGGCCGAAACGCCCGACCGCGGCACGTGGTTGCCCCTGGGCCGCGAGGCGCTCTGCGGCATGGCGCGGGAGTGGGTGCACTTGGGGTTGCCGGGGCGCGTGGATCTTCATGCCCCGTTGGGCGACGTCGAACCCGAGATGCCGTTCTGGATCAATGTTCTCGTCCGCGTGGTCGAATGGTACGGTCTGGAGGAAGGCGGCTGGGTGCTCCGCCGCTTTCCGGTGCGGCGCATGCCCGCCGCCACTCTGGCGGCAATCCTGCGAAACCCCGAGTTTTTCGGTCGCACGTTCGCGCCTCCCCACGCCGGACCCAGCGAGCAACTCGCTTCCGCGACCTTGCGGACGGGATGGAACCAGCGCAGCCTTTTGGCGGCCATCGGGTTGCCCCGCTGCGACATGGGCCACTTGCACGCGGACGCCGGCCATTTGATCTTCGGCTGGCAGGCGCGGTTTTGGATCACCGATCCGGGCTACCAGCAATACCGACCGGGTCCTGAGCGGGAATACACGATCGGCCCCCAGGCCCACAACGTCCCGGTGATCGCGGGAACGCCGCCGACGCGTCGGGGCGCTCGACTCGTTGCGCTGGAGGCCCAGGACGGAGGACGTCAGCACGCGGCCGTGGAATTGACCGCCTGCTACCCAGGTCTGCCGCCCGGCGCCTCGGTCTTGCGGAACGTCTGGCTCATTCCCGGCAACGATCCGGCGGTCGTGGTCCGCGATTCCCTGGCGGGCCTGCCATCGGGAGTGGAAGTGCGCACCCACTGGCTGGGCGGTGCGTTTTTGGCCTGGTCGTTTCCCGCCGGCTGGGCCCGACTGAGCGACGGCGAACATGCCCTGTGGATCGGAACCTTTCCCGGCCAACTGGAGGCCGCCGCCCTCGGCCGCCATCCCGGCAGCCGCGGACCGCTCGCCTTGGAGCATGTCGCCACGCTGCCCGAGGGGCGTTCGATCCGCTGGTGGGTCTTCCAGACCGGCCGAGCCGGTTCGTGGAGTCCTCCGCAACTGAGCGTAGAGGCCGATGCCCTGCATTGCCGTCTGCCGGGGGCCGAGAAACCTGCATGGACCGTTCCCTGAGATTGTGAAGAAGTGTCTTATGAATTGCCTGAAAACCTGTGTTCTCGTTGCGTTGGTCGGCGTGGCCCTGGGGCCGGCGTGTTCGTCGGCGGCCGAAAGCGGGGGGCTTGCCGAGAAACCGTCGGCCGCTCCCCGCAAATCGATCCGCACTCGCCGCGCGGAGGGCACCCCCTCGGCCCTCCCGTCGGCGGCCAGGCTCAATGAATTGCGCAAGAAGGCCGCCAGGCTGTCCGAACCCGCCGAGGGCGCCGCGCCCGAACCCGAGGGGTGGTCCAAGAGCCGCTACGATCCGAACCGGTTGCTCGAGCTTTTCCAGCCGCTGCGGCTCCGCAAGGGCTACGTGCTTCGGGCGTACTTGTTCCGCGAGCACGGCAATGGCAACGGGGTGGTGTGGGCGATGCCCGAGGACGCCGAGTTCCCCGATCCCAAGGACTGCCCGATCCTGGAAACTCATCTGCTCAAGGCCCCGAAGCCGTCGGAGGCCCTGGACGACGCCATGGAGGCGGTCGAGGGCGACGACTCGCCGTGGTCGTACCTGGCGGCCTCGCTGCTCCGCCGCGAACTCCGCGAGTTCGGCGCGGCGTGGCACGGCTGCCGCTGGCGCACCCATTTCATTCTCGACGGCGACCCCTGGAAGGCTGGACTGCCGAGCGGCCACGGGCCGGACCAAGACCGGCCACGAAGCAAGGCCCAACAATGGAAATGGCACCAGTCGCGGCCCGCGAACTGGGCCCCCCAGGTGAAACGCGAGGGCGACCGCGTGACGGTGACCTTCTACACCTACAGCGCCCTGCATCCCGAGGGAATCTACCGCCACACCGACGTCTATCGCGCCGGCAAATACCGGCCCAGGACAGAAGACCAGCGCATCGCCGAGGGGCCCGAAGGCTTCCTGTTCTGATCGCCTGTGGCAAGAACGGAATCTGTCCCCCGTGCCGGCAAGGGGACTGTCAGCACAGGGCGGGCACTGACCACGCAGTGGGCCGGATTCGGCGAGGGCGCGTTGGACATCGACGAGGAACCGTTGACAGGCCGGGGACCGGCTGACTGTTCAGGCCGTTTCGGACCGAAGAAAGCGTCGATGCCCTTTTGGCCTCACGGCACTGTCTCGTTTTCGCGGACCTGGCCGCGACAAACAGGACATCCCCCTGAACGGTTGCCTCGGCGAAGAGCACATTGCGTGGGCAGTGGCCACCCACCAGTGCTGACGCGACACATCACCTCGCCGCAGGCCGCACGCCGAAGCCGAATCGGAGGCGTTGCCCCGGTCGGACGCAGGCGGCTGTCTGCTGGGCGAGGCGCCGCGGCAGGAGCGGGAAGCAAAGCGACGGGACGTGCCAATTACGTCACGCTTCCTGGGTCGCCCGTGGCCAAAACAACCACAACAACGACTCCCGCCCCCCCGGTGCCTTTGCTTCCGGGCGGCGGGGCGGGGGCGTGGTCCCACCTGCACTCTCTGGTGAGCTGTCGTGAAGGCCGTCGGTCTACTCCTTGGCGACGCCGAGCGCATAGAGGGTGACGCTGTAGGCGGCCACCGGCAGCTTGCCTGAAAGCCCCACCACCGACTGTTCTACAAGGCAGACGCGGGGCGGCTTGCCGGGCTCGTTGTAGGCCATCGGGTCGCTTCCGGCGATCTCGAACCGGCGGCCCGATCCGCTCAGTTTCAGCCCCTTGACCTCCAGGGGAATCTCCAGCGCGCGGCTGGTGGGATTGACGATTCCCACGGCGAGCGTCTTGCCGTCCTTGCTGAGCGAGGCCATGGCGTCGAGCGGCTCGCCGATGCGGGTCGTCAGCGGCGCGTCGCCAAAATGGCGTCGATAGAGCTTCAGCACCAATCCGGTGGTCTCGAACTCGGCGGCGGTTTTCGACGTTTTGATCGCCCCGATCACGTTGACTGTCTGGGCGTAGTTGGCCATCACGTACATCTCGCTTTGCCGGGCGTATTCGTGCAAGGCGGCGGCCACGCCGAACGCGTCCTTGAGGAAGTAGCGGACGCCGATTTCGCCGTAGAGGTCGGGACCGTACCAGTAGTTCCACTCGTCCAAGGCGATGGGGAGCGGTTTTTTCGCGGCGGCCGGGATTTCCTTGCGATATTTCCGATGGGCGTCGGCGATCCGCCGCACGTTGTCGGTCATCTGGCGCATATGGGCCACGAGGTCCGGTTTGGCGCCCACGTAGAAGTGTTCGCTGATCGCGTCCATCGAGTCCGTGGCATGGGTCAACATGCCCTCGGTCCAGGGGCCGACATTGCCCACCCCGACCAATTCGATGGTCGAATCTTCCGCCCGCATCGCCTTGGCGAATTCATTGTGCTTGGCAATATACTTGTCCAGCGGCATGTGGCCGAGTTGCCAGTTGCCGTACATTTCGTTGCCGATTCCCCACCAGCAGACGCGGTAGGGCTCGGGATGGCCGTTCTGGGCGCGGAGTTTACCCATGGGCGTGTCGGCCTTGCCATTGGCGTATTGGAGCATCTCGACGGCGAGTTTCACGTCGCCTTGGCCGCTGTTGACGACCATGTAGGGCTCGGTGTCCAGCTCGCGGCAAAAGACCATGAATTCATCCAGGCCGAAGTCGTTGTGTTCGACGCCCTTCCACGCCGGGTTCTTGCGCGGCGGGCGGCGGTCGCGGTCGCCGATGCCGTCCTTCCAATTGTAACCGCTCACGAAATTCCCGCCCGGCCATCGGTAAATCGGCGAATCCAGTTGCTTCAACAGCGCCAGGGTATCGGCCCTCATGCCGTGGACATTGTCGGCGGGCATGAGCGAGACCGTGCCGACGCGGAAGCCGCCTTGGCCGGCGATTTCCAAGCGGCCGTCGTCGGTATCCGCCCCGGCGGTGAACTCCAGGTCGGTTTTGGCGAACTCCGGCGCCAGCGACGCGACGTTGACAGTCTGCCGATCCTGGGGATTCGGCCCCCAAACCAGGCTCACCCGCGCCCGGCCGCTCTTGCCCGGCTCCGCCGCAAGCCAGATGCGCCCGACGTAGCGGCGGCCCTTGCGCAATCCCAACTCGGCCTGGACCAATCCGCCTTCTTGACCGGCGGCCGCAACGACTCGCGGCGTGTGTTGGCCCACGAACGGCTTCTCGCGATCCATGACGACCGAAGCGCCGCCGAACGTCTTCCAAGGCGACTGCTTGTCGCCCACCGGGTAGAAGAACTTGCGATCCTCGAGCATTTCGGCCCAGATGCCTCCGTAAATGCATCGCCCCAAGTGCTCGATGAACTGGCCGTAAATGTAGGGCGAAATCGGGGCGCCTTGCCGAGTGGCATCGATCGCCAGTGGCGTTTGGTGGACGGCGGGCTTGCCCGCTTCAATCGGTTCGGCAGCCCACAGGGGGCGCATCAAGACTCCCAGGAGGGTCCAGGCGCATAGTCCCAACACAACGGTTGTTTGGCGGCGAAATCTCATGACGACGGGCTCCTGATGGCGGGAAATCTCCACGTTCCTGTTCCCCAAAAACATACCCCGCCGGGCGGTTCCATGTCCATCCCTCCGGCCCGGGCGCCAACAAACCTTTCCAATAGCCGTTCACCAGTGATCGTCCCGATTCTCGCAGCGAAATCCGCGAAAATCGCGCGGTCCCCTTGCCGCTCAGGGGACCGTGAAGAACTACCGATTTCTTGCAGCCCGCGATCTTGGCGGTTGCACCGATCGCCCCCCGGTCGTAAGATTTCGCGACCGGAGGGCGATCCCACCGGTTGGACGCGGCGGGATGCGTTGCCGCGTCGGGTTGGGCCCTGGGGAGGCGGGCGTCTCCGGCGTCGCGGATCCCGCGTCGGGCGGGCGAGGGCTGTCCCCGTGGGGAACGGCTTGACGGGTGGCCTCGCGAATCGGCGCGTGGCAGACGCTTTTGGGGGCTGACGATTCGCTCGCCCGTCGCTCGGCCAGCGTCCTGTTCGAGGAAAACAACGCCATGCGGCAGCGGTTGGACGTCTACGAACTACCCACGCAATTCGATCCACCGGAACTGTCGGGAACGACGGCGGTGGTGATCGACGTGTTGCGGGCCACGACCACCATTGTGTACGCGTTGGAGGCGGGAGCGGCCGAGGTCATCCCTTGTTTGGAGATCGAAGACGCGCTGGCGGCGGCCTCCGCCTACCCGCGCTGGCGCGTCGTGCTCGGCGGCGAACGCGGGGGGCTGCGCATCGAGGGCTTCGATTTGGGCAATTCGCCCTTGGAGTACGACGCCCCGGCCGTGGCGGGCAAAACGGTCGTGATGACCACGACCAACGGCACGCGGGCGATGGGCCGATGCCGCGCGGCCGACGAAATCCTCCTCGGGGCGTTCGTCAACGCCGCTGCGCTGGCCCACCGGCTAGCCTCGCGCGAACGGATCGCGCTGGTCTGCGCCGGTTCCGACGACGACGTGACTCGCGACGACGTGCTCTTCGCCGGACTGATGGTGGATCGGCTCCAACGCGGCACGCGGGACGCCTACCGGCTGAACGGCCAGGCGATCCGCGCGCGCCAATGCTGGATCGATGCGCTTCCTCGCGCCATGACGAGCGGCGGCGAGAAAATCCCGCCCGGAGTGCTTGCCGACCAGTTGCGCAAGAGCCTGGCGGGGCAAAAGCTGGTGGCCATCGGCATGGAGGACGACCTTTACGCCGCCGCGCAGTTGGATCGTTTTCAGCTTGTGCCCGAACTCGACATCCAACGGATGCGCATCCAGGCGGGACCCGAGGCGGGAAAAGCCGCCTCGCCGTAGCGTGAATGCGTTCTTCGGCATCGCGGATTCCGGGCAAGAGCCCCCCTTTGAGAATCGCCGCGGCGGGGGTTCCTCCAACGATCGGAGCCGGATCGGGCGGCCGGTGGGGCTTGGCCAGGGACGGCAACTGTCCCGATTTCCGCAGCGGAGTTCCCGCAAGTGGAACTGTCTGCTTTGCCGGGGACGGCCTGAGAACGGTCACGATGGGCTTATCCTCTTCTCCGTGCGCCGCCGCCAACTTACAATAGTGCGGTCCAAGGGCGCTCGAATGATTCAAGCAGAGCAGTCAACCGTCGGGGTGATGTTGAGCGGCGGGCTGGATAGCAGCATCCTCGCGGGATATCTGCTGGAAAGCGGACGCCGGGTGCGGCCTTTCTACGTCCGGTCGGGCCTGTATTGGGAAGCCATCGAACTCGCGGCGGCCCGGCGGTTCCTTGACCAATTGGCCGCACGTTTCGCCTCGCTGGACCCGCTGGTCGTGCTGGATCTCCCGTTGGCCGACGTCTACGAGGGCCATTGGAGCCTGACGGGAAACAACCCGCCGGACGACGCGAGCAGCGACGACGCCGTGTATCTGCCCGGCCGCAACGCCCTGCTGCTCCTCAAAGCGTCGCTGTGGTGTCAGCTTCGCGGGATTCCGACGCTGGCGATTGGCGTTTTGGCCACCAATCCCTTTGCCGACGCGACGCCGGATTTCTTCCAGGCGTTTGAGGCGGTGGTGAACGCGGGCGCGGGCCCTCGCCTGAGCGTCCTGCGCCCGTTCGCCGGTTGGACCAAGCGTCAAGTCATGGAACAGGGCAAGGCGCTGCCCTTGGAACTCACGTTTTCGTGCATCGCGCCCGCGGCGGGGATGCATTGCGGGAAGTGCAACAAATGTGCGGAGCGTCAGGCCGCGTTTCGCGTGGCGGGGCGGCCCGATCCGACGGTCTACGCGAAGCCGCGTTCCGCCGCGGCGAGGTCGTAGGACCACCGCTTCCGCGGCGACTTGGAGGCCTTTGCGACCCATGTTTCAGGTGTCTCGCGAAATTCACTTCTGCTACGGCCACCGGCTGCTGCACTACGAAGGCAAATGCCGGCACTTGCACGGGCACAACGGCAGGGCGGTCGTCACCTTGCGTTCGGATGATTTGAACTCGCAAGGGATGGTGCTCGATTTCTCCGAGATCAAGCGATCGCTGGCCGCCTGGATTGACGAGACCCTCGACCACCGCATGATCCTCCATCGCGACGATCCCGCCGTTCCCGCCCTGCTTCAACTCGGCGAGCCGCTCTTCGTGGTGGATTTCAACCCGACCGCAGAAAACCTCGCGCGCCTGATCTTCGATCGGGCCAGGTCCCAGGGGTTGCCCGTCGTCAGCGTCCGATTGTGGGAGACTCCCAACTGCTCGGCTCGGTATTGCCCGGAGACGACCTAGGGCCATACGATTCTTTGGAAGAACCAGTCGCAAGCTCCGCGGCGATCCAGGAGCGGGGACTGGCGCTTTTCGGTTCGGGTTCCCATCAGCCCACTATCTCCAGGCCAGTCCCCGGTCTTGGGTCGCCGCCCAGGGACATCGAAGGGAGATAGACCATGAGCCGGTTGACGAAATGCTGTTTGGCGTTGGCATTGATCCTGCTCGCCGCAGAGATCCTTGCCCCCAACGAGGCTTACGCCCGATCGAGATGGCTGACTACGAACCGATATGGAATAGGGTTTTTCCCGGGGGCGATCCCCCGGGCGACGCCGTTGCCGTTCACCAACTTCCCCTTCCCGACGGGGCCCGCGGTGAACATGCATCAGAACCCCATGTTCTATATCGGTCCGTTTCTGCGACAAGGGAGGGGTTTGCCGACCCCTAATCCATTCTACCACTACAACATGCCCTACGGGGGCTACTATTGGCGTCCCTATTAGCGGGACATGGAGTCTGACTTCCAATTTCCCGCTTCTTCCCGTGCGTCTTACGGGAAATCAACCGCTGTGCGGGGGTTTCGCCTCGAGCAGCGGTTGGTTTTTTGAGTCATTAAGCGCGGCCCTCTCCGTCAGAGTGCACCGCCAGGCCTTCAGCCTGAGGCACCGTTCTCACAGGGATTCGGGGAACCCTGGGAAGCGACCGCATGGTCCTCAAGATGGAGGGGAAGATGGCCTCACTTTTTGGGTCTTGAAAGGGGCTTCCAGAATGGCCCCACACCGGCGGAAATGTCCGATGGGCCCGAAGTGTTTTTCGGGCAACGAGAGCAAGAAAAAGTACAGTCCGGGCGACCCGAAAGCTCGGACCGGCCCGGACTGTGATCCCCCCCTGGGAACGTGCTAACCAGGATTTCTTTCGATTTGCTTGGGCGCCGGATGCCTTGCGACCACACAAGGAGGTATCGGCGTAGTTTCACGCCGACTTTGGCAGAATTTGCCGGTTCGGTCAATTCTCAGGATTTCCCTGAATTTGCATGGCCGGTCCGGTCGATTCTCTGGACGCCTCAGGGTAGTGTTGCGCTCGGGTCGCGCCCGAGATCGCCCCAAGGAATCGAGGAATCCCACGGTGAGCCATTTGCAGCGACGGATCGAGGCGGCTGCCCGGTCAGCCATTTTCTGGGGACTTGCAGCCAGCGGCGTTTTCTATGCCCTGCTTCACGCCGGGGTGCTGGGCCGAACGTTTCTGCCGCGTTACTGCGCCGGGCATCCCGTCGCGTATATCGAGACCACGCTGTTCTTTGTCGCCCTCGCCTCGCTCGTTGTGAAGAGCATCGATCTGTTCTTCCAAAGCGCGGCGCTCGACGAGTCGCCGCTGGGGGCTGCGAGGGACGCCGAGCCCGCCGAAGCCGCCCA
>Ga0209381_1002544_pt1 | contig 22254 bp, 14 predicted proteins | sample DewCreD2012metaG_FD_184111 | JGI IMG/M metagenome (GOLD analysis project Ga0209381, IMG submission 184111) | Hot spring sediment bacterial and archeal communities from British Columbia, Canada, to study Microbial Dark Matter (Phase II) - Dewar... ...
CGAGCGCCCCGTGCGGGCGGGCGTTGCTTTCCGCCGGGCTGGGAAGCCCGGCTCCACGTCAGCCAAGGATTGCCGACGCTACCACCGCACACATATGAAACGGACTTGCAAGAAAGTGAGATGCGCCCGCCGTCCGGTCGGCCCGGAAAAACTGCGTGCGCCGCCGCTGCCGCGAAACTATCTTCCGCGCCCCTATGGCAACCGTGAAGCCTTTTGCCGCACTCCGCCCGCGCCCAGATTTGGCCGCGCGCATTTGTGAGCTGCCTTACGACGTGATGTCCTCCGCGGAGGCGCGGGCGCTGGCCGCCGACAACCCGTGGAGTTTTTTGCGGGTGAGCAAGCCCGAGATTGATCTGCCGCCGGGCACCGACCCATACGCCCCGGAGGTTTATGCGAAGGGCCGCGAGAATTTTCAAAGACTCATTCGGGAAGGCGCCCTGGTGCGGGACGAGGCTCCGCGCTTTCATCTTTACCGGCAAATCATGGGCGGGCATCAACAGACCGGCTGGGTGGCGACGGCCAGTTGCGAGGATTACCTGCGGGGCGTCATCCTGAAGCACGAGCTGACGCGCGTGGACAAGGAGGACGACCGGGTCCGTCACATCGAGGCGCTCAACGCGCAGACCGGCCCGGTGTTTCTCACGCACCGCGCGGCCCCGGCGCTGGAACATCTGACCCGCGCCGCCATGCAGTCGCCGCCGGAGGTGGATTTCACCGCTCCGGATGGCGTGCGCCACACGGCCTGGAGTGTGAGCGACCCCGCGACGATTGCCGCCGTCGAGGCGGAATTCGTCAAGCTGCCGCGCCTCTACATTGCCGATGGCCATCATCGCAGTGCGGCGGCGGTGCGGGTGTATCAGGCGCGGGGTGGCGCGGGCCGCAGCGGTGGTTTTCTGGCGGTCATCTTTCCGCACCACCAGATGCGCATTCTGCCCTACAACCGCGCGCTGAAGGATTTGAACGGGTTGAGTCCCAGTCAGTTGCTGGCGCGGCTCGAGGCCGTGTTCACCATCGCCACCGGCGGCCAGCCCGCGCCGGCCGAACCGCATGAGGTCAGCCTGTTTCTGGGGGGGCAGTGGCTGGCGCTGCGGTTCCGTCCGCAGTTCACGGCCACGGACGACCCCTTCGAGCGGTTGGACGTGACGCTGTTGCAGAAACATGTGCTGGCGCCGGTGTTCGGCATCGAGGACCCGCGCACGAGCAAGCGCATCACGTTCGTGGGCGGCATCCGCGGCCCTGCGGAGCTGGAGCGGCTGGTGAACAGCGGGGCCTTCGCCTGCGCCTTTTCGATGCATCCCACGGGCATCGAAGATCTCATGGCCATTGCCGATGCCGGGGGCATCATGCCGCCCAAGAGCACCTGGTTTGAACCGAAGCTCCGGGACGCGATGTTCTGTCATCTGTTGTGAGCGGGCGGCGGCGTGGGGGCGCATCTCAGTTTATTGCAGGCGGTGGCGGCAGGCATCCTGCCTGCCGTAGAGGGCGGCATCCTTGCCGCCCGGAATGAGCGTGGCTCCGGGCGGGCGACATGAACTTGCCGAGCGCCCCGTGCGGGCGGGCGTTGCTTTCCGCCGGGCTGGGAAGCCCGGCTCCACGTCAGCCAAGGATTGCCGACGCTACCACCGCACACATATGAAACGGACTTGCAAGAAAGTGAGATGCGCCCGCGGCGTGGCCGGGGCGCTTTTCCGGCTTTCGCCCAATCTGGCTGGTGCGCTACTGTGCGCGCCCGATGTTGCCCATCCATGACCTGAACGTTCGGGAGATCAAACGCCTGATCGCGCCCCGCGCGCTCAAGGCGGCCCTTCCCGTCACGGAAACCGCCAACCGCACCGTCGCCATCAGCCGGGACCGCATCACCCGGATATTGCGGCGGGATGACGCCCGGCTGCTCGTGGTGGTCGGTCCGTGCTCGATTCACGACGTGGCGGCTGCCCGCGAATACGCCGGCCGCCTCGCCGCGCTCCGGCGCGAACTGGCGGACCGCATGGAAATTGTCATGCGCGTCTATTTCGAGAAGCCGCGCACCACCATCGGCTGGAAAGGGCTGATCAACGACCCGCACCTCGACGGCACGCAGGACATCGAAGCCGGCCTCCGGCTTGCGCGCGGGTTGCTCCTGGAGATCGCCGAACTGGAGCTGCCCGCCGCCACCGAATTCCTCGACCCCATCGTGCCCCAATACATCGCCGACCTGGTCAGTTGGGCGGCCATCGGCGCGCGGACCACCGAATCCCAAACCCACCGCGAGATGGCCAGCGGCCTCTCGATGCCCGTCGGCTTCAAGAACGGCACCGACGGCAGCTTGCAGGTGGCGCTGGACGCGATGCTCGCGGCCCGCACGCCGCACAGTTTTCTGGGCATTGACCAGGACGGCTGCACGGGCATCGTCCGCACGCGCGGCAACGCCGCCGGGCACATCGTCCTGCGCGGCGGGCGCGCCCGCACCAATTACGACGCGGACAGCATCCGTTCCGCCGCCGCGACTCTCGCCCGGGCGGGTCTGCCCACCGGCCTCATGGTGGATTGCAGCCACGCCAACTCCGGCAAGGTGGCTGCCCGCCAGGAGGATGTCTGGCGCAGCCTCATCGAACAGCGGGTGGCCGGCAATCCCGACCTCATGGGCGCGATGCTGGAGAGCCATCTTCACGAAGGGGCGCAACCCTTCCCGCGCCCGGTCAACGACCTGGCCTACGGCGTTTCCATCACCGACGCCTGCCTCAACTGGGAAACCACCGAACGTCTGCTTCGTTGGGGCCGGGCCGAACTGGACAAGGCCGGCCGATGACCCCCAGCCCCATCATTGTCGCCCTCGATGTGCCCACGGCGGAACAGGCCGTGGCGCTCGCCCGCCAGGTCGCGCCCGCCGTCGGCGCGTTCAAGGTGGGCAAGGAACTCTTCACCGCCGCCGGGCCGGACATCGTGCGTCAACTGCGCGGCGCCGGCGCGAGCGTGTTCCTCGATCTGAAGTTTCACGACATTCCGAACACCGTGGCCGGGGCTGTTGCCGCCGCCACCCGGCTGGATGTGCAGATGCTGACCATTCACGCCAGCGGCGGCTCGGAGATGATGCGCGCGGCGGAAACGGCGGCGCAACAAACGGCTTTGCAAGCGGGGCGAAACCCGCCGCTCGTGCTCGCCGTCACGGTGCTGACCAGCGCGGATGCGAACACGCTGGCGGAAGTCGGTTGCGAACCGAATCCCGCGCGGCAGGTCGAACGGCTGGCCCGGCTCGCGGTCCAGTCCGGGTTGCGCGGCCTGGTCTGTTCGCCGCTGGAACTGGCTGCCTTGCGGCAACTGGTCCCCGCCGACATTCAACTCGTCACGCCGGGCATCCGCACGGGCGCGGAAAAGGCGGACGACCAGAAGCGCACATTGTCGCCCCGGGAGGCGCTGGCTGCCGGCGCGAACTGGCTGGTCATTGGCCGCCCCATCACGGCGGCACCGAACCCGCGGGCGGCGGCGGAGCGGATTGCCGCGTCGTTGTCGTGACGCGGGAACGCCGGTCTCCGGCCCGGCGGGGAACCGGAAACCAACGGCATCGCGCCGAAGCGGAGTCCGGTGCTCCCCGCAGCATGAAAACCCTCACGCTCGTTGCCCGGATCAAAGCCAAAACCGGCCAGTAACCCGCAGTTCGCGAGGCCCTGGCCGCGCTGGGGACCCTCACGCGCCAGGAAACGGGCGGTTGCCATTACGACCTGCACGTCGCCACCGACCAGCCGGGTCACTTTTGTTTCCCCGAAAACCGGACGAGCCGCCAGCACCTCGACGACCAACCCGGCGCGTCCGCATATCTCGCCCCGCTGGCGGCGCGGGCGGACGAACTGTTTGCCGGGCCGCCAGCCATCACCATGTGGGCACGCATTGCCTGAACCGCCGTCCGCGGCGGGTGGGGCCGCCGTAAGGCCGGGGGAGCGCGCCCGGCGGTCGGTTCGGAAAAGTGGAACGCCGCCGCGGGAGGAAATCGCGCGGCGGCGGACACTGGAGAATGACCTTGATTACGGCGAACTGAGGCGGAAGAACACGGCCTGGTTCGTGAGGTTCATCGGCACGGTGACCGGGCTGGTGCCGCCGCCCGGGTAATCAAACCAGTTGGTGCCGAGGCCGGTGGCGCGCGAGTTGGTCTGGGATTGCAGTTTGAAGCTGCCGGTCCAGGAGAAATCGAGGTTGTTGCCCGCGCGGGTCACGTTGAGAGTCGGTGGGGCGCTGGCGGTCACCACGGTCGCCACCCCGGTGAGCGGGTCAAAACTCCATGCCAGCCCGGGGCCGGGGGAACCGGCGAGGGTGGCGAAGTCGCCGCTCGGTGAGGCGGTGTTGAAGAGCGTGAAGGCGTCGCCGGCCACGAGCGGCGCGCCGATGTTGGTGAGGGTGAGCGTGCCGCCATAGTTGACGGCGTTGGCCACCACGACATCGTTGCCAACGCCCTTGCTGACCTCGGCCAGGACGTTGCCGGCGAGGTGGAGGGTGTTGTTGATGGTCAACGTGCCCAGCGAAGTGCCGGGCGAGAGGGTGCCGCCCGACTGGACGAAGACCTGGCCGTCCAGCGAACCGGTGCCCGCGAGCAGGCCGCCGTTCACGGTGACGGTGGAATTGCCGAGGGTGCCGTTGACCGCCAGGGTGCCGGCTTCGATGACAGTGCTGCCGGTATGAGTGCTGTTGCCGGTGAGGGTCCATTTACCGGTGCCGACTTTCACAATGGCGGTCAACTGACCGCCGGGCGTGTCGGTGTCCTGGATGATGCCGGCGAAGGTGGCGTCGGTGTTCTTGCCGCCGACATGGTAGGTGACGGTGCCGGCGGAGGAGCCGCGGCCGGACAGGCGGGTGCTTGGGCCGCCCAGGAGCGCGCCCAAGTGGTTCACCGTGCCGCCGTTGCGGACGATGAGGGTGGCGGTGCTGGTGCCGAGGTTGAAGACGGCGTTGGAGCTGCCGAAGTTGGGGCCGCTGCCGGTGCTGCCGCCATCATTGAAGCGCAGGGTGCCGGGGCATTCGCCCATGTCCACGGTGCCGGTGAAGTTCCACATGGTGCCGCCGCCGCTGCCGTTTCCGCCGATGGTGAAGACGCGGGTGTTGTTTTGCTGGTTGGTGATGAGCACGTAGCCGTCGCCGGACCAGGCCCCGTTGAGCGCGGTGTTGCCGCCAACGTTATTCAGGTCCACCACGGCATTGCTGGTGAAGTGCAGGACGCTGCCGATGGTGACGGCGCCACCGACCAGGAGGCGGCTGCCGATGTTGGTGATGCCGCCGGGGCCGACGTTGGCGGTGGCGGTGATCCGCAGGGTGCCGTTCTGAACCAGGGTGCCGCCGGCGTAATCATTGGCGGTGCCGGCCAGCGAAAGGGTGCCGGGACCGGTCTTCTTCAGGAGGCCGGGGCCGGTGAGCGTGCCGCCCAGGGTCAGCGTGCTTGCGGGGGCGGTGACTTCCAGGGTGGCTCCCCCCGCGCCCAGTGTGGCTCCGCGGTCGGAACTGGCGGTGCTCCCGGTGTAGCGGAGGGTGGCGTTGTTGATGGTCAGATTGCCCGGCGCGGGGGCGGAGGCGCCGAGCGGGCTGTCCACGCCGCCGTCGGCCACTGTTGGCACGGCGAGCGTGCCGCCGAGCAGGTTGACCGGCCCGGTGAAGCTGTTGTTGACGTTGAGGGTGAAGGTGCCGGTGTTGGTTTTGGTGAGGCCGCCCAAGCCGGTGATGCCGCCCGGGCCGGTGAGGGTGTAATTCGCGGCGGCATCCACGGTGACGGTGGACGGATTGACGGCCACGGGCAGAAGCACGTTGGGATTGGCGGCCCCGGTGGCGTCGAAGCGGACCTGGTCCCCGGTGACGAAGAAGTCGAGCACGCCGGCGTTGAGCCAGTTGGTGCGGTTGGCGACGTCCCATTCGTTCACGACCGGGTTGCCGATCCACACCACATTGGTCGGGCCGCGAATGGCGGAGGTGACGGTCAGGTAGATGGTCTTGCCGGCGACGTCGTTGGAAAGGGTGCCGGAGACGCCGATCACAGTGAAAGAGGCCAGCGAGCCGCTGAAGGCACCGCCGTATTGGATGAGGGCATGGGTGGTGCCGGGGCTGCCGCCGCCGGTGACTTCAATGGAGTTGGCTCCCGACACGTTCAGGTTGCCGCCGATGACGAGTTTGTCATTTCCGGGGCCGGGAGTGGTGGGGAGGTCGAAGCGGAGCACACCCGTGCCGGTCAGGGTCAGGTTGTTGTTCAGCGTCAGGGTGCCCGGGGCCGCGTTGGTGCCGGGGTCAACAATGGCTCCGGAGGCGAGCGTCACGTTGCCGTTGACCGTGCCCCAGCCGCCGAGGATGCGGGTGGCGGCGTGGGTGAAGCCGCCGGAGACGCCGCTGACATCCAGCAGCCCGTTGGTGCCGACGAGGATGGCGAGCGAGGTGCCGATGCTGCCGGAGGGGCCCAAGGCGAGGGTGCCCTGTTCGATCCATGTCTGGCCGGAATACGTGTTGGCGGATTCGATGGTCAGGGTGCCGAGGCCGGTTTTACGCAGGGTGCCGGGGCCGCTGAGGACGCCGGAGAGGGTGATGTTGCGCGCGGTGCCATTGAGGTCGGCGGTTTGGAAGGTGAACACACCGCCGTTGAGCACCATCGGGCTGGAGCCGGTCCAGTCCGCCGTGGCACCGAAGAGGCCGCCGTCGTTGAGGCGGGCATTGACGACGGCGGCGCCGCTGTTGGCGATGCCGCCGGCGCCCAGATAGACGTGGGCGGCGTTGGTGAAATTGGCGGTGCCCGGATTGGCCGAGCCGTCGCCAAATTGCAGGCCGCCCATCAGGTTGGTGCCGCCCGTGATGGCGTAAGTGGTGCCGCTGCCCGTGCCCGTCGAGACGGTCATTTGCTGGGTGCCGAGGGTGACGTAAAAGCCGCCGGTTTGCAGGAGGCGGGAAGGCCGTCCGGCGGTGGCATTGCGGATGAGGCCGTTGCCCGTGTTGGTGACGAAGGAGCCGGGGGAAATGAGCATGCTGCCAAAACTGTTGTTGCCCAGCCGCAACTGCGTCAGGTTGACGATGCCGCCGTAAATCATCAGACCTTCGGTGCCCAGCGCGGACTGGCTGGTGCCGCCGACCCGGTGGATGTCCACGTAACCGAGGTTGTTGATGCCGCCGTTGATGACGAACAAGGGATGGTTGCCTGTGCCGAGGGATTGGTTGTTCGGGTTGAAGGTGGTGCTGGGCGTGGTGATGGTGCCGCCGTTGTTGGTCATTTTGGCGAAGGCGCCAACCGTGGAGCCGCCGGTGGTGCCGAACGGGTTCGAGCCGATATGAATGGCCGTGCTGGCGCTGAGGGTTCCGCCGGGCTGGACGGTCGCGGCGTTGTTCGAGCACATGCCGAGCGCGCCGGTGATGGCCAGCACGCCGCCGTCATTGACGGTCAGGCGGCCCGCACCGGTGGTGAGGTTCAGGACCACGGCGGCGGCATTGAAGCCGTTGGTGTTGATGGCCAGCGTTCCCCAGTTGGTGACGCCGCCGATGGAGGGGGCCGCCATGGGCTGGTTGTAACTGACAATCGCCGTGGCGGGGAGGAAGACGTTGGTGGTCTCGCCGGGCACGACGCCGACATCCCACTTGGTGGGGTCGTTCCACTCGCCGGTGGTGCCGGTCCAGTTGGCGTCCTGCGCGGACAGCCGTTGGGCGGCGGACACCAGCAAGAGGAGGGGCAGCAGGCGCGCGGCGGCGCGCACCCAGGGGGATGGGAATGCAGGCATGGTATTCATCGGGAGGTTCAGTCTGTGGTTGTGGTTTCTCATATTCGCCGGGCAATGCGATTCCGGGGAAATCATCGGGTGAACATTTCCTTTTACCCCGCAAGGGGGTGGACGGGAACAGTCATTTGTGCCCAAAGACTTGGCTTTTGGGCACCGCCGGTCAGGGCGCGGCGGCACGCACCGGCGTGAGCGTCACCGGGCCAAGCAGTCCGGCGTCGGTCAAGGGCCAGTCCGCCGCATTGAAGGGTTTGTAGTTGATGTTCACAAAGTTGATGTCGTGGAAGTTCTGCCACTTCACGCCGCGCCGGTCCAAATCACGGATGCGGTTGGCGGCGGTGCTGGTGACTTCGACTTCGAGCGTGTTGCCAGTGGGACGCAGGTTGTCCACCACGACGCGGAATGGCGGGGTGATGAGCTTGCCGTGGTCGTGGCCGTTGAGAATGACGCGGGCGCTCTGCCGAACGTCGCCGAGGTCCAGTTCCCAGGTGGTGGCGTTGCGGAGCAGGCGTCCGGCGGGGGCGTCAAACTCCAGGCGGTAACGCGCGGTGCCGGCGAATCGTTGGGTCTGGTTCGTGTCGCCCAGTTCGGTCCAGGGGGCGAGGCGACTGGTGGTGAACGGCGCAGGCAGTTCGGGACCGCCGGTGAGGAAGCTGACCTGCCATTCGCCACGCAACCCGTGGAACTCGCCCGCCGCCGCCCACAACGGAAATGCCGGGCCATCCACGACGCGGTCACCCATCGTGCGCAGAACCACCGAGGCACCGGCCGGGAGGTTCAAGCGCACTTCAGTCTGGTTGGCGGCACGCTGGCGGGATGCGGCCACGCCGGTGCGCCCCGTGAGCGGGTCCAGAAGGACGACCGACTTTGCCACCGTTGCCAGAGGCACCCAGCCGTCCACCGTTTGCTCGCCGCGATTGGCGATAAAGTAGCAGCGCCCGTCGGCCAGTTTGCGCCGGAGGCACATCAGGCCGGGGATGTCGAACAGGGGTTCGCGGGGCACGCCGATCAGGGAGGAAAGTTCGTCACGCTTCCAGACGAACATCGCGCCCTTGCCGTGCGCGCGTTGACGGTTCGCTCCACTTTCGGTTGCGATGCCGATGCTGGCGAGCGCACGCCACTTGCGGAGCTTCGACTCCGAATCCCCAAAACCCGCCACGGTCTGAGGGATTTCGCCCTGGAACACAATTTTCGCCCCCATCTCCGCCAGCTTGCCCAGCGCTTCGACGGTGTCAGCGGACATCGCCCGCGTCTCCGGCACCAGGATGGCGCGATAAGCCCCGCCCGGCAGAACAATTTTTCCGTTCTCCATTTTCGCGCCCGCCAGTTGCCGGTCCGACACATAATCGAACTGGTATCCGGCGTTCCACAGCTTCAGTGCGAGCTGGCCGATGGGTTTTTCCTCGAACCAGCCGCGCGCGTGGACGGTGAGGTTGCGGGCCATGCCCTCGGGGTCGGTCCACAAATCGTGAATCGGCCAGTAGAGCAGCAGGTCGTTGTCCGGTTCGCCCGCTTGCAGCACCGATTGGCAGCGGGTGATGTAGGCGTTGAGCGCGTCGGCGTCGCGCCAGACGGGATTGCGCGGATTCATCTGGTAGCTGGCGTAAAACACCCAGCCCGGCCAGGGCGCTTCATCCGGCGAATAGCAGGTGCCGTGGTAGAACACGTGGTTCACCCCGGACAGGAACAGGTCGTCCACCAGATGCTTCATATCCGCGAGGGTTTCGGTGAAGTGCTCGCGCAACCAGGTGCCGGTTTCACTGGCGACCAGCCTCCGGCCCGCCACATGCGCGGCGGACGAGGCGAACTTCGAGATGAGCTTGTTGCGGTCCTTGTGGAACATCTCGGTCTCGGGAATGTCGGCGGCGGCGTAGAGGTCGAGCCAGTTGCCGGGCGCGCCGTGGGCCTCGTTGCGGGTGAGGAACCCGCGCTTGCGCGACCAGTTCACCCAGCGTTCGGTGTTTTCGAGCAGCAGCTCGGAAAGGGTTTCGCGGTAATCACACTTGAGCCGCGCGGCGAGGTCCGCCGGCTGGCCGCCGAGGAAGACGTTGAGATGGTCCTGCAACCGGTAGCCGCGCCGCCGCTCGAATTCGGCGAGCAGGGTGGGGGACCAGTCCATGCGGTATTCGTAGGAATCATGGTATTGGGCGCGTGGTTTGGCGCCGGTGTAATTGGCCAATGCGCCGTCCATCCACTTGAGGAAATTCTCCATCGCCGGGGCGTGGGCGAGGTTCAACATCCAGCCCTCGCCGCCGGGCGCGGCGCGTTTCACCTTCTGGCCGGAGGGGCGTTGGGCGAGCGCATACACCGTCCACTCGCCGTCCGGGGCGGTCCAGTGGACGGAGCCGTCGGGCTGAATGTGTTCGAGCAGGTCGGCTTTCTGGGCGTCGGAGCCGAAGGCCATCAACGCCTGCGTTTGCGCGCGGTCGAGGCGGTTGGTCAACTGGCCGCCGGTGGCGAACGTCCATTGCCGCGAGACCAGCAAAGCGTTGGCTTCGTCGTCGGTGACTTGCGGCCCGCCGAAACACCAGCCGGTGCCGGTGGTCATGTCCACTTCCAGCCCCAGCCGCCGGGCTTCGCGCACCGTGAAGTCGAGCATCTCCATCCAGCGCGGGCTGAGGTAGGGGATGTAGCGGTCCTCCCAGCCTTTCGCGCCGTAGATGGGGATGATGTGAACCCCGCCGAGTCCCGCGTCCCGGTAACGGGCCAGCTCTTTGGCAAGGTTGTTGGTGTCCACGGCGCTGCCCATCCACCACCAGTAGGCGCGGGGTCTGGCCTCGGGCGGCGGCGCGGGCCAGGCGAGGGGGGCGGCGGGTTCGCCGGCCAGCAAACTCAGGCTCAACGCGGGCAACCAAAGGGCGCCGTGCAATCGGGGCAAAATCACGGCGGCATCTAAGCAGAATGGGCCGCGCGGCCAATCGCCAAAAAGGGTGAAACTGGCGGCCGGGATGGGCGGCGGAAAAAATGTAACAATTCCACGCTTGCCGCGCGTGGGCCGCCTTTTAGCGTTGGGCCATGCCCAAGAAATCCAAATCCCGCCCCGCCCGCCCCGCCGTGCCCTCCGTTGAAGCCGCCACCGCCGCCGCCAAGGCCGCCGACGCGCACGTGCTCCGCGCCGAACAACAGGTCAAACTCGCGAAGGCCCGTTTGAAGGCCGCGAGGAAAGCCGTCAAACTGGCCCGGAAAGCCGCCCGCAAGGCCGCGAAAGCCGCGAAGAAATCGCACAAGACTTTGCGCGCCGTGTTGAAGCAGGCGTCGTCGAAAAAAACGAAGCGGGCCGGCCCCAAGGCGGCCCGGCGGCGGCCCGGCAGACGGTCCGTCCGTCGCGCCACGCCCATCGCTCGCGTTGCGCCGGTCGCCGTTCCGGCGCTCGACACGCCCGCCAGTTCCGCGTCCGTGGCTGCGGCGATGTAACCAGCTCCGAGCTTTCGCCGCCCGGCGCTCCGTTCAGAGTTGCGCAAGCTGCTCGGCGAGCTGGGGCAGGTCCAGCACGCGGAACCGCGCGGGGTCTTCGCGCATCGGGCCGGCGTCCAGTGCGGGACCGTCGGTGGCCCGCAACACCAGCACCAGCAACGGCACCCCCAGCAGGCGGAGTTTGCGGACGAGTTCCTGGCGCGGCGCGTCCCACGCGAGCAGCACGAGAATGCAGCCGCTCACGCTGGGGGCGTGGTCGAGCACCAGTTCCTCCAGCCTGGCAAACCCGTCGGGTTGCAGGTTGGCGGAGACCGAAGCGAGGATTTCCAGGAGGTGGTCGGTGTGCGCGAGGCCGCGCCCGGCGGTGAAGCAATACGCCTCGGTCCCGGCGAACAACAGATCGAGCAGCGACTCCTGGCTCTGCACCGTGCAGGCGAACGACGCGGCCACGCTCACCGCCGCTTCAAAAATCTCGCTGTGCGGGTCGGCGGAAAAGGTGTCCAGGACCAGCGCGTGGCGGACGAAGAATTCATCCTCGAATTCCTTCACAATCGGCGTGCCGGTCTTCGCCCAACTGCGCCAGTGAATGTGCTTGTAAGGGTCGCCCCGGCGGTAATCGCGCAGGGAAACGAATTCGTCGGATTGCCCGACGGATGAGGCCAGGGCGACGCCGCCTTGCTGGTATTTCATCGCCCCGGGCAGGGCAACGGCGGGGATGAAATAACGCCGGGGCAGGACGAGCAGGGTTTGCGGCAGGGGCCGGCGGGCCAGCGCGCGAATCAATCCGAGCGGATCCGTGCGGCTCAGGGTGACAGTGTGAAAGCGCAGCACCCCGCGTCGTAGCGGCGTGAGGCGGACGCTCAGGTCCACGCACTGCCCGGGTGGAATGGGCGGCACCTCGACCGGGGCCACCTTCGCCACCCGGAATGGACGGCGCGGGCGGCGCTTCCAGATCGGCTGTCGGCGCATCCGCCGTTCTTCCGCCCGTTGGAAGGCGACCCACTCTGCCAGCGGCGGGCGCACATCCGGGAGGGTTTCGAGATACGTCAGGCCGCGCTGCGCCCGGGTGCTCGCATTGTGGATGGTGACCCGGTATTCGAGCGGCACGCCCACGCTGCCAAAGCGCGGCAACACTCGTTCCACCGCGAACCGCCAGCGGAAACCCCAGCCGAACAGCGCCGCCATCCCCAGCAGCGCCAGCAACAGGCACATCACTTGATACGCGACGTTGTTGTCCGTGTCGAATGCCAGCGGCACCATGATGGCCAGCGCCACCAGCAAGGCCGTGCCCGTCGGGGTGAAGCGCTGCCCCAGCCAGAACAGCACCGCGATGCCGAGGTGATACAGCCAGTAGAGCGGGCGCAAGAGCGGTGTCACAGCGGGCGGCTAGGCGGGGGCGGGCAGGCGTTTCAACACGCCCTCGACAACGGCCTGGCCGGTCTGGCCGCTGAAGCGCGCCTGCGGCTCCAGGACCAGGCGGTGGGCGATCACGGGCACGGCCAGTTCACGCACCTGGTCGGGTGTCACAAATTCCAAGCCGTCAAACAGCGCCAGCGCCTGCGCGGTTTTCATCAGCGCGAGCGAGGCCCGGGGGCTGGCCCCCAGTTGAACGCCGGCCGCGCCGCGGGTCGCGCCCACCACGTCCACCACATAGCGCTTCAACTCCTCGCTGATGCGGATGCGCTGGGCGGCCTGGCGGAGGGCGAGCACCTCCCCGAGACTGACGCAGGCCTCCAGCCGTTCGAGCGGATGGACCGCGGCCTGCGCCGTCAGGATGGCCACCTCGTCCGCCGGCGGCACGTAGCCCAGCTTGAACTGCATCGCAAACCGGTCCATCTGCGCCTCGGGCAGCGGGTAGGTCCCCCGAAACTCGACGGGATTCTGCGTCGCGATGACGAAGAACAATTCGGCCAGGTTGCGCCGTTCGCCGTCCACGCTGACCTGGTTTTCGCCCATCGCCTCGAGCAACGCCGACTGCGTGCGCGGCGAGGCGCGGTTGATTTCGTCGGCGAGCAGGATGTTGGTGAAGATGGGGCCTTGGTGAAATTGGAACGCCTGTTCGCGCTGGTTGAAGACGGCGACCCCGAGGATGTCCGACGGCAAGAGGTCGGGCGTGAACTGCACGCGCTTGAACTGCGCGTTGATCGAGCGGGCGAGCGCCTTGGCCAGCGTGGTCTTGCCCGTGCCGGGCGAATCCTCGAGGAGGACATGGCCGCCGGCGGCCAGGGCGGAGAGCAGCTTGCGGACGGCGCCCGCCTGGCCCTGCATGACGCGGGCGATGTTCTGGGCGATGCGTTGAAAGGTTTCCCGGGCGGCAGCGGCGGTGGCGTCCATTCGATTTGTCGGGCGTTAGCTGCCACGGATTACGCGATTGGGCAAGGGCAATGGCGGCGGGCCGCAAGTTCGGCGGAACGTCACTTGCCACCACCGGCGGCACGGGCTACCAATGCGGCGTGAAACATTCATTGCTGCTGGTCCTCGGATTCCTGCTCACCCAGCCCGCCTGGGGCCAGCCGGAAACCAATGTCCCCGCCGGCCCGCTGCGCATCAGCGCCGCCGAGGCGGAACGCCACTTCCAGACCATCCGCACGGTCACGGGCCGCGTGGCGCAGGTCACGGTGCGGCCCAGTCTCGTGTATTTGAACCTCGACCAGCCGCATCCGCGCGCGCCGCTGACGGGGGTGATTTTCAGCGCCGACACCAACCGCTTTGGCAACCTCGCGGAACTGCGCGGCAAGCCCGTCGAACTGACCGGGCGCATCGAGGACCACCAGGGCCAGTTGCAGATCGTGCTCAAGGAGGCTTCGCAGTTGAAGGTGGTCGAGGCCGGCCCCCGGCCGCGCATTGGCGCGCGGGCGGCGCGGGAGCATCTGCGGCAGGAATGTGTGGTGACCGGGCGCGTGGCGCAGGTGACGATCCGGCCCACCCTCGTTTATCTCAACCTGGAGGAACCGCATCCCGGCACGCCGTTGACGGGGGTAGTCTTCGCCCGCGCGACGAACTTGTTCGGCGACCTGTCAGCGTTGCAGGGGAAAGACGTCGAATTCACCGGGCGCATCGAGGAGCATCGCGGGCAGCCGCAGATCATCCTGAACGCGACGAATCAACTGCGCGTGGTCAAGCCGTAGGGACCGATCGGGTCTGCGGAATTGAGTGCGCGCCCGGACAACCGCTCATGGCCGCCCGCGCAGTTCGTCCATCAGCTTCAGAATCCCCTCGCGGATTTCAAACATCTCCCGCCGGGTGGCGGCGAGCAGGGATAATGGGAGCAGTTGTTTGAGCGCGACACCCTCCAGCCCCGCCTGCGCCTTGTGGAGGTGGTTGAGTGCCCGTTTCAAGTTGGCGACGGTGAACGCGGGGTCCGCGAACTGCCGGTCTTCCGCAATGCTGTTCAGCGCCCCGGCCAGTTTCACGCTGCAAATCTGAAACTCGGTCACCGCCTGCAACAGATCTTCATCCTGGTCTTGCTCCAGGCCGAGTTCGTCGCACTGATTCCAGAAGGCAAGCGCGGCCTCGAAGGCGCGGTGCTGGAGCGGATGGCGCAGGTCGCCGTCCTTCGTGCGAATCCAGTCAATGCCCTCGCGCTGCGGGTCCGGCTCGGGGGGCGGCTCGTTCATCGCCTCCTCGCAGAGCCGGTTGATTTCGTCCACGTCGAGCACTTCGCCTTCCCTATCGACTTCCTTATCCCAGCCCATTTCCCTGGCGATGCGGGCTTCGGCTTCGTCCGAGTCGCCGTATTTTTCGAGCAGCTCGATGTATTTGTCGGTGCGCGCGTCACACTCCTTGAGAAACTGCTCGTAATCGTGCTCGTCCCAGTCTTCGCCGTGCTCGGGATGCGCGCGTTCGTGGCGTTCAATCGCCTCGGTCAGCCGCCGCATGAAGGCGTCCATCCCGGCGGCCGCCTGCCGGGCGCGCGCCTGTTCGTCTTCGCTGGTCAACCGCCATTCCGGCGGCGAAACGGACAATTCAAATTCGGTGCTCTCAATGACCACGCGCCCATTGCGCTCGCTGAACCATTCGAGATACAAACAGTTGGCCAGGTGCTCCGGCGGCTTCTCGCCCTGGCGCAATTGCTCCATCGCGTCCGCCAGCGGAAGGTCGAAGACCCGCACCTTGCGCGAGGCGGTGATGTCGCCCACGGAGCCTTCCTGAACGGGGGCCAGTTGCGCGTCACGGCGCAGGGGCGCGGGATCGAGGCGGTTTTTGAATTCCAGCCGGCAGCCGGCGAGGTCGGCGTGGCAGTTGCCGGTGAGTTTCAGGACCACCGGCTCGGTCATCCCGGCGAGCCAGAGCTTGCCGTGGACGAACCCCTTCACCCGGTTGTCGAGTTCACCGCGAATCACGCTGTCATGGATGCGCCAGGCCATGCCGCGGTTTTAGCACACCCGGCCCGGCGCGTCATCCCCCAGCGTTTTGGCGAGAATGAAGTCGTCCATGACAAACCCGCCGCCGATGTCGTTGGTGACGGCGTCCACCACGATGAAGCCGTGGCGCAGATATACCTTGAGGGCGCGTCCGTTGCGCTTGTTGACGGCGAGAATCATTCGCGTGCCGCCCGCGCGCCGCGCCTCGGTTTCGCAATGGCGCAGCAACCGGCCGCCCCAGCCGCGCCCATGGAACGCGGGGGCCAGGTAAAGCTTGTGAAGCTTGAATTCACCCGGCTGGCCGGTGGGGCCGAACGCGGCGAAACCCGTCGGCTTGCCGCCGTGGCGGAGCAGCCAGAAACGCACGCCCTCCTCGCGGAGTTCGCGGCGGAGGCGTTCCGGCGCATACATCCGGGCGAGCATGAATTCGATTTGCGCCGGCGTGACGATGCCGGGGTAATACGCGCGCCAGATGTCGCCGGCCAGCGCGGCGATGAGCGGCAGGTCCGCTTCGGTGGCGGGCTGAATCACACCATCTTCCGGATTCACGCCCGTAGTCTGCCCGGGCGGTGGCGGGCAGTTCAATGCACCGGTTTTCATCCTGAATTCCGAAATCCGACTCCCGAAGTCCGAAGCGCGGCCTGCAAATGGGCGGCAGGGATGCCTGACGCCATCAGCTTCGGGATTCGGGTTCCAACCACGAAACCCACGAAAGGACACGGAAAACTGGCCGCCCATCTCCGGCAGCCGCTTACCCGGCAGGTGAACCTCTGCTCTTGCCGCGCCGCCAGCCTTTCGTCCGGACCTTTCGTGTGGTTCGTGTGTTTCGTGGTTTTCCAACGGCCGTTTCCGGGTTCACACCCCGCACGAACTGCCGACGGGCGCTCCGGCCCCCGGAGTGTGAAATATCCGGGCTAACACGTCCACGCTTCCGATCCGCCCCGTCAGGCGGCGGCGCAGTGGCTCACCGCTCGAGCGTCACGGCCAGCAGGCCAATCACCACTTCGTTGGCCAGCGCGCGGACGGTCAGGGATTGCAGTTCCCGCGCCGGGTCCAGCGGCAGTTCCAAGGCGGTGGCCGCGCCGCCGGGCACCTTGCCGCCCCGGCCCTGGAAGGTCTCATGCTCCAGCACCCGCGCGCGGCCCGTCGCCAAATCCACCCGCAACGGGAGCGGCTCGGGGCGCGCGAAGGCGAAGTCGTCCAGGTAGTAATCCTGGTCAATCGGCCACCACGTGGTGGGGTTGATCAACGGCAGGCGCGCGGTGGTGCCGTCGGTGTAGGCGGCGATGATCTCGCCGTTGTCGCGCCGGCTTTGCATGGGGTTGCTGGAGCCGGCGAGCAGCAGCCAGGCGCGCGACGCCCGGCCCGCCAGCGGAACAGTGACGGCCTCCGGGTAATTGTCCCACTGCGACACGAACGCGACGTTGCGCGCGTCCGGCTCGGCGGGGGTGGCCAGTGGCACGCCATTGGGCAGGGGAAACCGACCGCCGTTTGTGGCGGCGACGGCGCGCAAACCGGAATCGTCCACCTCGAACGTGTCGAATGGATGGCACCACGCGCCGATGCCCTGCTTGGGCAGCGCGAGCGAGACGAAGGGCGAACGCGGCGAGCGATACTCATTGTGGAAAATCCGCGTGACGCGGTCGTTGAAATGGTGCGTCAGGGCCACCGGTTCCAGCTTCGCCCGGGGCGGGCGCGGCTGGTTCCAGTCGGTCGCGACCGGCCAGACCGGTGCGGCATCGGGCACGGTGAAGTGAACCGGCTGCCACCATTCCATGGCGCCCTGGCGGACGTGGGCGAACACCGTGCGCGGCACCGGGCCGGAACCGCCGCCCGGCACGCTGGCGGGGCGGACCTGACCGGTCAGCCGCTGGCCGGAAATGCCCGGGCTGGCCAGCGCATTTTGCGGGTCGGCGAGGGCAAGAATTTCCGCGCCGACGGCCACCGCCAGTTCCTGGCCGGCGGCGGTGGCAAAGTCGGGCGGCGCGGGAGCCGGGCTTTCGCCGTGCCAGGCCACGCGCACATCAAACTCTGCCGCCGCCGGAGCGCGAATTTCGATGCGCGGCACCCCAATGCTGTCGGGCAGCACGTTCAAGCCGGCTGGTTTGCCGTTGACGAGCACGGTGTCGAGATTGTCCGCCCGGGCGCGGAGGACGAGCCGGAGCGCGACGGGTTGGGGGAAGGCCGGTTTCACGACGTAGCGGTCCTGCCGGTCCTCGCGCTGGAAACGAAATTCAATTTGGGGGTGCCGGAATTGCACGTTCGACCAGTCGTCCGGCCAGCCGGGTCGCAGCATGAGTTCGCCCGCGAGCAAGTCCGGTTCAACGCCGAACAAACCCTCGACCATTGCCCGCGCCGTGGCGCCGACGCCGTCGGCGAAGTCGCGCTGGGATTCGCGGCGGAAGGCGTCGAACCAGGTCGTCATGCCGAGGTTGCCGGGGCAGAGGCCGAGGAACATGCCGTCAAGCAGCGCGCCTTTGAACAACGGGAACGCGAGTTCGGGCCGGCCCGCCTGCCAGCAGCCGAGGGCGGTGTGCGTGCTCTCGGCGATGACGACGTTGTTCAGCGAGTAGGTGTAGGGATGCCAGCTTGTGGTCGCGAGGTTGAAGGTGTCCGGCGGCACGCCGGGTCCGCGGAGGGGAAAGCGGGGCAGCCGCGTCTCGATGTAGCGCGTCATCTGCCACGCTGCGCGCGCATCGGGCACGGCGGAATCGAGCGGATGATAAAACGACCATGTGGCGGGGTTGGCCTGGACGGATTGCCGGCCGAGCCAGTCCTTGCATTCCGCGAGCCAGCCGAGTGCGGGCAGCCAGAGTTCGCGTTTCATGGCGTGACGGATCAAGTGCGCCTCCGCCGCGTAGGGCGCGGGATCGGCCCCGACCAGGGGCGCGACGCGCGCGGCCATGAGGTTGTGCCAGTAGTTGTAGGCGCTGGCGTGGGCGGTGCCGCCGCCGCTGTATTGCAGATCATCGCTGGCCCAGATGGCGGCGTAGCCTTCGTAAAGCGGCAGGCCATCGGGACCGAACGGACGGCGGAACAGCCGGCGTTCCCACGCGAAGTGCCGCTCGAGGACCGGCCAGTGGCGGCGGGCGAATTCCACGTCCCCGGTCCAGAGCAGGTAGCGGAAGAAGCCGTCCACCGCGACGAGGTTCATGTCGTAGTGGTTCTTCGTGAGGTTGCCGTGGCTGTGCAAGGCGGCCCGACTGCGGGCCAGATTGGTGTCCTCGTCGGCGGGCGGCACTTGGTCAGGGATGGGGTTGGTGTTTTGCTCGGCGAAGAAGCCGGCGAGATGCGCGGCGGTGCGTCCGGGGTGGCCCAGCGTGGTGCCGGCATACAGGCCGCGCCAGCCGAGCAGCCGCGTGCGCCACGCGACCGCACCGTGCATGTAGGACTGCTGGGCGTCGTCCCAGATGCCGTCGGCAGCGACGTTGAGGGCGGCGACGGCGGCGTTGAGAAACGGGTCGGGCGTGGCGACGGAAATGGCGGCGGCCTGGGCCGTGGTGCGGGCGATGGCTGCGACGGCCAGGCGGTGCAATTCTGATTCACCCACCCAGGCGGGCGGCGTGTCGTTGGTGGTCTGGTTCATCGCCAGAATGAAAACGCCCTGTGGCGGAAGTTCCTGGCGCCCGAGCAGCACCGGCAGCTCGGGCGCGGGGTTCGTGGAATTCAGAAGCTGGACGGGTTCGTTCCAGAAGCGCGCATCGGCTACGGCAAGCGTGGCACCGGGGCTGACCTGTCCGGCGAGCCGAATGGCCGCCGGCCAGCCACGCGCGAGGAAGCTGTTCGCGGCGAGCCGAAACTCGTTGCTGCGGCATTGTTCGGGCCTGAGTTGGAAGAACTGCGCGACCGGTTCGCGTTCGCAGCCAATGTCGCCGCCGCGCCGGCCGCGCATGCCGTTGAGGCCGCCGAAGGCGAAGAAAAATTCCACCGGCCGACCGTCGCCCAGGAGATGGACGCGGACGATGAACGCCCGGTCCGCCGCCTGCGGGGCGACCAGGAGTTCCAGCGTCCGCCCGTCCAGCAGGGGATCACGGACGCGATAGCGCATCCGGCCCGGTTCGTAGCGGGCGACGATTTCTGCCGCCTCATGGAGCCAGCGGAGTTGACCGGCGGAACGCCAGGCGAAGCGCAGATTGCCGCCGCGCCCGGGCAGGTAGAGCGAGAATTCGGGCCGGTCGCCGGCGTCCACGCGGAACGAAGTGTGGTTGGCGTAGAGCGGGCGGTTGAAGAATTCGGTGCCGTTGGTGATGACGAAGGCCGCGCCGTCCGGGTGGTAGCGCAGGGGCCGGCCGATTTCGCCCGCGCGGAAGACGCGGGACGGGTTGCGTTCCTGCTCCGGCGGCAGGAGGGGGGCGGCGGGGAGCGGGAGGGCCAGACACAGGAGGACGACGGGGAAAAGGCGGGCAGGGGAAAACCGGGCCAGCCTTCGCCCAACCCCACTTCGCGTGTGGCGCCCCGGAACCGGCAGTGGAGCGCCGGTTTCCCGACCCGGCGCGCTGATCCCAATTCCCCGGCGCGAGCCGGAATGGAGCGCGACGCCCAGGGGCGGGAGAAGGGCGGGGAGGCTGCGCCCGGGGCGGTGACGCAACCCGCAACCCGCCATGCGAAGGCAGGCCGATATGCGGCGGACGGACCGGCCTGCGTCCGCCCGTGAGGGCGGCAAACGCCCGGGCACCGTGCCGGACGGCGCGTTCGGGGATTGGGAAACCGGACATGGTTCGGTCCGGGGGATCGGTGGTTCCGGTTTGGAGGATTGAGTCATGCGGCCAATTTATTTCCCGGTTCGCCTCAATGTCCGCTCCCGTCCGTGAGCGGGCGGGTGAGTTGCGGCGGGAACAGGTAGCCCATCGCCGCGTGCGCCACGCCGCTGCGGTAGAGCGGGTCCGCCATGAGCCAGACATGCCGGCAGGCCGCCGGGATGGTGGTGGTGTAAATCCGCAGTTCGCCGGTGACGGAGGTGATGATTTCCTCACGCCAGTCGCCCAGCACGTCGGCGACGGCGATGATGCGGCCTTCGAGGCGCGCCAGTTCCGGCCCGCGGTATAGAGCGAGCCGACCTTCCCGGGTGACGAAGGGTTTGACGTGGGTGTCACCCCAATACACCGCGATGGGGGCGAGCGTTCCCAGGTCTTCGAGTGAGAGCAGGCGGCCATCGGCCGCGCTGTAGAGCCAGCGGTTGGTGAGGAACTTCTCGCCGCCGTAAAATTCGAGGCCGGGATTCGCCGGGTCAATGTCGGCCAGCAGCCCCTGGCTGTGGATGTGGCGGTTCGTGTGCGCGCAGCCCCAGAGGATTCGGCCGCTCTCCGCCGCGACGACGCAGAAGCCGTTGGAGCGTTGAGCCGTCTCGAAGCCGTAGGCGATCTCCAGACCGGGCCGCGCGGGGACCACGTCGGTGACATACACGATGTCGGGATGGCCCAGGCCGAGGTTCCAGCGGAGTTTGCCGTCGGGATTCAACAGGGCCGCGCCGAGGAGGATTTCCTCGCGGCCATCGCCATCCACGTCGGCGGCGTGCAGGCCATGCATGCCCTGGCCGCGCGTGGGCGGGGTGTCGTGGTCGCCATTCCAGGCCCAGCGTTTTTCGAGGCGGCCATGCCGGAAATCCCAGGCATCCACGAGCATGGTGGTGTAAGTGCCGCGCAGGGCGAGCAGACTGTTGCGGCGGCCATCAAGTCGGGCCATGCCGATGAGATGGCGGGAGGCGCGGTTGCCCACGCGGTCGCCCCAGTCCTCGAAGTTGCCGCGCGGCGGCCAGTCCACCCGGGCAAGTTCGCGGCCGGTCTGGCCGTCCCACACCGACAAGTATTCCGGGCCGTCCAGAATGCGCCCGGAGGGATGGCGGAAGATGGGCGAGTGGGGCGCGGTCTTGAGCGCGATTTCCGCGCGCCCGTCGCCGTCCAGGTCGGCGGCAATCATCGGCGACCACCAAACGCCCTGCTCGATGTTCCAGCCGAGGTCGCGTTGCCAGAGAAAGGCGCCGTCGTGCCGGTATGCCTCGATTTTGAAAGTGGTTTCCGATGGCTTCCATACGCCGGGGTCGCTGACTTGCTCGGGTTGTTTGATGACGTAATCGAGCCGGCCGTCGCCGTCGAGGTCGGCGAGGGCGACCTTGCTGAAACGGTAGTTGCCGCGCAGCGCAATGCGCACATAGGGCCGGGAGGGGGAATGGGGGGCGAGACTGATTTCCGCGCCGCCGTTCCGCGCTTCGCGTCCGCGCCGCACGGGGCGGACGCGCCAGTGGTTCGAGCGCGTCAGATCGGCGCCCCGGTCCACGAAGTCGGTGGTCGCCAGCAGCGGCGCGGGATTGAGGCGGCGGAGGGGTTCGTCGCCGGTCGCGCGATAGATGTGGAAGCCCGTGTCCGCGGCGTCGGCAGGCAGGAGGCGCCAGCTCAGATGGACCGCCCGGTCCGCGCGCACCAGCGCCACCAGGGCGCGGTCGGCGGGGGCGGCGGCGCCGCAGGCGGAGGGGGCGAGGGACAGCAGCAAGACCGCGCCAGCCAGCAGGCAGGCGGGGCGGGAGCGCCGGGGCAACATGGTGTCCGCAGCATGACGCAAAGGATGCAGATTGACCATCCCCGGAACGGGTGGTGTCGGGCGCATCTCAGTTTATTGCAGGCGGTGGCGGCAGGCATCCTGCCTGCCGTAGCGGGCGGCATCCTTGCCGCCCGGAATGAGCGTGGCTCCGGGCGGGCGACATGAACTTGCCGAGCGCCCCGTGCGGGCGGGCGTTGCTTTCCGCCGGGCTGGGAAGCCCGGCTCCACGTCAGCCAAGG
>Ga0209381_1002549_pt1 | contig 22180 bp, 21 predicted proteins | sample DewCreD2012metaG_FD_184111 | JGI IMG/M metagenome (GOLD analysis project Ga0209381, IMG submission 184111) | Hot spring sediment bacterial and archeal communities from British Columbia, Canada, to study Microbial Dark Matter (Phase II) - Dewar... ...
GTGCCGGGAGAGGCGCTGCGGCAGAGGTGCTACGCGCACCTCCTGCGCAATGCGCCGGACTATCTGCCGCGGCGGGGCGATGATGACTGCCTGACCGGGCTGCGCTGGATCAACGAGCGGCGGACGGCGGCAGAGGCGCGGCAGGATCTGAAGGCGTGGATCGGGCGCTGGCAGGGCCGTTGCAGCAGGCTGTGCCAGTAGGTGGAGGAAAACATCGAAGAGACGCCGAGATTCTACGCGCTGCCGTTGGCGCACCACAAGCATCTGAAGTCGGCCAACATGCTGGAGCGGCTCAACGTGGAGATCAGGCGCCGGACGCTGGTGTTGCGGATCTTTCCGAATGCGGCCAGCTGCCTGAGACCGGTGCGGGCGCTGGCAGTCGAGATCCGCGAGGACTGGATCGAGGCGACACGGTCCCTGGACATGGACCTGTTGCACGAGCAGGAGAAAAGCCGGCCCCGGCTGGGGGAGGCGGCCTAAGTTCTGCTCAGCTGCCACGGGCTGCGCCCTTCGCAGCGCGAGCCAACCGTCAACCATGGAGCATGATGGCCCACCGACCTATTTGCATAGAAATCGGGACACAACTAATTTTGGGCGAGTTGGTGAGGCGGGCAAGTCAGCGGGGACTGATGTGGATCGAGCGTTTTTCGGTGGATGGGACGATGGTAGAGGCGTGGGCGAGCCAGAAGGACTTCCGGTCGAAGCAGGAGAAGACGGACGACGACGAGCCGGAGGAGGGTGGGCGGAATCGGGAGGTGTACTTCCGGCGGCAGCAGCGGAGGAATGAGACGCATGAGTCGGCGACAGACGCGGAGGCGCGGCTGTGGAGGAAGAGCCAGACTGCAGAGGCGAAGCTGAGCTGGCTGGGGCACGTGCTGGGAGAGAACCGGCACGGTCTGATCGTGAACGTGCGGTTGACCAGAGCCCACGGGCGGGCGGAGCGGGAGGCGGCGGTGGAGATCGCGAGAGAGATACCGGGAGGGACGGAGCGGGTGACGCTGGGGGCGGATCGGGGCTACGACACGCGGGAGTTTGTCGAACAGCTTCAGGATCTGAACGTGACGCCGCATGTGGCGCAGAATCGGAGCGGGCGGCGCAGCGCAGTGGATGGCCGGACGACGAGGCATGAAGGCTCATGGGTGAGTCAGAAGAGGCGGAAGCTGGTGGAGGAGTTCTTCGGGTGGGCGAAGGTGGTGGCAGGGTTGAGGAAGGTGAAATTGAGGGGGCGGGAGAAGGTGGGATGGCTGTTCACGCTGGCGGCAGCCGCATACGGCCTGGCGAGGATGAGAAATCTGATGGCGGCGACTGCCTGAAGAGTCCGGAAGGAGCCTTCCGGCGGCCTTCCAATGGCCGATCGAGGGCGAGTGGGCAGGGGGCGATCCGTTCCAAGGTTTCCTCTCCGGCGGAAATCGACAAACAGAAGAATTTCAGGCTCACCCGAGGCGTTTTTTCAGCGACCTGTTCATGGCGCCTTGTCAGAGTGCAATCAGTTTTTGGTCGATCTGTTCACCTGCGCTTTTCCTGCACAGAAATCAAAAGCGGATTCCTGGCTCCACTTCGTCAGGCGACTTTCGAAAAAGCCCCTACGGCCTGCCGGGACATCGGCACGAATGAAAATCCCCGCAGTTTCACATCAGGTTGCGAGGTGCAAGCGAAGCGGCCGCAGGCTGCGAGAGGGGGCGGTCTTCAGCCCGGTCTTCGCTGAGCGGTCGGTTTTCGAGGAAGCGGCATCCGCCAGGGCAAAACAGGCGTTTCAATGGCCCAGGCCCCGCTTCGGCTCCGTCAATGCAGCTCGGCGGAACAGGAAGCCTGCTGCGATGAACAGTCCCACGTAGACGCCATGCCCGATGGCCATTCTCCGTGCTACGTCTGGTGGTGCGCCCGAAGGTACCAGCACTGAAATCAGCGCCAGCAGAGCAGCCATCACGAACAGCGTGCGGGCCAACCCTGGAGCCTTCAGCCGCGCCAGCAAGGCCCCGGCGGCGCCCACGACGAGCACGCTGTAATACCACAGATTCGCCAGATTGCCTGTATCGGCCACATGCACCATGTTGGACCACCCCAGGGCGAACCCTGCCCCGAGCGCCACGCCGACGCCCGCCTTGTATTGCCAGACGCCCATCCGTCTCGACACAAGGGCAAACACCATTCCCGTCAGGAAGAACAGCACATACACCCGCAGGAATGCTCCGGGAGGCCAGTTCCAACCCTCCACGACCTGCGATGCCACCAGCGGCACCATCAACGCCGCCAGCGCTCCCAGTGCCACCCGCAGGGCCGTCTTGCCCATTTGCGAAATTTGCATCGCGTGCTCCTTGACGATTCCCACCAGCGTCTCGCAGAAGACCCACAGAGCAAGCGCGAACAGCCTCCGGCCGCCGCTCCCATGCTCCCGGCACAGGTCGTGAAATGTCTGCTCCATTCCTTCGCCGAACCGCTCCCGAAAAGGCTGCGGATACAGCCTCAGCAGCATCGAATACCATTCCAGGAAGCGCCGGACTGAGCATTTAGTGGCCATGCGCCAGCCGTCCTTCCGCAACCGTCACTACCGCGCGATAGCGCTGCAGCTCTGCTTCGAGCGCCGCCCGCCCCGCGCTAGTGAGCTCGTAGTAAATCCGCCTCTCGTCGTCCATCTCCGGATCCACGCGCTTGCCGCTTTCCCGGATCAGCCCGGCTGCCATCATGCGAGCCAGCGATCCATACAGCGTCCCCGGCCCCATCATCATCCTGCCCTGCGAGTCCGCCTGCACCTGTTTCATGATTCCGTACCCGTGCCTCTCGCCAGTGGAGAGCGCCAGCAGGATGTGCAGAACCGCGGGCGTGAGGGGAGCCTGCGCCATGTTCTGCCTTGCCATGATTCGAAACTATATCCGTTACGGATATATGTCAAGCTCAGGCCCATGCCTGGATGACTCTGATGCCCCCGCGGTACGCCAGGCCGCCGCCACGGCCCGTCTGGTCGGCTTCCTGGGAATTCGGACGGCTGAGCGCGCAGGACGCTGATTCGTGTTCCGAGCGGCGCTGCCTCCGGCCGTTGCATGGGGGGAATAAAAAAGGCCGCGGCCCCCGCCGGGGAGCCGCGGCCTTCGTGACAACCGGGAACGCAGGCGTCAGGCCGTGCGGCTGGTTTCGCCCGCCAGGCCCGATTCCTTCGCAATCGCCGCCTGCGCTGCCGCCAGCCGCGCGATCGGGACGCGATAAGGCGAGCAGGAGACGTAATCCATGCCGATGTTGTAGCAGAACTCCACCGAGCTCGGCTCGCCGCCGTGCTCGCCGCAGATGCCCACTTCGAGGTCGGGGCGCGTCTTGCGGCCCTGCTCGACGGCCATCTGGATCAGCTTGCCGACGCCTTCGCGGTCGATGACGGCAAACGGATCGGCCTTGAAGATCTTCTTCTCTTCGTAGTCCTTCGAGAACTTCGTGTAGTCGTCGCGGGACAGGCCGAGCGTCGTCTGGGTCAGGTCGTTCGTGCCGAAGCTGAAGAATTCGGCTTCCTGCGCCACCCTGTCGGCGGTGAGCGCCGCGCGCGGGATTTCGATCATCGTGCCGATGAGGTACTTCTGGTTCTTCATGCCAGCTTTTTCGAGGACCTCCTCGGCCACCCGCTTCACGATCTCCTTCTGATGCTGCAGCTCTTCCACGCTGCCGATCAGCGGGATCATGACCTCGGGGATGACCTTCTTGCCCTTCTTCGCCACCTGCACCACGGCCTCGAAGATCGCCCGCGCCTGCATTTCGGTGATCTCCGGGTAGGTGATGCCCAGGCGGCAGCCGCGGTGACCGAGCATCGGGTTGAACTCGTGCAGCTGTTCCACCCGGTGCAGCAGTTTCGGCAGCTCCGTTTTCAGGCTCTTGACGTCTTTGACGAAGTTCTTGTACCGCGCCAGCATCTCGCGCTTCGTCCTGGCGTCCGCGGTCGGAAGCTTGGCGATGTCGACCATCAGCTCCTCGCGTTTCGGCACGAACTCGTGCAGCGGCGGGTCGAGCGTGCGGATCACCACCGGATAGCCGTCCATCACCTCGAACAGGCCGGCGAAGTCCTTCCGCTGCATCGGCAGCAGCTTGGCCAGAGCCTTGCGGCGGTCCTTCTCGTTATCGGCGAGAATCATGGCCTGCACGTGCGGCAGCCGGTCCTCGGCGAAAAACATGTGCTCGGTGCGGCACAGTCCGATGCCCTCGGCGCCGAATTCGCGCGCCGCCTTCGCATCGCGCGGAATGTCGGCATTGGCCCGCACGCCGAACCTGCCGCGGAACTTGTCCGCCATCGTCATGAATTTGGCGAACACCGGCGAGTGCGGATCCGGTTCCTTGGTCATCGCCTGGCCCAGGTAAACAGCGCCCGTGGTGCCGTCGATGGAAACCCAGTCGCCTTCCTTGATCGTCACCTTCTTGCCGCTCACATCCACGACGGCGCTCTTGGCCCGCTCGTTGATATGAATGGCGCCGCAGCCCACCACGCAGGGCACGCCCATGCCGCGCGCCACCACGGCTGCGTGCGAGCTCTTCCCGCCCACCGCAGTCAGAATGCCCTTAGCCGCGTCCATGCCGTGGATGTCGTCCGGGGTCGTCTCTTTCCGGATCAGGATCACCGGGCCCCTCTGCGACATCGTGACTGCGTCATCGGACGTGAACGCGAGCCGCCCGACCGCGGCGCCCGGCGATGCGTCGATGCCCTGCGCCAGCTTGGTGAGCTTCTTCAGCGACGCAGGATCAAACACCGGGTGCAGCAGCTGATCGAGCTGCGCCGGCGCCACGCGCATCACGGCGGTCTTCTCGTCGATCAGCCCTTCCTCGACCATGTCTACCGCGATCTTCACCGCCGCCGGGCCGGTGCGCTTGCCGTTGCGCGTCTGCAGCATCCACAGCTTGCCTTCCTGGACGGTGAACTCGAAATCCTGCATATCCTTGTAATGCCGCTCCAGCATGCTCGTGATCTCAAGCAGCTGGTCGTAGACGGCGGGGTTCCAGGCCTTCAGTTCGCTGATCGGCTGCGGCGTGCGGATGCCGGCCACGACGTCCTCGCCCTGCGCGTTGACGAGGAACTCGCCGTAAAAGACCTTCTCGCCCGTTCCGGGGTCGCGCGTGAAGCCCACGCCCGTGCACGAGGTGTCGCCCATGTTGCCGAACACCATCGCCTGGATGTTGCAGGCCGTCCCCAGCCGGTCGCTGATCTTCTCCATCTTCCGGTAGTAGGACGCCTTCGGCGACCACCAGCTCATGAACACGGCGTTGCGCGCCAGCATGAGCTGCTCTTTCGGGTCCTGCGGGAAATCGCGCTTGGCGTATTTCCGGAAAATCTTCTTGAATTCGGCGACGATTTTCTTCAGATCGTTGGCGTCCAGCTCGGTGTCCAGCTTCACGCCTTTTTTCCTCTTCGCCTCGTCCCAGACATGGTCGAAATGCTCCATTTCGACGCCGAAAGCGACTTCGCCGAACATCTGGATGAAGCGGCGGTAGCAGTCGTAGGCGAACCGCGGATTGCCGGTTTTGGCCGCCAGCCCCTCAACGCTCTGGTCGTTGAGGCCGAGGTTCAGGATCGTGTTCATCATGCCGGGCATCGAGAACTTCGCGCCCGACCGCACGCTCACCAGCAGCGGGTCCGCCGGGTCGCCCAGCTTCTTGCCCATGTATTTCTCGAGCTTCTCCAGCGCCTGCCAGATCTGCTCGTCAACCTCGGGAGGCACCTTCTTGTCGTTGTCGAAGAAGATGTTGCACACCTCGGTCGTGATCGTGAACCCGCCCGGCACGGGCACGCCCGCGCGGCACATCTCGGCGAGGCCTGCGCCCTTGCCGCCGAGCTCGTCGCGCATCTTGCCATTGCCTTCGGTCAGGTCCCCGCCGAAGAAATAGACGTATTTTTTCATAGCGCTTGGTTCTCCTGGTGGATCAGCTTCTGTGATGAGTTCCTGAACTTCATTCGGTCGTTGTCGTCGTCACGATCTCCGAAAAATCGGCGATCGAAGAAACCTCGTTCAGCAGCCGGCCCAGCAGGGCCAGCCGGTTGGCGCGCACGCCTTCATCAGGCGCGTTCACCAGCACTTTGTCGAAAAACGCATCCACAGCGGGCCGCAGCGTGGCCACCGCCTGCAGGATCCGGATGTAATCCCCGGAGGCGCGCAGCTGCGCCACTTCTCCCAGCACCCGCTGCGCCTCTTCATACAGGGTCTTCTCTTCCGCCGCCTCCAGCCGCTCCGGCCGGACATCGCCGCGCTCCCACGCCGCCTGCCTCAGGATGTTGCGGATCCGCTTGAAGCTGGCCGCCAGCGGCTCGAAGTTCTCCGTCTGCCGCACCAGCTTCAGAGCGTACAGCCGCGCCTCCAGATCTGGCAGCGTCTTCCAGTCGCCGGCCAGCGCGGCATTCACCTCGTCGTAGGCGAAGCCCCGCACCTCGCGGAAATAGTAGCGGATGCGGTCGAGCAGAAACTCCCACAGCGCCTGCGTCTGCGCGGGGCCGCACTCAGGGAACAGGCGCGCTGTCGCCGCCATGCCCTCTTCCACCGCGCGCTTCAGGTCCACGTGCAGACGCCCTTCCACCAGCACTTTCACCACGCCCTGCGCCGCCCGCCGCAGCCCGAAGGGGTCCTTCGAGCCGCTCGGAATGAGCCCGATGCCGAAGCAGCCTTCCAGCGTGTCCAGCTTGTCGGCCAGCGACAGGATCCGTCCGTACACGGTGCGCGGAATCGGGTCTTCCATGCTCTGCGGCAGATAGTGGTCGTAGATGGCCTGCGCCACTTCCTCCGGTTCTCCGTCGGCGCGCGCATAGAGCCCCCCCATCACGCCCTGCAGCTCGGGGAACTCTTTGACCATCTCGGTCATCAGATCGACCTTGCACAGCCGCGCCGCCCGCTCGGCCAGCTCCAGGTCCAGCCCCAGCCATCCGGCCAGCCGCCGCGCCGTCAGCACGATGCCGAGCGTCTTGTCCCGGTACGAGCCGAGCTTCGCCTGGAACGTCACCTGCGCCAGCCCGTCCATGCGGCTGGCCAGCGTCCGCTGCCGGTCGACCTCCCAGAAGAAGCGCGCGTCCGTGAACCGCGCCTCGAGCACCCGCTCGTTGCCTTTCACCACATAGCCCTTGCGGTCCGCCTTCATGTTCATCACGGCGATGAACCGCGGAGCCAGCCTGCCTTCGCCGTCCTGCACCGTGAAGTAGCGCTGGTGATGCCGCATGACCGTGGTGAGCACCTCGCGCGGCAGCTCCAGAAACCGCTCGTCGAAGCGCCCCAGGACCGGCGTCGGATACTCGGTCAGGTAGACGATGTCGCCGAGCAGCGCTTCGTCCCGCACCCACTCCAGACCCGTCCCGCGCAGCAGCTTCTTCACTCCCGCCTCGATCCGCTGCCGCCGCTTCTCCGCGCTCAGAATGACACCGTTCTTCTCGAGCCGTTCCTCGTAGGTGGCGTGATCGAACACGATCTCCCTTGCGCCCAGCCGCCGGTGGCCGCAGCTCAGCGCGCCCGATCGCACGCCGGCATACTCGAACTCCACCACCTGGTCTCCGAACAGCGCCGCGATCCACCGTACGGGCCGGATGAAGAGCGGGCCGCCTTTGCCGGTCCAGTACATCGTCTTGGGCCACGGAATCCTGCGGATCAGTTCCGGAAGGATTTCGGCCAGAATCTCGATCACCGGACGGCCTTCAATTCTCTTCAAAAGAGCGAAATATTCGCCTTTCGGCGTGGTTTCCACCCGCAATTCCGCCAGAGTCACGCCGTTTTTCCGCGCGAATCCCTGCGCCGCTCCCTCGCCGGCGGCCTTCGGCGGCCCTATCACCAGCTCTTCGCGGTCGTCCTGCCGCGCGGGCAGCGCCTCGGCCCGCAGAACCAGCCGCCGGGGCGTGGCGTCCAGCCGCAACGGTCCGGGTTCGATCCGGTTTTCCGCGCACAGCGACCGGAACAGCTTCTCCATCTCGCCCAGCGCCGGCGCGATCATCCAGTGCGGGATCTCCTCCACGCCGATCTCGAACAGAAGGGGCAGCCGCTCCGTCATGCCTGCACCTCCTGCGCCGCCGCGCCATCCAGAAGCCGCTGCTGGTCAATCCAGCAGCCGGCCACGCCGACCGCCAGCTTGCGCACGCGCCCGATCACCGCCACCCGTTCGGTCACGCTGATCGCTCCGCGCGAGTCCAGCAGGTTGAACGTGTGCGAGCAGTTCAGCACATGATCATAGGCGGCCAGCAGCGGGAAACGGCTCTTCTCGCGGAAATCTTTCTCCGCGTCCAGACCCCTGTATTCGTCGATCAGCCGCTGCGCTTCGGCCTCGTGCAGACCGAACAGCTGCCACAGCATCTGCACGTCGGCTTTTTCGAAGTTGTAGACCGAGAACTGCTGCTCTTCCAGGAACCTCACGTCGCGGTAGCTCACCCCTTCCACCCACTCGATGTCGAACACCGATTTGCGGTCCTGGAGAAACGCCACCAGCCGCTCCAGTCCGTAGGTCAGCTCCGCGGGCACGAGGTCCAGATCCACGCCGCCGCACTGCTGGAAGTAGGTGAACTGCGTGATCTCCAGCCCGTCCAGCATCACCTGCCAGCCGATGCCCCACGCGCCCAGCGTCGGCGATTCCCAGTTGTCTTCCTCGAACTTCAGGTCGTGCTGGTCCAGCCGGATGCCGATTGCTTCCAGAGACTCCAGATACAGGTCCATGACGTTGGCCGGGGCCGGTTTCAGGATCACCTGCAGCTGCGAGTGCTTGTACAGCCGGTTCGGGTTCTCCCCGTAGCGGCCGTCAGCCGGACGCCGCGACGGCTGCACGTAGGCCACGTTGTACGGCTTCGGCCCCAGCACGCGGAGGAACGTCTCCGGGCACATCGTCCCGGCGCCCACTTCCACGTCGTAGGGTTCCTGGATCACACAGCCATGCTTCGCCCAGAACCGCTTCAGCCTGAAAATCGTTTCCTGGTAAGAATCCATGCCGTTGTTACAGCGCCTCCAACAGGGGAACGGTGACGAGCCTGCGCTCGATGTGGGACTCGATTTCTCTCTGCAGCATGCGCCGGAGCTCCAGTCCGGTCGCGCGAGTCCACTCCAGATCGCCCAGGGCTTCCACCGGCGTCACCGCCATCGCCCGCGCCAGCTGCCGGTCCGCTTCGCCGGTCTTCAGTTCCGGCAGGAACCCCGACAGCCGCACGGCCCAGAAAGTGAAATAGGTGACGGCCCGCCACAACGCGGCTGGCAGGCGGCCTTCACGGGCGGCCCGGAAATCGGCCAGAACCGCGTTCAGCAGGCGGTAGAACCGTTCGTTCGGCTCGGCCGGCGGCAGCAACTGCTCGGATACCTCCGCGATGTAATCCAGCGCCACGCCCGCTTCATACGAAGAGGCGAGAGCGAACTGGCTTTCCACCAGCTCGGCCCCGTCGATGCGGACCAGTTCGGCGTTCTCGCGCTGGTAATACGCGACGCGCACCCGCGACAGCCGTTCCAGTGCCGACCCGAAGGGACTTTTCATCCGGCGCGCCCGCTTGGCCGCCCCCCGCAGCTTTCCCTGATCGCGGGTGAAGAAGCTGACGATCAGGTCCCCCTCTTTGTAGGGGAAAGTGCGGAGAACGTAGGCCTCACTGGAGCGGGCCGGCATCCCTGGCGCTCATTTTTCCACTTCAGGTTATCACACACTGACGTCTCAAATCAGGATTGAAATGTCAGCCCGCCCGCACCGGATTCCGCAGCGTGCCGATGCCTCGATCTCCACCTCCACGACGCTGCCCGCCTGCATCGCCCGCGTCTCGCCTGGGGTTCCCGTGTAGATGACGTCGCCCGGTTCGAGCGTTACATACTGCGAGGCGAACCTCACGCACTCGACGCAGTCAAAAAGCAAATCCGCCGTGGATTGTTTTTGCACCGTCTTTCCATCCAGCCGCGTTTCCAGCATCAACCCGGCCTTCGGGTCCAGCCCGGTGGCGATGGCGGGTCCCAGAGGCCCGAACGTGTCCGCACCCTTGGCCCGCCACCACTGCATGTCCCGGTCCGCGCCGCCCTGCCAGTCCCGCTCGCTGACGTCGTTGCCGCAGGTGTAGCCGAAGATCGCCGCCGCCGCCTCTTCGCGCGAGGCGCGCCGGCAGCGCCGCCCGATGACGATCACCAGCTCGCCCTCGTAGTGCACATTCTTCGCATCGGGAGGAATGAGGATCGGCGCCTCCGGATGCTGGAGGCACGACACAGGCTTGAAGAACAGCTCCGGCCGCTTCGGCGCGGGCGCGGAACCCAGATGCGAGCGGTAATTCCGCCCCACGGCCAGAACCTTCGGCGGCGTGCACGGGTAGAGGAGCTTGACCGAATCCAGAGGCAGCGCACGTCCTGCGGGGCGAGGATTCGAAAACAGCTCTCCGCTGAGCGGTTGCACGCGGCCCCCTTCCAAGCGTCCGTACGAGATGCGCCCCTGGTGCTCGAAGCGCACATACAGCGTCGATCCCGGCCTAGGCGAAGCAGGCGGAAGAAGCGCGGCAGCAGCGAAAAGAGCTCGTCTCGTGGGCGGCATGATGCAGATTCTACCGCCGCGCCCGCCTGGGAAATGGGGACAGGAACACAATTCACTTTTCCTGCGGCGGCGGGCGGCCGGACGGGACCGCCGCGGCCGGCAAGCTCCGCCTGAAATGGTTGGGGGCGCGGCGGCGCCGCGGGCGAGCGACGAGCTTCCATGACGTCGCGGCGGACCAACGGATGAAAACCGCGGCGGCGCGTTCCCTGCTGCCAAACGAGGAGGCGCCAGCCGCCGGGAGCGAGCCTCCATGATCCTTCGCGACATCAGCATGGACGAAAATCACCGCATCGTGCTGCGGGTGCTGCGCCGCGAACGAAAGGCGCGTAGCGCCCGAGAGTGAGACCGCCATGCCCCTGCGGGCCATCAGCATGCATCAGCATGGATGAAAACGGCCGCGCCCTCAGAGCCGCGAGCGATGGCGGCGTCAGCCGCAGAAAAAGAGCGGTCACCCGCACGTCCCCTTAGCGGGCGATTTTCGAGGGAACGGTCCCCAGGCAGCTCCCGAGCCTGAAGGACGATTTGCAAGGGAGCCGTCAACGACGAAGCGGCCTTGACGGGACGGCTCTCTCTGGCGGCCTGCGGCCGCTCCGCTGGCGGCTCTGCATGCAGCACGAAGGCGCTTCCGGGCGCCGCCTGCCCGGGCGCGGTATTTTCTGATGGCGCGAGGCCGGCGGGTTTCGTTGATGGAAACAGAGTTCAGGCGAGCGGGAGAAAAAGGGGAATTGTGTTCCTGTCCCCTTTTCTAGCGGAGGCGGAACTTTTTCATTTTGTAACGGAGCGTGTCGCGGGTGATCTGCAGGAGTTTGGCGGCCTGCGTCTGATTGCCGCCGGTCTTCTCGAGGGCGGCGATGATGAGCCGACGCTCGTTCTCCTCGAGGCCGAGGCCGGAATCGGGAAGGACGGGAAGGGGCGCGACCGAGGGCTGCGGCGGGGCGCTGGCATCGATACGGCTGATGGAACGGGGCAGGCTCTGAGGCGTGATGAAGCTGGAATCTTCAAGGATCATCGCCCGCTCGATGGCGTTGCGCAGCTCGCGCACGTTGCCTGGCCAGTCGTGGGCCAGCAGGAGACGCATGGCCTCGGGCGAGATGCCTTCCATCTGGCGCTTGAATTTCTTGTTGTAGTGCTGCACGAAGAAATTGGCCAGGGCGGCGATGTCTTCGGGCCGTTCGCGCAGCGGCGGAATCGTGATGTGGATGACGTTGAGGCGGAAATAGAGATCCTGGCGGAAGGCGCCCTCTTTGACGGCCTCGCGGAGGTTCTTGTTGGTGGCGGCGACGACGCGGAGGTCGAGATTGATGTCGCGCAGGCCGCCGAGGCGGCGGAAGCTCTGCTCTTCGAGGACGCGGAGGAGCTTGGCCTGGAGCATCAGCGGAATTTCGCCGATTTCGTCGAGGAAGAGGGTGCCTTTGTCGGCGAGCTCGAAGATGCCGCGCTTCTGGGCGCGGGCGTCGGTGAAGGCGCCTTTTTCGTAGCCGAACAGCTCGCTTTCGAGCAGCGTCTCGGGGATGGCCGCGCAGTTGATGGCGATGAAGGGCTCGGAAGCGCGGAGGCTCTGGTAGTGCAGCGTTTTCGCAATGAGGTCTTTGCCGACGCCGTTTTCGCCTTCCAGCAGGATGGTGGAGGCTTCGCTGATGGCGACGCGGCGGACGAAGTTGAGCACCTCGCGCATGGCGGGGCTTTCGGCGATGATCTCGCGCTTCTGGGATTCGACCTCCGCGCCGACGTCCTTGATGGTGGCGAGGAAGCCTTCCAGCGAGCCGTCGGCGGAGCGGAAGGGAGTGGTCTTGAGAACGACCAGGCGCTCGAAGCCGTTGGCGGTGTGGAGCCGCACGGCGCCGTTGTTGCCGTTGAGCTGAACGAGGCCGGCGTGAAGGCCGCAGCCGGGTTCGCATTCCTGGCAGTGGAACATCTGGCGGCAGTCCCGCCCGATCAAGTCGTCGGCGGTCATGCCGAGCAGCTGCTCGGCGGCCGCGTTGACGCCGCGGATGACATGATCGCGGTCGTAGAGAACCAGGGCGTCGGAGACGGAGTCGAAGACCTGCGCGAGGAGGTCTGGAGTCTGCCAGGCGGCGTTCAACTTGGCCATGTCGCCCTTCGCTCCCTATTGTAGACCTTCGGGGAGAGTTTCGGGGGCAGACTGGGTTAATTGCCCCACGCGCGGGAGCCAGGGCGCGAGAAGAGGGCGCGTGCACGCGTGGAAGGTCGCGGCGATCTGCTGGAAATGCAAGCGTTTCTGGCCGGGAAGGGTGCCGGCTGCGGTTGGACACTCGATTGCAAAGAGAGGAGGCGGAAGCGCGGCGCATGGAGAAGTCGAGCCGACGCTGCGAGACCAAATAGCAAGAGATGCGCGGGAAGCGCCAGTGACGAGGCCGGCTGGGCCGGGCGCGGTTCAGCCGGGTCGGGCGCCCCCCTTGGAGCACGGCAATGGGATCGATCCAGGTCAGCCTCAGCGACGCGGCGAGAGCCGAGGCGCTGTGTTCGCTGCTGGAGAGGAGTACGCAGACCCCCGTGTTGCGTCTGGAGAAGCCGGATCTGGAATCGGCGTGCGTGGTAGTGCTGGACGAGGAGACTTTCCGGCAGCTGCCGCGGCCGATCGAAAACGCCGACCGGATCGTGCTGATCACGAGAAACGACGCCGTGCACCTGAAAGAAGCATGGGAGGCTGGCGTCCACTCGGTTCTGACGGAGCAGGATCCGCTGAACACGGTGGTCCTGGCAGTGCTGGCAACTTGTCTCCGCTCCGGCACAAGGAAGCCGAAGCCGGTCGCCGGTTCCGGCCAACGGTAACTCGCTCAGACGCTCCCGCGCCGAGATGACTGGAGGTAGGAAATCATGGCGAACCTGACACCGTTTGCGATCGCCTGGGGCGTGCTGGCCCTGATCGTGATCTTCCTCGCGTTCTGGAGGCGGCACGTGGCGTCGCAGGAAGACGACACGCTTCACGTCACCGGACCGGATACGGTCATCACGCAGCAGATGACGGTGGCGAAGAAGCTTGAAATGATCGACAAGTGGGGCAAGTCCCTCACAGTCGTGCTGGCGATCACGGGTCTGATTCTGGCGGTGTTGTACGGGATGTATCTGTGGGAAGCCTCCTCGCGGGCCGGCCTGGGCTGAGACGCGGCCCAAGCCCGCGGCGAAGGGAGGGTGCGCGGCGCGATCCGCGCAGATTCGAGGAAGGACTGGCCGGTGCGCGCCTGTTGAGGGGCGGGCGCGCCTGGCGTGGGAGCATCATGAACACTCCGACGAGACTGGGAATCTGCTTTTCCCTGCTGTTGTTGATCTCCATGGCGGCCCCGGGCCAGGCGCCCCGGAGGCAGGTGAGGCCGCCGACGGCGCCCAACAGCGTATGCGCCGACTGCCACGAACAGGAAACGAAGCTGAAGGAATCGGCGCACGCTTCCGTGTCCTGCTCGAGCTGCCATGAGAAGCACGAGGAATACCCGCATCCGGAAAACGTCCCCAAGCCTCGATGCGCCGCCTGCCACGAGCAGGTCGTGCAGGAATATGAGCAGAGCGAGCATGCGGCGCAAATGAGGCAGGGCAACGGCAGCGCTCCAGACTGTTCCACCTGCCACGGCGACGTTCACGAGTCGAAGCGCGCGCTGACGATCGAGTTTCACCGCAGCGTGCCGGATACCTGCGGGATGTGCCACGCCAAGGCGGCCGAGGATTTCGCCAAGAGCGTCCACGGCAAGGCCGTCGCAGCCGGCGTGCGGGACGCGCCCGTGTGCTCGGACTGCCACGGCGGCCACCGCGTGCTGAAGGCGAAAGATCCAAACTCGACCGTATTCCCGGGCAGCGTGCCGGACACGTGCGGGCACTGCCACGGAGACCTGCAGCTGGCGCGGCGTTTCGGGCTTCCGGCCGACCGCCTGAACACGTTCCAGCAGAGCTTCCACGGGCTGGCGCTGAAGTCGGGGCGGCAGAGCGTGGCCGACTGCGCCTCCTGTCACGGGTTTCATGACATCCTGCCTTCCACGGATCCGGCGTCGCGGACGCATCCACAGAACCTTGCAGCTACCTGCGGCGCCTGCCATCCGGGCGCGGGGAGCCGTTTTGCGCTGGGGCCGGTCCACGAGGTGCAGGGAGCGCAGGCGCCCGCTCCCGTGCGTTGGGCCGAGTGGTTTTACGCGATGCTGATTCCTGGCACGATCGGCTTCATGCTGCTGCATCACGCCGGCGATTTCATCCGCAAGCTGTGGAGCATGCGGTTCCGCGGCAAGCATGTTCCGATGCAGCTGCTGCGGCGGATCGAGCCGCATCACGAGCGCATGTACCGGATGGAGCGCGTCCAGCACGCGTTGCTGGCGGTCAGCTTCATCGTGCTGGTGTACACTGGCTTCGCGCTGCACTATCCCGACACGTGGTGGGCGTCATGGTTCCTCAGGTGGGAGGACCGGCTGCCCGTGCGGGGCACGGTGCACCGGATCGCGGGCGTGGTGCTGATCGGCACGTCCATCCTGCACGTGATCACTCTGGTGGTGAACCGCAAGCTGCGGGAGCACTGGAAGGAGATGCTGCCGCGCAGGAACGACGTGCGGGAGCTGGTCGAAGGGACGCTCTGGCGGCTCGGGCTGCGCAGGGAGCGCCCGCACCGCTCGCCGCACAGCTACATCGAGAAGATGGAATACTGGGCGGTCGTGTGGGGCACGGCCATCATGGCTCTGACCGGTCTGCTGCTCTGGTTCCACAACTGGAGCCTCAGCGTCATGCCGAAGGTTGTGCTCGACGTGAGCCGCGTGATCCACTTCTATGAGGCCGTGCTGGCGACGCTGTCCATCCTGGTGTGGCACTTCTACATGGTGATTTTCGACCCGGCGGTCTATCCGCTGGATACGGCGTTTCTGAAAGGCTACAGTCCGCGCGCCGAGTACGTCGATGCGGAAGAGGCGGCGCTGGGAGACTGAGAAAGGCGGCTGAAAGCAGTGCAGAAGATCCAGGAATGGCTGAGCCCCGTCGTGTACCTGTCGAACAACTGGATCAGCCTTCTGGGCGTGGTTCTGGTGACGACCGGAGGCATCCTGTGGGTGGCGCTGCTGCCCGCGACGTTCCGGACGCACTCGCAGGATCCCTACGCCGGGATTCTGCAGTTCATGGTGCTGCCGGCGGTCTTCTTCGCGGGGCTCGGATTGATCCCTCTGGGCATCTGGCGCGTGAAAAAGAAGGGCAGGCTCCCGGAGGTGTTTCCGCCGCTGAAGCTGGACAATCCGCAGTTCCGCCGGCTGCTGGCGTTTGTCGGCGCGGCGACGGCGGCGAACCTCGTCATCGGGACGAGCCTGCTGTACGGGGCGGTCAGTTACATGGAGACAGTGAGCTTCTGCGGGCAGGCATGCCATACCGTGATGAAGCCCGAGTTCACGGCCTACCAGCATTCGCCCCATGCGCGCGTGGCCTGCGTGGAGTGCCATATCGGGCCGGGGGCGAACTGGTTTGTGAAGAGCAAGATCTCGGGCTCCTGGCAGGTGATCTCGGTGACGTTCAACCTGTATCCGCGGCCGATTCCGACTCCGATTGAGAACCTGCGCCCGGCGCGGGAGACGTGCGAAGTCTGCCACTGGCCGCAGAAATACGGCGGCGACCGCATCCGGGTGATCAATCACTACGGCGAAGACGAGAAGGTGACGCGGACGCAGAGCGTGCTGCTGATGCACATCGGCGGCGGCAACGGCTACGAGGGAATCCACGGGGCGCACATGGGGCCGGGCGTCGTGATCCGGTATGCGCACTCCGACCGGGAGAGGCAGAAGATCCCGTGGGTGGAGTACACGGGCAAGGACGGCAAGCGCTACGTCTACACGAGCGAAGGGCATGAAGGGGACGGCCCCGGAGCGCTGCCGGTGCGGGTGATGGACTGCATCGACTGCCACAACCGGCCCTCGCACAGCTTCGAGACGCCGGGCAAAGCGGTGGACCGGGCTCTCGACGAGGGGCTGATCGACCGGACGCTGCCGTACGCGAAGAAGGCGGCGCTCGAGGCGGTGCAGCAGGAATACGCCACGACGGCGGAAAGCGAGCGGGAAATTCCGAAGCGATTTCTGGCGTTTTACGAGAAGAACTATCCGGCTGTTTTTGCGTCCCGGAGGCAGGACGTCGAGCGCAGCGCAAAGGGGGCTCTTTCCATCTTCAGCCGCAACGTCTTTCCCGAAATGCGGGTGAAATGGGGCGGGTACGTGAACAACATCGGGCACGTGGATTTCGACGGCTGTTTCCGGTGCCACGACTGGCGCGAGTCGAAGCCTGCGGGCCGCATGATCACGCAGGACTGCGACACCTGCCACAAGACGCTGGCGCAGGAAGAGTCGAATCCGAAAATTCTGTCGGATCTGGGGCTGGCCGCCCAGTGAGCGCACACGGCGCTTGACACGCTCTTCCGGCTGAGAAAGAAGAGTAGAAGGGAGGGCGCATGCCGCTCAGCCACATCCTTGCGCCGGTCGATTTCTCCGAGAAAAGCGAATGCGCGGCACGCTATGCAGAGGCGCTGCAGAAGCGCTTCGGGAGCCGGATCACGCTGCTGCACGTGCTGCCGCCGCCGCACTACGAGTTCGGCGCCATGGAAGTAGGGGGCAGCGTGCTGGAAGAGCTGTTCCGGAGCCGCGCCGAGCAGGCGAAAAGAGACCTGGACGAATTTCTGGCCGAAGAGCTGCCTCCGGCAAGCGCGGAGCGGCTGATCGTGGAGGGCGACCCGGCGGCGAAGATCGTGAAAACGGCGCACGACCTCGGGGTGAGCCTGATCGTGATGCCGACCCACGGCTACGGGACGTTCCGGCGGTTCATCCTGGGCTCGGTGACGGCGAAGGTGCTCCACGACGCCGACTGCCCGGTCTGGACAGGCGTGCACATGGAGGCGGCGCGGGTCGAGGACGTGCGGTTGGGCAAGGTGGCGGTAGGGCTGGACCTGCGGTCGCAGTCGGAGCGGACGCTGATGTGGGCGCGGCGGTTCGCGCAGGAGGTGGGCGCGGAGTTGACTCTGATCCATGTGATGCCGTACCTCGAGGGGCCGGGCGGCGAGCCGGCGGATCCGGAGTGGCAGCGGCGGATGGAAGCCTCGGCGATGGAAGAAATCCGCGATCTGATGAAGCGGCTGGGCTGGGAGGCGCCGGTGCGGATCGGCTGCGGGGACGTTCCGGATACGGTGTGCCGGCTGGCGAAGGAGTGGGGGGCGGATCTGCTGGTGATCGGGCGCGGGTCGGCCTCCGGCGTGCTGGGGCGGCTGCGGGCGAATGCCTACTCGATCATTCGCCAGTCCGCCTGTCCGGTGGTGAGCGTCTAAGACGCGGGCTTGGTTCAAGGGACGCGGGGCGCTGCCGATAAGCCGGAGGTGGAACAGCATCGGCCCAGCGCAAGCCATGCGGCTGTCCTGACCGCCGGCGAGCGGGCGTCTGCGCCACCCGCCGGCGAGGGACCTGCGGCGTGGCGCGAAGCCGAGCTTCGTCACCGTCTCTGGCTGGATGGCGAGCCGGGGGGCGAGCCGTTCCGGCTGAAGGGGATGAAGATTGATGGGCTGCGGTCGCCGCGGGCCAGGCTGGCGCGCGCCGCTCTGCTGCGGATGGATCTTCCGGCGGCCGATCTTCATGGCGCCGGTCTAGAAGGCAGCCTGTGGGACTCGTGCGACCTGCCGCTGGCGAACCTGGCGGGCGCGGTTCTGGACGGGGCGGAGTTGGACGGCGTGCAGCTGAACGACGCCTGCCTGGCCTCAGCCAGCCTGTGCGGCGCAGTGGTCGGAAACTGCCGCCTGGAGAAGGCCAGGGCGCCCGGAAGCCGGTGGATGGAAGCGCGCGTTGCGCGGACCGATTTCTCGGGCGCGGTGCTGCGGGACGCGGCGTTTCATCAGGCGGCCCTGCTGGAGTGTCTGTTCGCGGACACCGACCTCGCACGGGCCCTGTTCTATCGAGCGGCGCTGCGTTTCTGCCGCTTCCTGCGCTGCCATGGCGGGCAGGCGCGGTTCAACGACGCGCTGCTGCAGCACTGCCAGTTTCAGAAATGCGGCCTGCAGCAGGCCCGCTTCCCCGGGGCTGACCTGACGGGCGCAGCGTTCCATGGCTGCCAGTTGACAGGCTGCGATTTCCGGGGCGCGAAACTGGCCGGCGTGCAGTTTGCCGGGAGCCGGCTGGAGGGCGCGCGGTTTACGGACGCTGCGTGCGCCGGGGCGGACTTCCGGGGGGCGAACCTGCAGGGCGCGTTGGGGCTCACACTGAGGCAGCTGCTGCATGCGCGCACGGATTCCACCACGATTCTGCCTTCGGGCGCGCCGGGACCGGCGATGCGAATGGGGCGCTGATCAGTCGCCCGCCTGCGGCACAGGCCGCTCCATCCAGCCGCTCCACTTCTGGCGCAGCAGAACGGGCAGGCTGGGACCGCCCTTCCAGCCCGTTCGCGCAATGCTGAGGCCCAGCATGAGGAGGATGACCAGAGCGGCGGCGGCGGCGGTCTGCGGAACGGTCAACGATTCCTTCCAGCGCCAGAACCAGTTTCCGTACACCAGCTCGGTATGGACCCAGTAGACGAGCAGGGAGGTCGTGCCCAGCTGGCGCAGGAAGCTCCAGCCTGTGTTCACGTACGTTGTCCAGAGGTAGGCGAAGGAGGCGATGAGCAGGATGATGCCGGTCTTGATCAGAATCAGGGCGGGGCTGTTCAGCCAGAAGTCGGAGTTCGGGTAGATGGAGTAGGGCAGGTTGGCGAAGTAGCGCGCGCCCGTCACCAGAGCGAGGCCGAACAGCGCCCACCACTCCATCATGCGGCCCATGGCGCCGGGCTCCACGATGCGGAGCAGGGAACCGGCGGCGAGACCGAAAGCGATGAACGCCGCCCAGGGGAAGAAGGAGAAGTAGTTGTGATCGGGAACGAACCAGGCGCGCGCGAAGGGGTGAATCCAGCTCCAGTCGGCGGCGCTGATCAGCGGGGCCGCGCCCGCGATGAAAAGGCCGGTGACGGCGCCGAACCGGATGCGGTCCCGCGTCGAGAAGATGGCCAGCGGGCTGAGAGCGATGATGCCGAGGCCCATGCAGTTCAGGATGTCGACCTTGAACAGGTCAGTCCACGGGCTCTTGCCGAGAGAAAACGACCACATCTGGAGGCGGAACAGAAAGGCCAGCAGAAGAAGGTAGCCGGAGCGGCGCGCCGCGGACCAAGTGCGCTGCCAGGGCGACAGCCCTTTGCGCGAGGACGAGTCCATCAGGAACGCGAGCGTGACGCCGGTGAGGAACAGGAACACCGCGGGGGTGATGCCTCCGATGAACTGGGACAGGACGTAGGGGCCGTCGTTGCGCAGCTCTTTGGAGGCGAAGCTGTGGAAGACGTGGCCCTGGAGCATGATGAGCGCTGCAAGGCCGCGTGTCCAGTCGAGAAAGGCGAGCCGTTGCCCGCCCGTCCTGGTGGTCTGATGCATCGGAAGCTATCTCTGCGGCGTTTCTTTTTTCACGCCTTTGGGAAGGTTGAGCCGGACCTGCGCCGGCGTCAACGCGGGGTTGACCTGGATGCTGGAATAAGAGACCAGCACATAATCGCGCGAAGGCTGGTTCACCTTCTGCTGGACGACCATGCCGTCCGCCTGAGAGACCCAGATTTCCACGTTTCTCACATGCTGCGCAGCCTCCTGCGACAGCGGGGTGAGTTCCAGCCTGTCGGCTGTCACTCCGTTGATCTTCTCCTCGCCCAGATGCCGGATCGAGTATGCGCGGCGCAGCTCGCTGACCGGTGTTCCAAAACCGAGCAGCAGGAACTGATCCACCAGACCGCCCTGCTTGCCGAGGTCATATTCCTGCACCGTCATCAGCTTCGGGTAATAGAGCTGCACCTTGTTGCCCTGGAAGGCCACCGCCCGCGGGGAAGGCTGATCGAACTCGACCAGCATGCGCAGATCCCTCGGTTTGGGGCGGTACAGGACGATCCGTCCGCTTTCCTCGCTGGTTTCCTTCACCAGGGCCGTGTATGAAATCTTGCGGATCTGGGCGGTCATGCCGCGGAAGCCGGCGGCGACGCGATCCAGGCGGGCCAGCGCGTCCTCCAGAGGGGAGGCGCTCCCGACCAGACAGGCGGCGAGCAGGCAGAGAGTGAGACGGGCCTGATTCATGGCTTGGACAGCGCCAGAAAGCCGCGGATCTCCCCTTCGGCGTCGTGGATCTGCTCAACGCGCACCACGCGGACGGGGCGGCCCAGGCGTTTCCGCAGCAGTTCGGCCGCATGGGCAGGGCGCTGCTCTGCGCTGAGAGAGCTGAGAAGGGACGTTTCCAGCCAGAAAGCCGTCAGGCCAGGCTCGGAGGGCATCTGCACGATGCTGGCAGGGCGGGGCTGATCTTTAAAGAATCCTCTGGGGGTCAGAAAGATGAAGGCGAGGATGAGTGCGACGACGACGTCGTATTGCCAACTGGCGCGCGGAAACTCCCAGAAGAGAAGACTCTTCATCGCCAACGCTTTCATTCTACCATCCGCAGAAGGGGCGGCACCCGGTTGGATGCGGACGGAGCCGGCGCGATTCAGGCGCCTTTGGCCCGGCGCGGGGACCGCGGCTGGGGCTCCTGAGGAGCCGCCTCCGACATCTCCTCGGCGCGGATCACCTGACAATGGGCGCAGTAGCCGCCAATTTCGGTGCGGGCGATGAGGATCTGGAAACCGAAGGTCTTTTCCACCTGGCGGCGCAGTTTCTGCAGGGGCTCTCCAAAAAACTCTTCCACCTTGCCGCAACGCAGGCAGACGACGTGGGCGTGCTCCTGTTTGCGGCGGGTTTCGTAATAATGCTGGTCGCCGGCATGGTGCATCAGGTCCAGTTCGTCGACCAGCCCGCCTTCCTTCAGCATCTTGAGGGTGCGGTAGACGGTGACGCGGTTGAGTTTGGGGTCTTTTTCGTGCGCGAGCCGGTAGAGAGTTTCCGCGTCAAGATGGGCGCCCGTTTTATCGAGCAGGTCGAGCAGAATCTGGCGCTGGCGCGTGAGCCGGAAGCCGCGCTGTCGAAGTGTTTCACGGGCCGCGGGCTGGGACATGCGAGCCTCTTGTTCTGACTGTAACACGGCAGGGAGATTGACGGCCCGGAAACACGCCGCCGGGCGCCCGGACAGCGGCTTGCGGTTGCATGCCGGGCGGGGCGGCCGCGCCTTCGGCCGCTTGACCGAAAATGGCCCGCACGGCGGGGAGTGCAGGCAGCCACCCGCACCAGCCGCTGGCGCCGTCTCCCCGCCGTGCTGTCAAACGGCCATCATCCGCAGTGATTCTTGTTCTTGCGGAGGCACCGGAGGGGAATCGGGGCTCCCCCCGAAAATCCCCTGTCCGGCATCGGCCGCCGGGGTGACCGCTTACATTCGGTTCGTGGGGCTGCCTCCGCTGGGGGCCAGCGGCGCCGCCCGCGAGCGGAGCTGACGCTTACTGCAGAGTGACCGTAGTAGTTGCCGTGGCGGTCTGACCGTTGAACGCCGCCGTGGCCGTCGCAGTGTAGACGCCCCTCGGATCCTTGTTCTGGAAGCGGTAGCTCCAGCTGGCGATCCCTTTGGAGTCCGTCCGGATGGGCGGGGAGACCTCTGTCGCGCCGCTCGGTTTGCGGAGCGTGAACATGACGAGCGCGCCCGAGGCAGGGCTGCTGCTGCTGCTGAGCACCTGGACCGTGAAGCTGACGGAGGTCCGGACGGCTGAGACTGCGGCCTGCTGTGCGAAAGAAACCGACAGCGTCGCCGGTGCAGCTACAGTCAACGAAGCCACAGCCGCAGCCGCACCA
>Ga0209381_1002579_pt1 | contig 21913 bp, 16 predicted proteins | sample DewCreD2012metaG_FD_184111 | JGI IMG/M metagenome (GOLD analysis project Ga0209381, IMG submission 184111) | Hot spring sediment bacterial and archeal communities from British Columbia, Canada, to study Microbial Dark Matter (Phase II) - Dewar... ...
CGCCCCAACTCCGGCAAAGGCCATCGTAGTCCGGAGCAGTTGAGGGCGGAGCGTGCGCCCTGGATCCAGAGCCAGGTCTTTGCGCTTCCGCCCGTGCTATTATCCTCACTCTCCGCCCAGGATCTGCCGCTGCCGCGGCAGATCCTGGGTCACGATGTACCTGGTTATGTCACCTCCCGGCATTTTTTGACGGGAGCCTCCGGGACCGGCAGGCTGCCCCTCGACGCCAGCAAAATTCCCTCGTCGGCTGGCGCTATTCTGTAAACAGTTACCTCTGTTGCCATGATTTGCCGGTTCGCCGGTTGCCGCGTTGTTGTATGCTCTCTCACCCTGTGCGCACTGCTGGTCCTCGCCGGCTGCACCCAAACGGCTCCGCCCGCCCGGACCGCCGCGTCCCAATCCGCTCCGGCGGATCGCAGCGCCGATGACGCCGCGCGCTTCCTGGCAGGGCTGCCGGGCCGTGCTGGCTCTCCGTTCTCGGAGCTCGAACCGTCTGCCGACTGGCTCGAACACCACGAGCGTATCCAGGAGCTCTGGAAGCCGGTGCAGGGGTGGCTTGGCCGGATGCGCGAGTTCCACGGCAGGGAATTGCACTCCGCCGAGATCTCCCAACGGCCCGCCTTCTATCCGTTTAGCGGACCGGACGTGCTGATCCTGACGACTCTTTTCCCGGACAATCCCGCTTATCTCATGGTCGGCTTGGAGCCACCCGGAACCCTGCCCGACCGCCGCGCCATCGAACGGGCCGGCCTCCGGCGCTTCTTGGAGGGCATGCGGGAATCCGTCTATTCCGAACTCCACCGCAGCTTCTTCATTACACGCGAAATGGACCGCACGTTCCGCGGGCAGGTCACCGACGGACTCACCGCCCCCATTTTGCTCCTGCTGGCGCTTTCGGATCAGCGCATCCTCTCCTTCCGTTACGTCCGCATCGGCGAAGACGGAAGCATCCTCTCCCGTCCCTCCCACTGGCAAGCGCCAGGCAAGAACGCCAACAAGGGAGTCGAGATTGTGTTTCAACGTGAAGGCCATGCACTCCCGCAGACCCTTTACTACTTCTCCGTCAACCTCCAGGACAAACGCCTGCGCAGCAACACTCCTTTCCTGAAGCTCCTCGACCGGTTGGGACCCTTCAGCACCTTCCTCAAAGCCACCTCCTACATGCCCCATCACCGCGACTTCGCGCTGATTCGCAGCGAGATTCTTTCGCGCAGCACCGCCATTCTCCAGGACGATTCCGGCATTCCCTTCCGCTACTTCCAATCGCCCACCTGGAGCGTCCATTTGTTCGGCAGCTATGAGCAGCCTTACGGGAGCTTCCGTTATCTGGAGCAGCCGGACCTGCGCGCCGCTTATGCCGCGCAGGGCGCTCAACCGCTGCCGTTCCGCATCGGTTACGGATTTGGGAAAATCCCCTCCAACCTTCTTCTGGCGGTCCGCAACGGCCGCTCCGCGGCGCCCTAACCCCACCGCCTGTGGCAGGCCAAAGCACTGCCGCGCGGCCTCCGAGGCGCGGCCTGAGCCCCCGCCGTTCAGTATGATGGTTCGCGGAGGTCCCGCATGAGTTCAACCCGTAGGGAGATTCTGGGCGCGGCGTTCCTGGCAAGCCAGTGGACAGCGGCGGCGGCGCCGGTGATACGCTACGTCCGTTTTCGCCGCGGCGCCGTCACGGCGTACGGCATTCTCGATGGCGAAACCATTCGCGAGATCCGCGGCGATCTTTTTGGCGCACACCAGGAGACCGGCGCCCGTCACAAGCTGGCTGCCGTCAAGCTGCTTTATCCTTGCGAGCCTTCCAAGGTTCTGGCCGTGGGGCTCAACTACCGGAGCCACCTGGGCCAGCAGAAACCGCCCACTGTGCCGGAGCTGTTCTACAAGCCCATCACCTGCCTGACTCACCCCGAAGACCCGGTCGTGATTCCGCCCGAGGCCAAGAACGTTCATTATGAGGGCGAACTGGTCATCGTCATCGGCAAGCGAGCCAAGGGACTCACCCCGGCCGAGGCGCGCGAAGCGATCTTCGGCGTCACCTGCGGCAACGACGTCAGCGAGCGGGACTGGCAGAAGAGCGACTTGCAGTGGTGGCGCGCCAAGGGCGCCGACACGTTCGGCCCGCTGGGTCCGGTGATTGTCCGCGGCATCGACCATGGCCGCCTGGAGCTGGAGACGCGGCTGAATGGCAAGACCGTCCAGAAGCAGAACACCTCGGACCTCCTGTTTGACTGCCCCACCATCGTCAGCTTCGCCAGCCGTTTCGTGACCCTCATGCCCGGCGACGTCATCTACACCGGTACGCCGGGCACAACCGGCCCCATGAAGCCCGGCGACATCGTCGAGGTGGAGATCTCCGGCATTGGCACGCTCCGCAACCGCATTGCCGCCGCCTAGTGCGGGCGCAGCGAACCAGGGTAAGATGGCGGCATGATCAAACTCGCGGTCCTAATGGCGCTGTTCTGTTTCGGTTTGACGGCGGCTGCGCCTGCTCCGCCGGTCATCTTCGACACCGACATGGGCAACGACGTCGACGACGCCATCGCCCTGGCCGTCCTTCACGCCTTGCAGACGCGGGGCGAATGCCGCCTCGCCGCCGTCACCATCACCAAGGACAACCGCTGGGCCCCGGTCTTCGTCAGCCTCATGAACACGTTCTACGGCCGCCCGGAGATCCCCATAGGAATCGTCAAGGGCGGCGCAACCCCCGAGGACGGCAACTACAACCGCCAGGTGGCGCAGCTCACGGCGAAAGGCGGCAAGCCGCTCTTCCCGCGGCGCTTATCGGAAACTTCGAGCGTCCCGGACGCCGTCCAAGTGCTCCGCCGCGCCCTCGCAGCGGAGCCCGACGGCAGCGTCCTCATCGTCCAGACGGGTTTCAGCACCAACCTTGCCCGCCTGCTGGACTCGCCTCCCGACTCCATCAGCCCGCTTTCGGGCCGCGAGCTGGCCGCCCGCAAAGTCCGGCTGCTGAGCGTCATGGGCGGACACTTCACCGACTCGGCCTTCACCGAATACAACATCAAGATGGACGTGCCCTCCGCCCAGAAGCTCTTCGCCGGCTGGCCCGGCCCCATCGTAGCGGGCGGCTACGAAATCGGCATCTCGATTCAATACGACCCGGCGCGGCTAGAATCCGACTTCCGCTGGATCCCGGATCACCCTCTGGTGCACGCCTACCACTTCTACCGCAAGATGCCTTACCGCGAGCCGCTGTGGGATCCCGCCTCGGCTCTCTACGCCGTGCGGCCGGAAGGAGGCTATTTCGCGCTGTCTGAGCCCGGAACGGTTACCTTCACGGCGGAGGGCGCCACGCGCTTCCAGCCATCCAAGGATGGCAGACATAGGTACCTCATCGTCAACGACGCGCAGCGCGCCGCCGTGCGCGAGGCGATCTCGATGCTGGCCAGCCAGCCGCGCTGAACGCCGCAACCGCTGCTTCGGCGGAGCCGGCTACCGGGATCCGGTGAGCAGTTTGCCTTCGGAAGAGTATTCTTCGACCGGGCCGAACTTCTTGAGCGGCTCCCGGATCTTCGACGCATCGCCGACGGCCACGATCTGGATGTTGTCCACCGGAACGTACTTGCGCGCTGCCTCCCGCACCCGCTCGGGGCTGAGCTTCATGATCTGTTCGGGAAACCTGTCCCAGTAGTCCGCCGGAAGGCCGTAGTCCTTCAGCTCCATGGCCCGGCTCAGCACGCCCGCCGTGCTCTCCAGCGACCGGGCAAAGCTCCCCACCAGAGCCCGGCGCGCGCCGTCCAGTTCATCGGCGGGCGCCAGCCGCTCGCGCACATCCCGGAACTCTTTCAGGATCTCATTCAGCGCCGCTTCGGTGACTTCGGTCCGCACCGAGGTGGACGCACCGAAATCGTTGTAATACCAGGTTGCGGAGAAGCCGCTGGAGATCCCGTAGGTATAGCCTTTCTCCTCCCGGATGTTGCGGAACAGGCGCGAAGCCGGACCGCTGCCCAGAACCTGGTTCAGCAAGGTGCAGGCGATGTAATCCGGGTCTCTGCGCCCGATGGCGCGGTTGGCCACCATCAGGTAAGTCTGGACCGAGTTCGGGCGGTCGATCAGCGCCACACGCCTTTCGCGGATGGGGGGCTCCAGAGGCAGCTTGGGCAACGGCGGGGGAGCGCCCTGCCAGCCACCCAGAAGTTTCTCCAGGCGCGGCAGCATCTCTTTCAGGGTGATGTCGCCTGCGATGCCGATCATGCCGCCGGCGGGCTTGTAGTTGGCGTTGTAATATTGGACCACGTGTTGCCGGCTCAGCCGCTTGAGCGCTTCCGCCGAGGGAGCCGTGATCTTTCGCGCATCGTTCGGATAGAGAATGGCGTACAGCCGCTCGTTGGCCAGGAAGGCAGGCTGCGCCCGCATCGCCTGGAGCGAACTCAACTGTCGCCGCACCAGGTTGTCCAGCTCAGACTGCGGAAAGGCCGGATTCAGCAAGACGTCCGCAAGCAACTCCAGCAGCTCGTCCAGGTTATCCGTCAACCCGCTGATGCTCACCGACACTCCGCGGTGGCCTGCCGAGGCGCTCAGGCTGCCGCCCAGCTCGGCTAGAGTTTCGGCAATCTGCCGGGCGTCCCGCGTCTTGGTCCCCTGCCGCAGCAAATACGCCGTCGCATCCGCCACCACTCCCGCCAGCTCCGGCGGCTCCTGCAAACTGGAGGCCCGGATCAGAATCGTCATCGAGAACGAAGGCGTTCGGTGATCCTCGAGCACCATCACCGACATGCCGTTTTTGAGCCGCGCTTCAGAAGGACGGGGAAACTTCACTCGAAGGATTTCGTTGGAGACCGGCGCCCGGTTCAACCGCACCACGCCCGACAAGGACGACGGCGCCTGCTGCGGTGCTTGCCCCGGAGCGGAGCAAACCAGCAGGGCCGCCGCGGCCGTCAAAGTGAACCATCGATTCGCTCGGATCATGGCTTGCCTCCTAATTCTTCTTTGCAGCCGCAGGCTTGGGCGCGCCGGGCGGTGAAGCCGCCGGCACGGTCACCACCACTGTGCGGTTCTCCGGCCGCAGATACTTGCGCGCTGTTTCCCTTACCTGTTCCGCCGTCACCGCGGCCCGCCGCTGCTCGATCGTGTTCAACCGGCCGGGATCGTTAAACCGTACCGCGTCGCTGGCCAAGCTGGAGGCCCGGCTCAGCACCGACGACCGGACCGAAACCGCCGACCGCCGGGCCGCCGTCCGCGCCCGCAGCAGCTCCTTCGGCGTGATCCCCTCCTCCTGCAAGCGGGCGATCTCTTCGTACATCAGCTTCTCAACCTCCTCCGGCGTTCGCCCCGCCTGAACCATGACGGAAAGCTGGTAGAGGCCAGGCCCGATCCGCTCCGAAACCCCGCCGCCCACCGAAACCGCCACCTGAGACTCGCGCACCAGTCTCTGATACAAGCGCGAACTCTCGCCCGACGCCAGCGCAATGTGCATCGCGTTCAGCGCCTCTATGTCCGGGTGATTGCCCGGCGGGATCTTATACGCAACCGAGACCCGCGCCAGCCGCGCCAGCTTGTCCTCCAGGCGGTCCCGGCGCTCCGCCGTCTGCGGCGGCTCGCTAAAGTCGACCGGCTTGGGCGGGGGCTGGCGGGGAATATCGCCGAAGTACTTCTTGATCTTGGCCATGGCTTCGGCGGAGTTGAAATCCCCCACCAGCGCCAGCACCGCGTTGTTCGGGGCGTAATAAGTCCGGAAGAACTCCTTGACATCTTCCAGAGTCGCGGCGCTGAGGTCTTCCATGGAGCCGATCACCGAGTGCTTGTAGGCGAAGGCATCGTAGGCCAGCTCGGGCAGCCGCTCGCTGCTCGGCCCGTACGCCTGGTTGTCCACGCTCTGGCGCCGCTCTTCTTTCACCGTGTCCCGCTGGTTGTCCAGATTTGCCTGGGTTACGGCCAGCGACCGCATCCGGTCCGACTCCAGAAACAGCCCAAGGTCCAACTGGTTCTTGGGCAGCACTTCAAAGTAAACCGTCGTGTCCGGGCTTGTGGCTCCGTTCATCGTGCCGCCGTTGGTGAAGACCAGGTAGAAATGCTCGCCGGGTCCCACGTTGGCGGAACCCTTGAACATCATGTGCTCAAACAGGTGGGCGAAGCCGGTACGCCCCGGCCGTTCGTCCTTCGATCCCACGCCGTAGGCGACAAAGATGGCGTACACCGGCGCATGATGATCCTCACTCAAGATGACGCGCAGTCCGTTGTCCAGCCGCGTATCGGTGAACTGCACCGGCGGGATCGGCTTGGGCGCCTGGGCCGTGCTCACCCCTGCGGCGCAAGCCAGCATCACAAACAGGAACTTCCTCATGAAAGTCTCCCGGACCCTGGGTGGGCTGAGTCCAAGTATATAACGCACGACAGCGGTCCGAGCGGCGCCCGGCTGCGGCGCTGCCCCAAATGCTTCTGCCAAAAACCGCCTTGAGCGGCTCCGTTCGAAATCCGCCGAACGGCCGCCCTACGGCTTGGCCGTCAGTTCCTGATAGATCACGTCGACTAGCGTGGGGAACCGGCCCCCGGCGGCGGTTTCGCCCATGGCGGTCTTAATCTGTTCGAGCGTCTGGCCTTGCCCTGCCAAGGCCTTCACCTTGGCCTGCTTGGCCTCGATGGAAGAAAGCAGGGCTTGGATGTCCATCTTCGTGAGCGGGTCGGCATGGCCCGAAACGAATGTGTCGGCATCCAGGGCCAGCATGCGGCGCAGCACGTTCACCAGGCCCGTGCTGCTGCCGCCCTTTTGCCGGTGAATCAACGGGTCGCGGCCCACAAAGAGCAGGTCGCCCACGAACGCGATCTTCTGCCGGGGCAAAAGGACGATCAGGTCGCCGCTGGTGTGCGCCGGCCCGAAGTGGAGCAGCTCCATGAGCACTCCCCCGATGCTCAGCGTCCGCGATTCCGTCAGGGTCTCGTTCGGAAGATACGGCGCCAGGGCAGTCTGGTTCTGCGTCTGGATGGCCGCCTCTATGTCTTTCCGGGTGTTGGCGTGTGCAAGGATTCTGAGGCCTTGTGGGAATCCCGGCAAACCGTTTACATGGTCGCCGTCGCTGTGAGTGAGGATTAGGGTGCGGACCGGATTGGGCGTGACTTTCCGGATCTCAGCGAGCATGTCGCGCGCCGAGGCCTCCGTCATTTTCGCGTCGATTACGACGGCTTCTTTTTCGCCGACGATAAACCCTGTATTGGCGCCGCTGCCGCCTTTGACCAGGTACACTCCTTCACGAAGTGGAACCACGCTCAGTGGCGCGGGCTGCGGTTGCGCCAGGGCAATGCCCCCGGCGAGTGCGGTGTAAACAACCAGGCTCGGGAAGTTCATAGCTCGAAGATGAGCATACCACCCCGCTGAGAGCGCCATGAAAAAGCCCGGGAAAGAGGCGCGGTCACAGGACTCAGCCGAACAGCCGGCTCAGATCCTCAGCCCAGAAATCGGTTGCGTTCCTCCAGGCCAGCCAGCAGGCCGCACCCGCCGCCGCCAAAAGGACGGCATTCACCAGCCAGCCGTTGGCGTGCTTGCCGAGCAACCGCCTGTCGTTGTTGAGCCGAAGCAGCACCAGCAGCACCAGCGGCAGCAACGGCACCACCAGCGCCGTGCTGATGAGAGTGATCCAAACCGGCTTCCAGCTCGTCAACAAGACATAGACCGGCGAGCCGCAAAACCACAGCAGGAACCAACGGTAGGCCCGCTGCCGGGAGGGCGCTTCCTGGGGCGCGGAGCCGGCCTTTTGGCGCAGGCATTTGTGCCAGATGTCGGCCGTCACCATGCTGTAGCCCGTGTTGGTGCCGAGGTACACATTGAAAACCGCCGCTAGGATGCCCGCCCCCAGAATCAACCGGCCGGCTTCGCCGAGCGCGCTCGAGAAGATCGGCACCATGTCTTCCACTTCGACCACCGCAGTTCCGGCCGGATGCAGAACCGCCGCTGCCGCAACCTGAATCAGAGCGCCCATGCCGAAAATGGCGGTCACGCTGACCAGCAGGTCCGTCCGCTGCTTTTTCAACTGGGAGGCTTCCCGCCAGCCGGTTTCGTGGACGAAGGTGGCGTACTTCAGATTGCCCATCGAACCGGCCGCAGAGCCGGCCAGCGACATGAGCAGAAACAGAAAAGCATAGGGGCCCTGTTCGGCGGGCAGGCCGGGCAGAAAGCCGCTTGCGATTCCCGCTGGCGAGGGTTTGGAAAGCAGCGCCACCGCCAGCAGCGCGCCGCCGAGAAACGCCACCAGCGGCTTGCTGACGCTCCGCACGGCCTGATACCGGCCCCAGTACATCAAAGCAAATCCCAAGGACCAAAGCAGAACGGACCAAATCTTGGCGCTGCCGCCAAAGGGCAGCGGGACCAATAGGTGCGCGAAAGCCCCCAACAGCAGGAGCTGGCTCATGTTGCTCAAGTGCCGCTTGAGAATCAGCGCGCCGAAGATCATCCACACCACCCAGCGCCCGGCGCGCTGATAGCCTTGCAGGAGGCTTTCCCCCGTCACGACGACATAGCGGGCCGAGGATTCGAGCACCGCGAAGCGGACCAGGAGGATCAACACGAAGGCCCACAAGGCGCTATAACCGTAGCTGGCCCCCATGGCGGCGTTGGCGACCAAGTCCTGGGGCCCAACCGTCGACAGGACAAACACCGCGCCAGGGCCAACGACCGAGACCCATTGCCGCCAGGCTTTCGGGCGGGCTTCAGCGGTTGCGGCGGACAACGCCATCTTTAAGGCCTCACCACGCGCAGATGTGGGATCTTCCCGTCCTTGGTCGCCGCCGGCTCCTCGCGGCTCACGCTGAGAGTTCCGCTCTGCTGCCAGTGCCACGCCATCGAGCGGTCGCCGCGTGAGCGGGATGCCAGATAGCTCAGGACCTTTCCGACCACCTCCGACTCCTCGACCGGGCCCACGCGGGGGCTGATCAGAATGCGCACCTTGCTCTCCGGCCCCCTCTCCTCTTCCACAAATTGATAGTCGGTGGGGCTGCCGCCGAAGGCCTTTGGGAGAACCTCCTCCACCAAGGTCACGAACTCCCCGCCCAAGAAATGCATCCCGCCCGTGGTGAGTTTCTCATAGCTGCGGATCGTATGCAGGTGGACGGTCAGTCCTTCGCGCTGGAGTCCGCAGCCGCAGTCCCGCCGCGACAGGACCCCGTAATCCCCAGTGTCCAGGTTCAGCATGATCTTAGGTGCGGCGGGCAGCAGCGTGGTCAGGTAGAGGGTATCCAGGCGGCTCTGCCCGTCGGCCAGAAGCTTCGCGCGCTGGATCACGGCGGTCTTGCCCAAAAACAAGTGCACCTCGTCGCACGCGCTGGGATTGGCGCACCCGCCCGCCAGCGGACCGCATTCGGCCATCGCCCATCCGCTGAAAGCCCGCGCGCCCGCCTCCTCGATCAAGCGCTGCTTAGCCGGAGTGAAGGGTTCACCCCCGACTCGGAAGACCGTGCCCGAAAGATCCAGACCCATTTCTTTGGCCGCCATGCACACCCGTGTCGCCCGGCTCGAAGAAAGGGAGATCACGGCCGGCGATCCGGCCCGCGCCTTTCCCGCCAGCCACGCCGCGATTTCGCCCGCCCGGTCCATAGGCACGTGCTTCGGGTATGGGATGCCGCACCCGTTCCAGCGCGCCGCCGCCAGCGCGTAGTAGGTGAAAACAGCCGACTTCCACATGTCCGGCCGCCAACTGACGGGCGTGGGGCTGAACCACTCCTCGAGCGGCGTGCCGAACTTGATTGCCCACAGAGCATTCTTCAACCCGCTGGAGCCCGGCGGCACGGCTTTCCAGATGGCGTACGGCCGGCCCAGGACCCCATTTGCCGCATGGTTCAAGATCTTGCAGGCGGCATCGTAAGCCATCAGCTCGAAATCAATGGCCAGACGGCGGGCGCGGCCCGTGGATCTCCCGGTCTGCACCTCGAATGCGCCGTGGGCGAGTGGATTATCAAACGATCCTTCCCGGAGCTCCAAGTACAGGCCCTTGCGCTCGAGCGGGCGGCGCCCTTTGAATTCCTCCAGCGAAACATGGACTCCCGCATCGTAAAGCTTTTCCAGCGCAGCCTCCACCCCGTCTTGCCGCACCATGCGCTCCAGATCGCCGCATTCCACCCCCGCCCAGCGCAGCAATGCACGGTAGGGATTGTCAGCCGCGCCGTAGACGCCTCGCATGAGAGTTAGAAACGATTCGGAGCGCTGCGCCAGACTGTCGGCGTGGATCCGGCGCCCCTCCTCCAGCGTCATCGTCCGGTCCAGAAACGTCCGCAGACCGGCAGCAAAGCGGAGGAACATGCGCAAATCGTCGAGCATTAGAATCTCAGTTTCAAACCGAGCTGTATCTCGCGGCTGGGCGCGGCCGAGGTGATGCGGCCAAAGTCCTCCCGCACGCCGGTGCGCGTGAACAACTCCGTGCGTTCGGCGGCGGGAAGGTCGAAGTTGGTGTGGTTGAAGAGATTGAAAGCCTCGGCTCGGAATTCGACCGTGGGGCCTTCACCGCGGCTCAGCCTGAACCGGCGCGCCAGAGACAGGTCGAAGTTGGTGAGGCCGGGGCCTGGGACGGTATTCCTCCCCAGGTTCCCCAGAAAACCGTCCTGCGGCCGCTGGAACGCGGAAGGGTCCACCCATCTCGCCGGATCGCCCGTGATGCGGATCCGCGCGCCGGGCGCCAGATCCGGCCGCTGCCCGGATTGGCGGTCAGGGGTGCTGGTCTGGGTCCGGGCGGCATCGTAGGCCAGGCGCACCGTAAATGGGTGGCCGCTGCTCACCACGACGATGGCGCCCACTTGCCAACCTCCCAACAACCGGCGGGCCGCGGTGGCGCCGGGAGCCGGCAAGCTCCACAGGCCGCTCCAGACAAAGTTGTGACGGACGTCGTGGCCCGAAAGCCCCCGGTTGAACCGCGGCTCTCCGTTCAGCGGCAGCATGATGGCGTTCGCGGCCTCCGTGGTGGCCATGAAATTGGAGCTGTCATCGATGCTCTTGGCGAAGCTGTAGCTGAGCTGATTCTCAAACCCGGTCCGCGGCGCCCAAGTAACTCTCATGTGTAAGCCGTGGTAAAAGGACTGTGCGTTAAACGTCCGGTTCCGTATCTGACTGAACCGGGAGCTAGGCCGGGGCGCGTTCGCGGGGAAGAACAGCCTGCCGTCGGCCAGAGTGACAGGCGTCGCCAAATTTGCGTCATTGGTAATGGAAGAGAGATTCTGCCCCCGGGCCCCGGCGTAAGCGAGCTGCAAAGACGCCCGCGCCGCCAGGCGCCGCTCCAGGCTCAGATTCCACTGGTGCACATATGGCTGGTCCAGATCGGGATCGATGCGTTCCACCCGCAGTTCCGCGTTGGGGTTCTGGAGGAAAACCTCGTAGCCGCGGCTGGGAAAATCGCCCTGGCGAAGCGCCGTTGTGCCGCCGCGCAGGAAGTAGGGCGGGTTGCGCAGGCCCGCCAGCAGCAAGTATTGCGACAGCAGCAGCTCGGGGAAGATTCCGTAACCCCCGCGCAGGATCGTGCTCGCATCCCCTCTCATGTCCCAGGCTGCGCCCAGGCGGGGATGCAGGTTCTTCCATGAAGGATTGCGGTACAGCGGGTCTCCCGTTCGGACTTCCAGATCCGTCAGCCGGTCCAGGTTGGCCAGCTTCCCGTTCACCTCGGTGGGCACGGTCGCCCATTCATGGCGGACGCCCGCTTGCAATGTGACTTGCGGCGCCAGCCTCCATACATCCTGCCAGTAGAGCGCACCCAACCACTGCCGGAATCCGCGCACGGGATCGCTGCCCGGAAGCATCGCCCGCAGGCGGCTCGGCGTGTTAGTCAAAAACTGCCGCACGCCGTTGAAGCGGTATTCTCCATTGATTCGGTTCGGGTTGATCGAGTTGAAATGCGTCCGCTCCAGGCGGCCGCCGAAGCTGACCGTGTGAGCGCCCTTCACCCAGGTTGCATCATCGGAAACCTGATACGACTGGAGAACATAATCCCCGTACTCAAGCGAGTAGCTCCCGCCGGGGAACAACGTCAGGCCAGCGACGTCCAGCACGCCCATCGTCCGCGCCCCGGGCACAAACACCAGCGCCGGATCCTGAGTTAGGGGGTGATCCACCTCCGTCACGCCGAAAAGACTTCGGCTCCGGCTGAATCCGGCGCGCGCCACATTGAGCAGCCGCGCCGTCAGCGGACGCGTATAGTCGAGCGCCAGCGATTGAGCCCGCGTCCGGTTGCTCGTTGCGCCCAAGTCGAAATCGGTACGCCCCGCCCGGCGGCCGTCGTCGAAGTTGTAACGCAGGAAGAGCCGGTCCTGGCGGCCCAGGTTCTGGTCGATGCGGACCGTAAAGAAATCTTGCAGGCCTCTTTCGTTGTTATGAAACAGGAATAACGCCGTGTCGCCCAAGACGGGGCCATTGGCCTTCGGATACAGCGGCAAGATTTTTGCAATGACCGGATCTACGGCCACCGCGCCCGACGCCAGGTTGCCGCGCCGGGCCTCCTCGCTCAAGGTGGTATTCGTGACGGTGACCCCGCGCATCTCCCTCAGCGCCTCATAGCTGCCAAAGAAGAAGGTGCGATCTCTGCGCAGCGGTCCGCCGAGCGAGCCTCCGGTCTGGTGGCGGCGGAAATCGGGCTTGCCTTGTGCGTCGAAGAAGTTCCTCGCGTCCAGGTTGTCATTGCGGTGAAAATAGAAGGCGCTACCGTGAAACGTATTCCCTCCGGAGCGGGTGACGGCGTTCACGATGCCGCCTGCCGCCCGCCCGTACTGGGCGCTGTAAGCATTGCTGAGCAAGCTGAACTCTGCGATGGCGTCCACCCCCAGCACCAAGCCGTTGATGCTGGCCGGAACCGTGCCACCATGGCTGGAGACCACGATCCCGTCCAGGCGGAACGATCCCTGCGACGGCCGGGCGCCGCCCACCGAAAACTGCAAGCCGTAACCGTTATTCTGATTCCTCGATTGCGCCCGCGCTTCTGGCGCCCAACTGGCAAGGCTCACCAGGCGGTAGATATCCCTTCCGTTCAACGGTAAGTCCTCTATGATCCGCCGCGTGACAACCCCGGTAAAAACCGATGGCACGGCCTCTGTCAGCGCAGCTTCGGCGGTGACCGTGACCGTCTCCCGCCGCTCGCCCAATTCGAGGTGAAGCTCCACTCGGGTTTCCAGATCCACCCGGACGGCCACTTCCCGGTGAAGGCTGCGTTTGAAACCATCCTTCTCGGCTGTCACTTGGTAGCGGCTCGGCTCCAAATGCGTGAAGCGGTACCAGCCGGAGGCGTCGGTCAGGGCATTCTTGGACGCGCCGGTCGCCAGGTTTTCAACATGGACCAACGCGCCCGGAACTGCCCCGCCGCGAGCGTCCCAAACAGTTCCGGAAATGGCGCCCCAGCGGTCTTGCCCCAAGGCGGCTCCGGCGGAAGCCAGGAGCAACAAAGCACCTAAGAGCCGGCAGGCGTTTCTCTTCACCATCCCCGCGCCTTCTAAGAACTTTATGGAAGTTTAGCACAGGCCATCGGCAACTCCGGTGATTCTCTCATGCCCGTTCCAGCCCCGTGAGACCGCGCCGCAGGTGGTGTGGCCAGGCTTTACGGGCGCGCCTGGCCCGTGGTACTTTCGACGGTGTCATGAAAACGCGCACGATGTTTGCCTTTGTGTTCTGTATGTTCGCGGCGGCCGCTTCCGCGTTGGCCCAAGGAACGGGCCCCGCCGACGCCCGCCAGGCGACGTTCACGATCCGCGGCGGCGGCGGTTGGGACAAATGCACCATCGAGGTGGTGGTCGACGGAACAGCCGACGTCGAGATCCGTGGAGACCGGGCCGTGTTGCGGACTCTCGCAGGCCAGCCGGCGACGTGGCGGCGCTTCGAGTGCAGCGGACCGCTCACCGCCTACCCGGAGGAGTTCAAGTTCACAGGAATCGACGGCCGGGGCAACCAGCGCCTGGTGCAAAACCCGCGGAACGGGCGCGGCACGGCGATCGTGCGCATCGAGGACCCGCGCGGAGGATCCGAAGGCTACACCTTCGACATCGAGTGGCGTGGCGGCGGCAACTTCCCGCCCCCCGGTCAGAATGTTCCTCCCACGCGGTCCGGCCCCCCGGACCGGCCCGGCATACCGGCAGGCGGCCGGGATCTGGGCCGGGTGGTCTCGCTTTGCCAGCGCGCCGTTGAGGAGCGCGCCGCAAGGGACGGGATCACGGCCCTCGTTATCGAATCCCTACAGGCCGATCTCCGCCCCGGGCAGAACAACTGGATCGCGGGCACGGCCACCGCCTCCCAAGGCCGCCTGGGCAGGGGCGTGGCGTTCAACTTCTCTTGCTCGGTCAACTTTGACACCGGAGTGCTCTACTCGGTGGAGTTGACCCGCCGTTAGACGCAGTACAGCCGCCCCTCAGTAAGAGATGCAGTCGTCGCACCAGTTGCCGTCATCGTCGTAGTGTGGCCAGCCGCCGCGGTGGTCCAGATATCCCGAGGCGACGTAGGAGTCGTACATCGGAGTAGGTTCAAAATAACCGGGCTCGCGCAGGTGCTTCCGCACCACCTCTTCGTTCAGCTCGATGCCCAAACCAGGTGTATCCGGCACGCGCACGTAACCGTCTTCGATGATCGGCTTAGAGACGCCAGTCACCAGGTCCTGCCACCAGGGCATGTCGGCGGCGTGGTGCTCGCAACAGACGAAATGGCTCAACGTTGCCGCCAGGTGCGCCATGGCGATCTGGCCGATCGGAGAGCCGGGCATGTGGATGACCGTTGGAATCCCGTGCACGGCGGCGTAGTCGTGGATCCGCTTGATTTCGATCAAACCTCCGGAAGCCACGTAATCCGGGTGGATTAGGTCCACGGCATGGTTGTCGAGCAGAGCCTGAAAACCCTCCTCCAGCCCGAAGGCCTGCTCCCCAGTCAAAATCGGGGTCGTCGTGGCCTCCTTGATCTCCTTGAAGCCGCGCCAGTTCAGCCAGCACTGCGGGATGAAGTCTTCCGCCCAAGCCAGTTTGTACGGCTCAAAGGCGCGGGCGTAGCGGATGGCGTCGTTGACGCTGAGGTTGCCGAAGTGATCGGCGGCCAGCGGCGTGTCCCATCCGATCACATCCCGGACGGCGGCGATCAGCTCACACAAATACCCCAGTCCCTTCTCCGTCGCCACTCCACGCTCCACCGCGCCCGGCCGCTTGGCGACCAGCCGGGTATAGAGATCCATCTTGAAAAAGCGGAACCCCAGTTCCTTGCGCCGCGCCACCCGCTTCTGGAAGACCTTCGGGTCCTCGCTTCCCGTGGTGTCGCAGTAGATCAACACCCGGTCCCGCAACTTCGACCCTAAGAGCCGCCACACGGGCACGCCGTACACTTTGCCGGCGATGTCGTGCAGAGCCAAATCAATCGCGCCGTAGCCGCTATTCCAGAAGTTCTGACCGGCCGAGTTTCGAATCCGGCGCAAGATCCCGGGAATATCGAGTGGATTGCGCCCAAGAATGTGCGCCTTGAGGGAGAGCGCGCTGCCCTTGACCCCTGCGGCGAACACTTCGCCGTAACCGTACACTCCCTGGTTGGTGTCGATGCGTATGATCGGATAGTCATAGTTGGCCGCCACGGTGCAAGCCCGCATGTCGGTGATCTTGAGCTGGCTGGGGGCCGAATTGCGGTTGACCGGTCGGGTCTCCTGCGGGGCGGCGGAAGTCTCGGCGAGCTTCATGAGCGGCACGAGCGCCGGCGCAACAGCCCTCTTGAGAGCCGCCCGGCGGCTGAAAAGGCGGTGGCTTCGGGATGGCATCGGTGCAAACTCCTTTCCGGCAAATCATACACCCGCGGCTCATGCTATGCTGCCGGGTATTATGCGACCCAGCCGCAGAGAGCTCCTGTTCGGAAGCGCCGCCTTAGCGTCGGCGGGATCAAGCCCAACTTCCGGTCAACCCCTCCAGCCCACCACCCCCGCTTTCCGGCTGGCGCTCTGGTACCGCAAGCCCGCCACGAATTGGGAACGCGAAGCTCTGCCCGTCGGCAACGGCAACTTGGGGGCCATGGTGTTCGGCGGCGTCCCGGTGGAGCGGATCCAGTTGAACGAGCACAGCCTGTGGTCCGGCCGGCGTGAGGACATCGACAGCCCCCACACGCTGGAGCTGTTGCCCAAGGTCCGCCAACTGTTCTTCGAGGGCAATTACGCCGAGGGCCACCGGCTGGCGCAGCAGATGATGGTCCGCACCAAGATGACCCCGTCCGCCTATCAGACCCTCGGCGACCTGACGATCGAATTCGACCACAGAGCAGAAGTGGAAGACTACCGGCGGCTGCTGGATCTGGAGACCGCCCTGGCGCGCGTCTCCTACCGCTCCGGAGGCGTTGAATACACCCGGCACGTCTTCGCATCGGCTCCGGATCAAGTCTTGGTGGTTCACATCGAATGCAGCAAGCCAGGTGGACTCACGTTTACCGCCAGGCTCAGTCGACCCGCGGATGCCAGCGTGGAATACCCCGCGCCGAACAGCGCGGTTCTTCGCGGGCAGGCTGCCAACGGCGGCTCCCGTTTCGAGTGCCGTATGGAGGCGCGGCTCACCGGCGGCAAGGCCACTGTGGCAGCCGGCGGACTTCATTTTGAGGGCGCGGAGTCCGTCACTCTGGTGCTGGCGGCCGCCACCGATTACAAGCTCGACTACGACGACTTCCACGGCGGTCCCGATCCGGCCCAGGTTTGCCGCCAGCGGCTCGCTGCGATCGCAAAGCGTCCCCTCGAGGACCTGCGCTCGGCGCACATCGCCGCGCACAAGAAGTTGTTTGGCCGGGCCTCTCTGCAACTCTACGGCCCGGACCGCTCGGGGATTCCCACCGACGAAAGGCTGGCCGCGGTACAGGCGGGCGGCGAGGACCCGCAATTGGTCAATCTGTACTTCCAGTACGGGCGCTATCTGCTAATCAGCAGCTCCCGGCCCGGCGGTCTGCCCGCCAATCTGCAAGGGATTTGGGCCGACGGTTTGAACCCGCCCTGGTCCGCCGACTACCACGTCAACATCAACATTCAAATGAACTACTGGCCGGCCGAGGTTACCAACCTGGCCGAATGCCACACGCCGCTGTTCGACTTCACGGACATGCTGCGCGCCCCGGGACGCAAAACGGCCAAGACCGCCTACGGCTGCCGCGGCTTCGTGGTCCACTACACCACAAACCTTTGGGGCCAAACCGCGCTGACGGGGCAAACCGTCTGGGGTTTGTGGCAAGGAGGCTCGGGCTGGCTGGCGCGGCATTACTGGGAACATTACGACTTTGGACGGGACCTCAAGTTCCTGCGCGAGCGCGCCTATCCGGTGCTCAAGGAAGCCGCCGAGTTCTACCTGGATTTTCTGGCCGAGGATCCGCGCGCCAAACGGCTGGTCGCCGGTCCCGCCTCGTCTCCCGAAAACCGCTACATTCCCCCTGGCGGCGGCAAGGCCGATGTGGACATCGCCCCGGCCATGAGCCAGCAGATCGTCTGGGACACGCTCACCAACGCCATTCGCGCCGCCGAGATTCTGGGCGTGGATGAAGAATTCCGCCGCCGTGCCTCCGATGCCCTCGCGCGCCTCGCGCCAACCCAGATCGGGAAGTACGGTCAGATTCAGGAGTGGTCGCAGGACTTCGATGAAGTGGAACCGGGCCACCGCCACATCTCGCAGCTTTACGCTTTGCACCCCGGCGAACAGATCTCCACGGCGCGCACGCCGGAGCTGGCAGCCGCAGCCAAACGCACGCTCGAGCGCCGCCTCGCCCACGGCGGCGGGCACACGGGCTGGAGCCGCGCCTGGATCATCAACTTCTGGGCGAGGCTGGGCGAGGCTGAGCTGGCTTACGAGAACGTCATGGCCCTGTTGCGCAAGTCGACGCTGCCGAATCTATTTGACACTCACCCGCCCTTCCAGATCGACGGCAATTTCGGGGGCACGGCCGGCCTCGCCGAAATGCTCATTCAAAGCCACGCTGGTGAAGTTGCCTTGCTGCCCGCTTTGCCCAAGGCCTGGCCTATGGGCATCTTCCGGGGCTTCAGAGCGCGGGGTGGCCTAACGGTCGATGTAAGCTGGACTGGCGGCAAGCTCGTCTACGCCTACTTCCAGGCGGCCGTAGATGGCAAGCACCAGATCCGGGTCCCGGGCGGTACAAAGATCAAAGCCATGGATCCGCGGCCACGAACCAGGCTGCCGCAGCCGGATGCGGAGGGGCGTTTCCCGCTCGCCGTGCAGGCGGGGCGCAGCGTTCACATCACGTTCGCCTGAGCGGTGGAGGGAGCGCTCTGCTCGAAGCGCTGCCGCGAGGCCCACAAGCCGAGGCCTGGATTGGGAACGAAGTAGATCTCTTCGCCGTCCACCCTCTGGAAGCCTTCCTGAAGGCGCTCCACATCGTAGCGGCGCTGCATCTCCTCTAGCGGCGCGTAACAGAACCCTAGGCCTTCCACCTCTTCTTTCGTGAGGCGGCCCGGACAATAGGTCACTGTAAACCGGCCGTCGGAAGAGCCGTGCATCAGATGCGCCGCCGTGCCCAGGCTGGCAGCCAGGTCCTCGTTGCGCTTCACGGCCTCCAGCGTCGCTTCCCTCCCCCGGTAGCCGTATTTCCGGATCAGCTTGTCGATGCCCGGGTCCTCGCCGCACTCGCGAACCCCCGGCGCCAGTATCACCAGCTCCGCGCCGTCGGCCAGCGCCATGCGGGTCCGGTAGATGGCTTTGTTGCCGATCCAGGTGCTGCGGTATTCATCCGGCCTGAGATAGACCACCGCTTTGCGGATCTCGCGGTCTAACAGCGTCACATTCACCTTGACGCTGAGTTCCGCGGCGCGATAGAAGCACTCCGGCCCATCGCCGATGAAAAGCCCGCGCGCCACCGGCTGGCCCTTCGAATCCGCGCTAACCACCGTATGCACATACACCACCGGCAGATGCCGCGCGAACTGCTCCGAGGCATAGTTGAGAATCCGCCGGATGGGATTGTCCGCCCGTCCCATCAGCCGCTCCAGTCCGTAGACTGCGCTGATGAAGTGGCTCTTGTTGATTCCCTCGGCGCCGCCTGTGCCCACAAAGAGGTTCTTGTTGTAGCTGGCCATGCCCATCACCTCGTGCGGCACCACCTGCCCGAAGGACAGGATCAGATCGTGGCCGCCTTGGGCCACCAGGCGCGCCACCTGCGCGGGCCAGGCGAAATCCACCAAGCCGCCCACCTGCTCGCGCACGTACTCGGCAGGCACTTCTCCCAGCGTCTCAAATCCGTTGCGCCAGTCATGAACCCGGAACAGCTCCAGCGGAGTCTCGCCGAACATGGCGCGGAGCTCTTCGGCGGTCATCGGAAAATGCGTCCCGATGGCGGGCAGCACGTCTTTCAACGCCGCCCCGTAATACTCCCACGCAAATCTCGTCAGCAGCCCGGCCTGGGAGTGGATCCGGCTTCCGTCCGGCGGCAGGCACAGCACGCGCTGGCGGGCGCCCAGTTGATCCAGGGCTTGGTATAGGCCTTCCCGAAGCTGATCCGGGCTTAGAACGGTCTGTTCGTTTCCTATGGCAACCAGCAGGCTCACGCCTTCAGCCTATCACGAGCCCGCTCCCCGCGCGCCGGTCCCATGCGTGGTACATTATCCCCCAAAGGAGGAGACTATGGCCTGCAAAACTCCGAAGAAGACGGCCAAGAAGCCCGCGCCGAAGAAAAAGTAAACGCCGGGCCTGGCATCGGTCACTTTCCCGGCGGCGTGCGGACAAAAGCAGCGATGTCGTCCAGCACGTAGCCGGGAATGCGGCCGGCCTTAGCGTACTCGGCCGGCAAGGACTTGCCTTCTCCCTCCAAAAACAGGTGGTTCAACTTCGGATAATTCCTCAATATCACGTCTTTCCGCCCCCCCAGCGCGCCTTTCCACATTCCGAAATCCTTCATCGTCACCTGATAATCCCTCTCGCCTTGCAAAACCAGCATCGGCATGGTAAGCTTGGCTGCGGCCGCCACCGGGTCGTACTTCTCCAGATCCGCCCAGTACGAAGCAGGCGCAGCGGCGCGCAGCTTCTCCAGCGTTTCCAGCGGCGCTCCCAAGTACTCGAGTTGTTCACGCGCCAATTCCAGGATAGGGCGCGCGTTGGCCGCCAGCAGAATCATCCCGGCCAGGCTGGGATCCGCGGCCGCGATCCGCGGCGCCAAATAGCCGCCGAGGGAATGCCCCAAGACGAACACCCGCTTGGGATCGATGCGGTTCTGCTTTCGGGCCAGCGCGATGGCGTTCAGGGCATCCCCGATGACTTCATCCTGCACCGTCGCCACCGGCCGCTGCGGGTACTGTTTGGTCCGCTTCACGTAGCGTAGCGTGGCCACGCCCCGGGCGGCGAGCCCTTCCGCCAGGTCCCGGAAAGGAGCATTGGCCGCTACGGTTTCGTCTTGGTCGTGCGGACCGCTTCCATGGACCAGCACCACCACTGGAAACGGACCCGGGCCTTCGGGCACGTTCAGCACGGCAGGCAACTTGAGATCGCCCGACTCGACCGCCAACTCGCCCGGCTTGGGAGGCTCCGGCGGAGGCGGCATCAAACGCAGCCCGGCCACCCGGCCCTGCGCATCGATGGCCACCACTACGTTCATGCGCGCTCTTTCGAACACAGCAGGGAAGGTGTAGACCTCAACGCCTTGTGTGCTGGAAACCTGTGGCTGAGGGCGGCCTCCTTGAAGGGCGCCCAGGGACTTGAGCACCGGCCCTACCGCAGCCGCCAGTTTCTCCTGGGGCAGAGCGGCGCTCATCTGTGGAGAGAAACGGGCCGCAACGGCGGCGAAATCCTGCCGCAGCAGCTCATCAAAGGCCGCCTCGGCGATGCTTCGAGGATCGGCTGCCATCGCCGGCAACAGAAGGAGGGACGAAAGCAAGAAGAGGCATGGAATGCGGCGCATGCAGCCAGTCTATCAACTGGAGGCTAGCGGGGAGGTGGGCGCTCCGACTGTGCAACCCGCGGCCGGCGTACATTGGGAGGCCCGCGGCACTGCGCAGGCAGAATTGCGCCTCCTGCCGTCCTGCGACCGGAAAGGCCGGTGAAGGAATATGGCGCCGCCTACCGTTTCCGGATCGTCACCGCGGCCTGCGCTTCCGCCGAAAGCCCTTCCCCCACCGGACCCAGTTTCTCAGCGGTCTTGAATTTCACCGACACGCTTGAGACCTCCAGGCCGAGCGTCTCGGCGAGCTTCTCCCGGATCGCCTGGCGGAAATCTTTGAGCTTGGGTCGCTCCAGGATCACCGTCGAGTCCACGTGGACCACCTCATAGCCGGCCTCCCGCACAAGAGCCAACGCATGCCGCAGAAATACCAGGCTGTCGGCGTCCTTCCAGCGGGGGTCGGTGTCGGGAAAGTGCATCCCAATGTCGCCCAGCGCCGCGGCCCCCAGCAGCGCGTCCGTGATGGCGTGCGCGAGCACGTCCGCATCCGAGTGGCCCGCCAGCCCGAAATCGGAGGGGATGCGCACTCCGCCCAACACAAGCGCACGGCCGGCTTCCAAACGGTGTGTATCCCAGCCCTGGCCCGTGCGGTATTCGCTCACGACGCCTTCCTGTGCCGGGACTCCTCGGCCAGAAACAGGCGGGCCAAGTCCATATCCGAGGGCTTGGTGATCTTGATATTACGGTCGCTGCCGGGGACCACGCTCACCTCCACCTGTTCCAGACGCTCCACCAGACTCGACTCATCCGTGCCCGTGAAGCCATCCTCGCGCGCCTTGGCGAAAGCCTTCTGGAGCAGGTCGAAGCGGAAGACCTGCGGGGTTTGAGCCAGCACCAGCCGCTCGCGCGGAATCGTGCCGTGCACCTTGTTGCGCTTGACCTGTTTGACCGTGTCCACCGGCACAATCCCTACGATGGCGGCGCCGCAGGCGGCAGCCTCATGGATGGCGCGCTCGATCGTCGCCGTATCGATGAACGGCCGCACGGCATCATGCACCGCGACCAAATCCACGCCGGGGGCCAGCGAAGCGAGCGCATTCTCGACCGACTGCTGGCGGGTATCGCCCCCTTCCACAAGCCGCA
>Ga0209381_1002582_pt1 | contig 21888 bp, 17 predicted proteins | sample DewCreD2012metaG_FD_184111 | JGI IMG/M metagenome (GOLD analysis project Ga0209381, IMG submission 184111) | Hot spring sediment bacterial and archeal communities from British Columbia, Canada, to study Microbial Dark Matter (Phase II) - Dewar... ...
CGAGCGCCCCGTGCGGGCGGGCGTTGCTTTCCGCCGGGCTGGGAAGCCCGGCTCCACGTCAGCCAAGGATTGCCGACGCTACCACCGCACACATATGAAACGGACTTGCAAGAAAGTGAGATGCGCCCATCAGCCGTTGGGGCGGGAATTGAGGCTTGACGGGAACGGCCTGCGGATTTTACGGTTGCCGACAGACAGGTAAACATGGCTGGTTCGCCAGCGCGCCGAGTCGGAAGATGCCAATCTGCCGACTTTTTTGTTCCCCGGACGGGGCGGAAGACGACGAGTTATGAACGCCGATTTGCTTGCAGTGTTGGAGTATTGGGAAAAGGAAAAGGGCATCAGCCGTGATGTCCTGCTGGCGGCTGTTCAGGAATCGCTGCTCCAGGCGGCGAAAAAGGCCGTGGGACCGGCCCGCGAGCTCCGCGTTGTCATCGAACCCAAAACCGGCGACATCAAGGCCTTCGCCAGGCTGGTCGTGGCCGAGCGGGTCATCTCCCAACATGACCAGATTTCCCAGTTTGACGCCCGGCGCCTCAAGCCGGACGCGAAGGTGGGCGACGAAATCGAGAAGGAGGTCACCCCCACCGGCTTCGGGCGCATTGCCGCACAATACGCCAAGCAGGCGCTCATGCAGCAAATCCGCAAGGCTGAAAAGGCGCTGATTTTCGCGGAATTCAAGGACCGCGTCGGCGACATCGTCAGCGGCACCGTGCGCCGCTTCGAGCGGTCGGATGTGATCATTGACCTTGGGAAATACGAGGCCCTGCTGCCCAACCGCGAGCGCGTGCCCACCGAGGAATATCAGATTGGCGAGCGCATCCGCTGCTACGTCAAGGCCGTCGAACAACTGGCGCACGGCCCCGAGATCATCCTGTCCCGCGCCGACCCCCGCTTCGTGCTCAAACTCTTCCAGTTGGAAGTCTCCGAAATCAACGACGGCACCATCGAAATCAAGGGCATCGCGCGCGAGGCCGGGTTCCGCACCAAACTCGCCGTCTGGACCCGGGACGAGAAGGTGGACCCCGTCGGCGCCTGCGTCGGCCTGCGCGGCCAGCGCGTGAAAAACATCGTCCGCGAACTGAACAACGAGAAGGTGGACATCATCCGCTGGGACGCCAACATCCGCACGTTCCTGACCAACGCGCTCGCCCCCGCCAAGCTCAAGGCCTTTGAAATTGACGAGGAGCGCCGCCGCGCCCGCATCATCGTCAGCGAGGACCAGCTTTCCCTGGCCATCGGCAAACGCGGCCAGAACGCCCGCCTCACCTCCAAGCTTTCCGGCTGGCAGGTGGACATCGAGGCCGAGGTGATGGTGACCAAGGGTTTTGAGGAAAAAGTCGCCGAGGCCGTGGCCGAGCTGGCCGCCATCCCCGGGCTGACCCGGGAGCAGGCCGAAGTCCTGGTGCGCAACGGACTGGGCAGCCTCGAAGTGCTGGCCCAGGCCGAGGAGGCCGACCTGGCCGGGCTGCCCGAGATCGGTCCGGGGGCCGGCACCATTTTGCAGGCCGCCCGCGAGGAGATCGCGCGCCGCGCCATCAAGGTCGGCGACCCGGCCGCCGCGTGACCATGCGTCCCGTGCCGGCCCATTTGATTTGCCGCGTCCGCTTATGATTGCTCGGCTGGCAATCCGTGGCGGGGGCGGAAAGAATTTATGCCCGTTCGCATTTACGAAATCGCCAAGAAACTTGGCCTGGAGAACAAACAAGTTCTGACCAAGGCCAAGGACCTGGGCATTGCCGCCGCCAAAGTCCCTTCCAGCTCGCTCGACAAGATCACCGCCGAATACCTCGAACAACAATTGTTCGAGGCCCATCCCGAACTCAAGACCCGGGCCGAAAGCCCCGCCCCGCCCCCCCCGCCGCCCGCCGCCCCCGAGCCGCCGCCCGTCGTCGTCATCAGCCCGTCCCCCGAACCGGTGCCCCCTCCGGCACCAACCCCGGAACCGGCCCCCGCTGCCGCGCCCGAACCCGCGCTGGCGGGTGACGTCATTCCCCCGACAGAGACCGCCGCTCCGGTTGTGATTGAAACGCCTCCGCCGTCGGCGGCGGCGGAAGTCAGCCCGCCGCCCGCACCCCCGCCGCCGCCCGCACCCGTGGTGCCGCCGCCGCCCAGGCTCGGGCAGAAGGTTGGCCACATCGATCTGGCCCCCCGCCCGCCGCGGCCCGGCGAACGGCGCGGGGACCAACGCGCCGCCACCGGTCGTGCCGGCGGTGGGCGCGATGAACGCGGGCCGGGCCGGTCGGGCCAGAATGGACGGGCCACGACGACTTCTTCTGCCACCCGGGGCACCGTCGCCCCGCCCGCCGGCAAAGCCGCCCCCGCCGCGCCCAAACTGGATTTGCCCAGCGACGCGACCATCATTCGCTTGAAGCCGCCGATCGTGGTGCGCGATCTCGCCGAGCAGTTGAAGCTCAAGCCCCACAACATCATCGCCGAATTGATGAGCCAGGGCGTGTTTGCGACCGTCAACCAGATGATTGACGAGGCCACCGCGCAGCGGGTGTGCGCCAAGTTCGGGTTCCGCTTCGTAACCGAGAAGCGGGAGAAGGGCGCGGGCCTCGTGCACAAGCCCGCCCCCAAGGTTGAGGTCGTGGACGACGGGGACAAACCGGAGACCCTCAAACCCCGCCCGCCCGTCGTCACCATCATGGGCCATGTGGACCACGGCAAAACCACGCTTCTGGACGTCATCCGCAAATCCGACGTCGCCCAGGGCGAGGCCGGCGGCATCACCCAGCACATTGGCGCCTACACCATCTCCGTGCCGCATCCGGAAAAGGCGGGGGAGCTGCAGCAGATCACCTTCCTCGACACGCCCGGCCACGCGGCGTTCAGCTCGATGCGCGCCCGCGGCGCCAATGTCACCGACATCGTGGTGCTCGTGGTGGCCGCGAACGACGGCGTCATGCCGCAAACCCTCGAGGCCCTCAGCCACGCCCGCGCCGCCAGGGTGCCCATCATCGTGGCCGTCAACAAATGCGACCATCCCAACGCCAACCCGATGATGGTCCGGCAGCAATTGCAGGACAAAGGCGTGGTGCCCGATGATTGGGGCGGCGACAACATCTTCGTGGACTGCTCGGCGCTCACCAAACAGGGCGTGGACAAACTGCTCGGCGCCATCGTCCTCCAGGCCGACCTGCTCGAGCTCAAGGCCAACCCCGACCGGCCCGCCAAGGGCAACGTCATCGAATCCGGCCTCGAACCCGGTGGCCCGATGGCCACCGTGCTGGTGCGCAAGGGCACCCTGCGCGTCGGCGACGTCATCCTCTGCGGTGAACACTTCGGCAAGGCCCGCGCGCTCATCAGCGAGGAGGGCCACCGGCTCAAACAGGCCGGCCCCTCGGTCGCCGTCCGCGTCCTCGGCCTCAACGGCGTGCCCGAGGCCGGCCTCGAGTTCACCGTCGTCGAAAACGAGAAGGTGGCCCGCGAGATCGGCGAGCGCCGCGCCCTCGAAAACAAGAAGCAGGAACAGGACGAGCGCAGCAAGGTCACCCTCGAAAACCTCTTCGCCACCCTCGACGCCGCCCAGGGCAAGGTGCTCAAGGTCATCGTCAAGGCCGACACGCAAGGCTCCGTCGAGGCCATCGTCAGCGAGCTCAAAAAGATCGAGTCCGACAAAGTGTCCCTCGAGGTGATCCACGAGGCCGTCGGCACCATCACCGAATCCGACGTTGCGCTGGCCGCCGCCTCCAAGGCCGTCATTCTCGGCTTCCACACCCGCATTGACACGGGCGTGAACGACAAGGCCAAGCACCACGGCGTGCAGATCAAGCTCTACGCCATCATTTACGAACTCGTGGACGAGGTGAAGGCGGCCATGGCCGGCCTGCTCGACCCCGTCTTCAAGGAGGTCGTCACCGGCAGCGCCGAAGTCCGCAAAATCTTCGAGCTGTCCAAGGGCGTGCCCGTCGCCGGCTGCATGGTCAACTCCGGCCGCATCGTCCGCGGCAAGGTCCGCGTCCGCCGTCGCAAGGAACTCATTTACGAGGGCGTCACCCAGTCGCTCCGCCGCTTCCAGGACGAAGTCAACGAGGTGCGCGCCGGCCTGGAGTGTGGCATCCGCGTGGACGGGTTTGGCGACTTCGCGGAGGGCGACATCATCGAGTGTTACTCGGTCGAGAAAGTGGCCCAGAAATTGTAAGCCGTTGGGGGCGGTTCCCGCCCCGCGCCGAATCATGTCCTCGCGCCGCATCGAACGCGTCAACGAACTCCTCAAGCACGAGCTGGGGGAGATCCTCCGCCGCGATTTCAACCTCAAGGACGCCGGCCTGGTGTCCGTCAACGCCGTCGAAACCGCGGGCGACCTCCGCTCCGCCCGCGTGTTCGTCAGCGTGCTCGGCACCGCCGACCAGCAGAAGCACGTCCGGCGGCTGCTCGACGAAAACCGCATCCGCATCCAGGGGGAGATTGGCCGCCACATCGTGCTCAAGTTCACCCCCACCCTCACCTTCATCCTCGATGACAGCATCGCGAGGGCCAGCCGCGTGCTGCAGATCATTGACGACCTCGAGCAGGGCGGCCCCAGGACCGGGACGCCGGCATGAAGCCCCACCCCAAAATCGTTGACCGCATCCTCGACGCGATGGCCGGGCATCAGACCTTTTGCGTCGTCGGCCACGTCCGGCCCGACGGGGACTGCGTCGGCTCCCAGCTCGGCCTCACCCTCGCCCTCCGCGGCCAGGGCAAGACCGTGTGCTGCTGGAACCAGGACCCCATCCCGGAGAAATACCGCTTCCTCGATCCCGACCAACTCATCCAGCCGCCCCGGGCGGGCATGGAGTTTGACTGCGTCATCGCCACCGATGCCGCCAGCTACGAACGGCTCGGCACCGCGGGCCAACGCGTGCAGGCCCGCCGCCAGCTCATCAACATTGACCACCACGAAAGCAACACCCGCTACGGCGACCTCAACTGGGTCTCGCCGCGCGACCCTTCGACCGGAGAATTGATCTTCCGCCTGCTCAAGGCCGCCCGCTGGCCCATCACCAAACCGGTCGCGGACCTGCTGTTCACTGCCATCTCGACGGACACCGGCTCGTTCCAGTATCCCGGCACGCGCCCCGGCACGCTGCACGCGGCCGCCGAACTGGTCAGCCGCGGCGCCGACCTCGCCCGCATCTGCCAGGAGGTTTATCAGTCTTATCCCGTCTCCCGCGCCAAACTCCTCAAGCACGTCTATTCCAGCTACCGCCTCGTCCACGACAACCGCATCGCCTACTTCTGGCTGCGGCAGCGGGACTTCAGCCGCACCGGCGCCGAGTCCGCCGACTCCGAGGGGTTGATTGACCACGTCCGCGCCATCGAGCCGGTCGTGGTGGCCATCACCTTCGAGGAAATCGAACCCGAACTCACCCGCCTCAGCCTCCGCTCGAAGAGCGACCGCGTGAACGTGAACGAAATCGCCGCCGAATTCGGCGGGGGCGGCCATCCCGCCGCCGCCGGGGCGCGCATTCCGGGCCGCCCGCTCACGGTGCAACGCCGCGTCATCGCCGCCGTCAAACGCGCCATCAACCGCGCCTTCCGCTGAACCACGCCGGGCGCTTCCGGGACCGCTCAACCCGACCGGCTGCGGCCCGGCGGCGGGGAGCCGGGGGGCGGGGGGGCGGGCGGTGTTGGCACCCCCCCCGGCAGCGGCTCCAGGGGATGCTCCTCCTGCTGCCAGTGTTCGCTCACCTTGCCGTCCCAGCAGGCGAGGTTCACCGGATAGACGTCCGGGTCGAACATAACGTGGTAGAAGTGCCACACGAGGATCGCGAGGCACGCCAGGATGGCCTCGTAGTAGTGGATGGTGATCGCCACCTCGATGACCCAGCGCGGGAAGTATTGGGTGACGCCTATTTTGAACCAGATCACCAGGCCGGTGACGCCCATGATGACGGTGCCCCAGACGACCGCCCAGTATTCCATTTTTTCGGGATAGCCGAAGCGGCCAAACTTCGCCTTCTCCGGGGACTTGCCGGCGAGGTAGCGGGCGTTCACGACCACGTCGGCGATGTCCTTCCTGACCGGCAGGAAGTCGCGCAGCAACTGCCGCCCCTCGCGGGTGGCGAGCAGATAGACCACATGATAAAGCCCGAGCAGCAGCATCACCACCCCGGCGATGCGGTGGCTCCAGCGCCGGAAGTCCTCGTGCGAGCCGAGCAGTTTGGCGATCCACGAATCGGGGAACTTGAGGGCAAAGCCCGTCACCGCGAGCACAAGGAAGCTCACCGCGAGCAGGAAGTGCTGCCACCGCTGCTGGAGGTTCATGCGCACAATGGTGCGCCGTTCGCCCCGATGCAGCCGGAGCCACTTGCGCAGGAAGAGCAGCCCGTTGTGGAGGAGCATCGTGCCAATGGTGCCAAAGATGAGCAGCAGGTAGAGTTGCCGCACCCAGTAATTCACCCGCCCGCCGAGGTCGGTGGCGGCGGCGAGGGTCTTGTCGGAGACGTGAATCCTCCCGGTGGCGAATTTTTCCGTCGCGCCGGGATGGCACCGGCCGCAGGTGGCCACCAGGTTGTTCGGGTGAATGGCCGAGCGCTCATCGGTCGAGCGCAGCACCAGATGGTAGCCGTGGCAACTGGCGCAATTGGCGGCCACCGGCGACCCGAACCGGGAGGCGAGGCCATGATAGCTGGAGAAGAACGTCTCCACGCGATCCCGGGGCAGGTTGAACTTGGTGTTGATGCGCTCGGACGCGTGGCACTTGCTGCACACGTCCACGGAAATCTTGAGCGTGGCGTTGGTGCGGAGCTGCTCGATCTGGTGTTCGGCGTGGCAGTCAATGCAGGTGGCCCCCTCGGGCCGCCCCCGCGCCGTGGCCTGTCCGTGGACGCTCGCCATCACCTCCGCCGCCTCGGCTTCGTGGCATGCGCCGCAGGTCTGGTTGAGATGGCGGTAATTCAAGGGCGAGGCCGGGTCCGTGGGGGGAAGCACGTTGTGGGTGCCGTGACAATCCTTGCAGGTGGGCGCGGCGGGGTCGCCCGCCAGCAACGCCACGCCATGCACGCTCGCGCCGAAGGTTTCCGAATAGCGCTCATGGCAGGCGGCGCAGTTCACCGGCTTGGCGGCCACCTCGTCATCCGGATGGCGCGGGGTGATGTCGCGGTGGCATTGGTGGCAGGCGTTGGTGCCGTGGGCCGACGCCCGCAGCATGGCCGTGTCCACGAACAATGACACCGCCCGGCCCGCGGCGTTGGTCTTCACCAGGTCGCGGTCACTGTGACAATCCAGGCAGTCGCTGTCGGGAATGCGGTCCTGCGCCAGGAGGCCCCCGCCGCCCGCCCCAAGCAGCAGGCCCGCCAGCGGCACCAGCAACCACTTCCCCGCGCGCTTTTGCAGCATGGGCGCAGCTTCGCGCCCGACGCGCGGAAAGACTCCACCCCGGTTGTCCGCCTCTTGCCTTTTTTTGCGGTGTCGTCGGCGGAAAAAAGCCCGGGCGGGACGCAACATAATGCCGGGCATCATGCCGGGTAATGCGCGCCCAAAGTTTGCGGTCGCAATTTCTGCTTTGGGCCGGGTGCGGTTTGCGGCACACTGCGCCTGAATTTGCCACCACTTGAACACGTCCTTTCATCCCATGCGCACGCGAATCATCCTCCCCGCAATCCCGCTGCTCGCCCTCGCCCTGCCGCTGGCCGCCCCGGCGCAAAGCCCCGCCCCGTTGTTCAACGGCAAGGACCTCTCCGGCTGGGTCCGCCGCGGCGGCGTGGCCACCTACCAGATCGAAGGCAACGAAATCGTCGGCACCTCGACGCTGGGCACGCCCAACACCTTCCTTTGCACCGAAAAGACCTACGGCGACTTCGTTCTGGAATACGAGTTCAAGGTGGACCCCAAGCTCAACTCCGGCGTCCAGATTCGCAGCGAATGTTTCGACGAACCCCGCGAAGTCCAGTGGCAGGGCCAGACCATCAAAATCCCCGCCGGGCGCGTCCACGGCTACCAGGTCGAAATGGACCCCGATGTCCCGCGCGGCCGCATGTGGACCGGCGGCATCTACGACGAAGCCCGCCGCAACTGGCTTTACCCCGCCGACGGCGAAAAGGGCGAACAAGGCCAGGCCTTCAGTGAACAGGGCCGCCGCATCTTCAAGGCGGGCGATTGGAACCACATCCGCGTCGAGGCCGTCGGCCCCATCATCCGCACGTGGCTCAACGGTGAACCCTGCGCCTACCTCCGCGATGACATGACCCCGCGCGGCTTCATCGCCCTCCAGGTTCATGGCATCGGCCGCGACCAGAGCAAGGACGGCACGCAAGTCCGCTGGCGCAACCTGATGATCACCGAACTCGGGCCCGGCCAGGCCCCCGCCCCCAACCGCCTGCACCCCGCCGAGCAGGATGCCGGGTGGTCCCTCCTCTGGGATGGCCGCACCACCGCCGGCTGGCGCGGGGCGAAGCTGGACAACTTCCCCACCAAAGGCTGGGAAATCAAAGACGGTGTGCTGCGCGTGCTGGCCAGCGGCGGCGCGGAATCGGCGGCGGGCGGCGACATCATCACCCGCGAGCGTTACGCCGAATTTGATCTGCAACTCGAATTCAAAATCAGCCCCGGCGCCAACAGCGGCATCAAGTATTTCTGCCAGCCGAACCTCGACCCCATCACCGGCACTGGCGCCCGCGCCGCCACCGGCTCCGCCATCGGCCTCGAATACCAGATTCTCGACGACGCGCGGCATCCCGACGCCAAACAGGGCCGCGACGGCAACCGCACCCTCGCCTCGCTCTACGATTTGCTCACCGCCTCCCCGGGCAAGCAGCCCAATCCCGTCGGCGAGTGGAATTTTGCCCGCATCGTGGTCCGCGGCCCCCGTGTCGAACACTGGCTCAACGGGCGGCGCGTCCTCACCTTCGAACGCGGCACGCCCGCCTTCCGCGAACTGGTCCAGTTGAGCAAATACAAGACGATTCCCGGCTTCGGCGAATGGCCCGACGGCCACCTCCTCCTGCAGGACCACGGCGACGAAGTTTCGTTCCGCAACCTCAAATTGCGCGGCCAGCCCGTGCGTTGAATCAACCGCCTCACTCCCCACTGCCATGAAGACTGCCTCCCCGCAACCCGCCGCCCACCGTCCGCTGGACCGGCGCTCCTTCCTCAAACAGCTCCTCGCCGCCGGGGCCGCCGCCGCCGTGCTGCCCGGCGCCCGCTTCCAGGTTCACGGCCAGAGCGCCCGCCGCGCGTCCGCCGGCGTCCGCGTCAACCTCGCCTGCGTCGGCATCGGCAATCGCGGCGCTGAAGTTGTCAACGCCCTGGCCGCCACCGGCCTCTGCAACATCGTCGCCCTCTGCGACACCGACCTGGGCGCGAAACACACCGAGGCCATCCTCAAGAAATTCCCGGACGCCCCGCGCTTCCAGGATTTCCGCCGGATGTTCGACAAGCTGAGCGCGCAGATTGACGCCGTGGCCATCAGCACGCCGGACCATTCGCACTTCCCCGTTGCCATGCTCGCCATGTCGCTCGGCAAGCACGTTTACGTCGAGAAACCCCTGGCCCACAGCTTCCGCCAGACCGCCCTGCTGATGGAGGCCGAAAAGAAATACAAGGTGGCCTGCCAGATGGGCAACCAGGGCCACTCGGAGGCGAACTACTTCCAGTTCAAGGCCTGGACCGAGGCCGGCATCATCAAGAACGTGACCAAAATCACCGCGTTCATGAACAACCCCCGCCGCTGGCACGGCATGTCCGTCAACAACTTCTTCCCCGGCCAGGACGTGCCCGCGTCGCTCGATTACGACACCTGGCTGGCCACCGCCAACGAAGTGCCCTACAACCCGCGCTACATGAACGGCGAATGGCGTTCCTGGTTCAACTTCGGCAACGGCGCCCTCGGCGACTGGGGCGCGCACATCTTCGACACCGCCCACGAATTCCTGAACCTCGGCCTGCCCACCGTCGTTGAGCCGGTGAAACTCGACGGCTGGAATCCCTACATCTTCCCGCAGGCGTCCACGCTCCGCTTCCACTTCCCCGCCCGCGGCAGCCAGCCGCCCTGCGAACTCACCTGGTATGACGGCCAGCAAAACCTCCCGCCCCTGCCCGACACGATGGGGGCGGCGGAAGTGGACCCGAACATCCCGCCGCCGTCGTCCGGCACGCTCGACACCCGGAAACGCCCGCCCGGCAAGGTGATTTACGGCGACGACCTGACTTTCCAGGGCGGCTCGCACGCCACCACCTTGAAAATCATTCCCGAGGCGAAGGCGCGGGAAATGGCGTCCCGCCTGCCCGAGGTGCCCCCCAGCCCCTCCAACCACTTCAAGAACTTCCTGCTCGCCTGCCAGGGTCTCGAAAAGTGCCGCTCGCATTTCGCCGTCGCCGGCCCGCTCTGCCAGACGATGGACCTCGGCGTCATCGCCCAGCGGGTCAACGCCCGGCTCGAATTCGATCCGGTGGCCAAACGCATCACCAATCACAAGCTCGCCAACGAACTCCTCGCCGGCCTGCCGCCGCGCCCGGAATGGGAGCAGTTCTACAAGCTGTAATTCATTCCGCCGACGCGCACCCGCCGTTCAACCGGGGACGGCGGGTGTTTCTTTCTCCGCCGCTCCCGTCATGAACCGCAACGTGCTGTGGCGCGTCCCGCCGGCAGAAACCGATTTTCCGAAAGGAACGGCCGGCCAGAGGCACGGCAGCACGTTGCGACAGTTCACGGCATCCGTCGTTGCGGGTCGCAGTTCCCCATGCTGAACACCCCGCCGCCGCTGGTTTCCGTGGTGCTGCCCGTGCGCAACGGCGCGGCCACCCTGCCCACGGTGCTCGCGAACCTGCGCGCCCAGACGCGGCCCGACTGGGAACTCGTGGCGGTGGACGACGGCTCGACGGATGACACGGCGGCGCTGCTGCGGGCGGCGGCGCAAGGCGAGCCGCGCATCACCGTGCGGACGCAGCCGCCGCGCGGCATCGTGGCCGCGCTGCAACACGGCTGCGCGGCGGCGCGGGGCCGGTTCATCGCCCGCCTGGATGCCGACGACGAAATGACGCCGGACCGGCTGGCGCGGCAGGCGGAATTTCTGGCGGCGCACCCGGCCATCGGGCTGGCCACCTGTCGCGTGGGTTACGGCGGCGACCCGTCGGCGCAGGCCGGGTATGCCGCGCACGTCGCGTGGTTGAACTCACTGCTCACCCCGGACCAGATGGCGTTGCGGCGCTTTGTCGAAGCCCCCGTGGCGCATCCCAGCGTGATGTTTCGCCGCGAACTGTTGGCCCGGCACGGCGGCTACGCGGAGGGGGATTTCCCCGAGGACTACGAACTGTGGCTGCGCTGGCTCGAAGCCGGCGTGCGTTTCGGCAAGGTGGACGCGGAACTGGTGCGCTGGAACGACCCGCCGCACCGGCTCTCCCGCACCGCCCCGCGCTACCGTCCGGAGGCGTTCTACCGGCTCAAATGCGAATACCTGGCCCGCTGGTTGCGCGCGCACGTCGCCCCGGAACGCGCGGTGTGGTTGTGGGGCGCGGGCCGGGTCACGCGGCAACGCTTCCGGCTTCTCGAAGCGGCGGGCACCCGGCTGCACGGCTTCGTTGACGTGGACCGCAAGAAATGGGGCCGCCAGCGCGATGGCCGGCCCGTCGTGGGACCGGACCACCTGCCCTCGCGCGGGGCGGCCTTCATCGTGGCCGGCGTGGGCACGCGCGGCGCGCGGGACCTGATCGCGACCGCCCTGGAACAACGGGGCTGGCGGGAGGGGGCGGATTTCCTGCTGGCGGCGTGATGCCGGGGCCGGACACCCGCCTTTGCGTTCCGCCGTCTGCGCGCCGCGGAGGACTCCGCCCTTTTTCACCCGCCAAACCCCGGATGCTCCAGCGCGCGGTCCAGACGCGCCAGCGTCCGGTCTTTGCCGAGGACTTCCATCAGGTGATACAGGCTTGGGCCGATGGGCTTGCCAGTGCAGGCCAGGCGGGTGGGATGCACGAGTGCGCCGGCCTTGACGCCGAGTTCCTTCGCGGTTGCCTTGAGCGTGGCTTCAATGTCGGTCGCCTGGAACGAGTCGAGTTGTTCCAGCGCGGCGCGCAGTTTGAGAAGGTTCGATTTGTTCGCGGGCACGAAGTCGCGTTCGACGGCTTCGGGCGCGTAGCTGATTTCGTCGCGGAAGTAGAAGTCGCACCAGCCGGGCAGTTCGCTGAAGGTTTTGGGTTTCTCCTTCACAGTGTCGAGCGCGGCGCGGACGTAGGCGAGGTCGTGGGCGTTGGTGTGGATGCCGGCCCTGCCGAGCGCGTGAACGGCCAGATCGTAGTAACGCTCGTTCGGCATGGTGCGGATGTATTCCCAGTTCATCCATTGCAGCTTGGCCATGTCGAACTTCGCGCCGGAACGCAGCACGCCGGGCAGGTCGAAGCGCTCGATGATCTCGGCCAGCGGCATGATTTCGCGGTTATCCTTGGGCGACCAGCCGAGCAGGCAGAGGTAGTTCAACACCGCCTCGGGCGCGTAGCCTTCGTCCCGATAGACCGAAATGATGGCGCCCTGGTCGCGCTTGCTCATCTTCGAGCCGTCGGGATTCAGGATGAGCGGAATGTGCGCATACTTCGGCGGCGCCACGTCAAACGCCTTGAACAACGCAATGTGCTTGGCGGTGTTCGTGAGGTGATCTTCACCGCGGATGACGTGCGTGATGCCCATGTCGAGGTCGTCCACCACGTTGACGAGGTGGAACACCGGCTCGCCGTCGGAACGCACGATGACGAAATCCGGGTCCACCTGCTCGCGATCCGTCAGCGGCCGCACGATGTCGCCGCAGACGAGGTCGGGAATGGTGATGGGCTCGCGTTGCATCTTGAAGCGGATGGCGCCGTCCTTTTCGTAGGCCAGCCCGCGCGACAGCAGCGCTTCGACGCGGCGGCGGTAACAATCCTTGCGCTGGCTCTGGAAATACGGGCCGCACGGTCCCCGGCTCGGCCCGGTGGCGTCGCTGGTGACGGGGCCTTCGTCCCAGTCGAGGCCCAGCCAGCGGAGGCCGTCGAGGATGACATCCACGGCGGCCTGCGTGTTGCGCGCGACGTCGGTGTCCTCGATGCGCAGGATGAACGTGCCCTCGTGGTGCCGGGCGAACAGCCAGTTGAAGAGGGCCGTGCGGGCGCCTCCGATGTGGAGGAAGCCGGTCGGACTCGGGGCGAAACGGACGCGCGGTTTCATGTTTCAAGTTAAGCACGAAAGCCTCCGGTTGCCCACGCGGAAAAAACGCCGCCACCCTGCGATTTGCGGTTTCCCGGGCAATCGGCTACAAGACCGCCATGCGATTCATCGGCGGCGTCATCGAAAAGCTTCAGCGGCATCCCAAGCGCATCGTGTTTCCCGAGGGCCACGAGCCGCGCATTCTGCAAGCGGCGCGGCAGTTCTATTCGCTGCGCCTCGGCGTGCCCATTCTCCTGGGCGACCGCACCCGCATCAAGGAGATGGCCGCCGAGTTGAACGTGAACCTCGAGGGCATCCGCATCATCAATCCCGCCGAAAGCGACGAGCTGGAAAACTTCAGCAAACGCTTCCGCCAGTTGCGGCATTACAAGGGCCTCCGCGCGCCCGAAGCCACCGACGCCGTGCTCCAGCCGAATTACTTCGGCGCGATGATGGTCGCCCTGCGCCAGGCGGACGGCCTGGTGTCCGGCGCCACGGGCACGACGGCGAGCGTGTTGCGGCCGCTGCTCCAGATCGTCAAGCCCGCCGAGGGCATCAAGACCACCTCGAGCTGCATGGTCATGGAGGTCGAGGACTCGCGCTACGGGCAGGACGGCGTGCTGTTCATGGGCGATTGCGATGTGATACCCGACCCGAACGTCGAGCAACTGGCGGACATCACCGTATCCGTCGCCTCGCTCGCGCGGCAGTTGCTGGGGGTGAAGCCGCGCGTGGCGATGCTTTCGTTTTCGACCAAGGGCAGCACCGCGCACCCGAGCATTGACAAGATCAAGGCCGCCACCGCCCTCGCCAATCGCAAGGCCGAGCAGGCCCGGCTCGAAATCGAAATTGACGGCGAACTCCAGGCCGACACCGCGCTCGTGCCGGAAATCGCCAAACGCAAGCTCCCGGACAGCGACGTGGCCGGCCAGGCCAACGTGCTCATCTTCCCGGACCTCAACTCCGGCAACATCGCCAGCAAGCTGGTGCGCCACCTGGCCCGCGCCAACGCCTACGGCAACATTCTGCTCGGCCTCGACCGGCCCGCGGGGGACGTGTCGCGCGGCTCGAACGCGCACGACATCCTGGGCGTCGCCGCCATCGTCGGCGTGCAGTCCGTGGCCTACGAGAAGCTCTACCCGCCCGCCCTCGAACTGCCAAAGGATTTGATGGCGGACTGACCCGCGCCCGCCCGGCTGTCCTCGCCAGATGGCCTCCTTCCCATGCCCATCCCTCCGCCATTCAACCGGTCGCTCGACGAGATTCCCGTGTATCAACCGGGGCGGCCCATCGAGGAAGTCGCCCGCGAACTCGGCCTGCCCGCCGCCGGCATCATCAAGCTCGCCTCCAACGAGAACCCGCTCGGCCCCTCGCCCAGGGCGCTCGCCGCCATGCAGGCGGTGCTCGCGCACCTGCACCTTTACCCGGATGGCAACGCCTTTTATCTCAAACAGGCCCTCGCCCAAAAACTCGGCGTGGCCCCCGCGAACCTGATTCTCGGCAACGGCTCGAATGAAATCATCGAGTTCATCGGCCACGCCTATCTCGGACCGGGCGCGGACGTGGTCGTTTCGGATTACTGCTTTGCCGTTTATCCGCTGGTCACGAAATTGTTCGGCGCAAACCTCGTCACCGTGCCCGCGAAGCATTACGGCCACGACCTGCCCGCGATGCGGGCGGCCCTCACGCCGGCCACGCGCGTCGTGTTCGTCGCCAACCCGAACAACCCCACCGGCACGCGCGTCAGCAACGACGAGTTGCGCCGCTTCGTGGACGCCGTTCCCCCGCACGTCCTGCTCGCGCTCGACGAAGCCTACATCGAATTCCTGGACGCCCCGGCGGATTTCGTCACTGAGATTCGTGACGGGAAACGGCCCAATGTTGTCATCCTGCGGACGTTCTCGAAAATTTTCGGACTGGCCGGGCTGCGCCTCGGCTATGGCATCGCGCATCCCGACCTCATCGCGGCGTTCGAGAAAATCCGCCAGCCGTTCAACATCAACGCCATCGCCCAGGCCGGCGCGCTCGCCGCGCTGACCGACGATGAGCACAGGCGCCGCACCCGTGAGAACAACCGCGCCGGCCTGCGGCAGTGGGAGGATTTCTGCCGGGCGCGCGGGCTGGAATTCATCCCCTCCGCCGCCAACTTCCTCCTGATCCGGGTCGGCGACGGCCAGGGCGTGTTTGCCGCGTTGCAGCGCGAAGGGGTCATCACGCGGCCCATGGGCGCCTACCGGCTGCCCGACTGGCTGCGCGTCTCCATCGGCACGCCCGCCGAAAACGAACGCGCCATGGCAGCTCTGATGCGCGTCCTGGGGCAGCGGTGAGAGGTTCCGCCCGGCTTGCGCTTCGGGCCTTCGCGCCTACACTCCGCCGCCATGCATCATTTTCGATACGTTGGAAATCGTTTGTTCTGTGAGGGCGTCGCGGTGGACGCGCTTGCGCAACGTTTCGGCACGCCGCTCTTCATCTATTCGCAGGCCACGCTCACGGACCATTACCGCAAGCTGGATCGCGCGATGCGCGGGCTGGACCGCCTCGTCTGCTTCGCGGTGAAGTCCAATTCCAACCTCGCCGTCCTCCGCACATTGGCGGACCTGGGCAGCGGGTTCGACATTGTCAGCGCGGGCGAACTGCGCCGCGTCATCGCCGCCGGGGGCGATCCGCGCCGGTGCGTGTTTGCCGGCGTCGGCAAGACCGAGGAAGAAATCGCCTACGCGCTCCGGCAGGGCGTGTATTCTTTCAACGCCGAGAGCGAACCGGAACTGGCCCGCATCAACCGCGTCGCCGCGCGCCTCAAGAAAACCGCGCCCGTCGCCGTGCGCGTGAATCCGAACGTGGACGCCGGCACGCACGCCAAGATCACCACCGGCACCTACGAGAACAAATTCGGCATCGCCTTCGAGGAGATCGCGGGCATCTACGGTCGCGCCGCCAAACTGAAAAATCTCCGCCTGCGCGGCCTGCAGATGCACATCGGCTCGCAGCTCACGGACATCCAGCCGTTTGAATTGGCGGTGCGCAAGGTCGCGCCGCTCGTCGCCACGTTGAAGGCGCGGCACGGCCTGGAGTTCTTCAGCATCGGCGGCGGCATCGGCATCGTTTATCAGGACGCGCTGGCCAGCGGCTCGCCCGCCTGGTGGCGGCGGCCGGCGGCGAAGAAGATTCTGACGCCGGATCGTTACGCCCAACGCCTTGTCCCGCTGCTCGAACCGCTGGGCCTGCGGATTCTTCTGGAGCCGGGCCGGTTCATCTCGGGCAACGCGGGCATCCTGGTCACGCGCATCGAATTCGTGAAGCGCACCGGACGGAAGAATTTCCTCATCGTGGACGCCGCGATGAATGATCTCATCCGCCCCGCGTTCTACGATTCCTACCATGAAATCGTCCCGCTTCGGCGGAAGGGCGGCGCGCTGATCTCCTCGGACGTGGTCGGCCCGGTTTGCGAGTCGGGGGACTACTTCGCGAAGGACCGTCCGCTGCCCAGGCTGGGCGAGGGCGATTACCTCGCGTTGTTGAGCGCGGGCGCTTATGGCTCGGTGATGGGCTCGAACTACAACACCCGCGCGCTGGCCGCCGAGGTGCTGGTTGAGGGCCGCCAGGCCGCGCTGGTGCGCCGCCGCCAGGCCATTCCCGCCATCTGGGCGGACGAGCGGCTGGCCGGCTGGCAGCAATGAAAAATCCGCAGGCCCATCGCCGAAAGCCGAAACCTCAAGGCTGAATATCTTGAACTGGCTTTGCGGGTTTGTTGTCCCGCCCGTCCGTCCGGAATTGGATTTCGGAGTTCGGGTTTCGTTCGGGTTTCGGATTGCGGTTTGGTTCCCCGCAACTCTGCCCCTGCATCCGTCGCCCGATTATTTCCCCGGCATTTTCCGTTGCGGCGGGGCGCGGGCCGGGCGTAGCCTGCGGGCAGACAGCCGTTAACCTTCAACCACGAGGTGAGTTATGTATTTCGGCGTTGATTACCATCCCGAGCAATGGGTCTTCCCCTATGGCGGCACCAAGGACAATCCCGAAGCCGAGTGGCAACACGACGTGGAGCTGATGGTCGCCGCCGGCATCAACGTGGTCCGCATGGGCGAGTTCACCTGGGGCTTGTGCGAACGCACGCCGGGCAAATACGACTTTACCTGGCTGGGGCGCGTGATGGATTTGCTGCACAAGGCCGGCATCCAGGTCGTGCTCGCCACCCCGACCGCCGCGCCGCCAGTGTGGATGTCTGAAAAGCACCCGGAAATTCTGCCCGTGGACGAGCACGGCCTGATCAAGCACGCCGGCACCCGCCGCGCCGTGTGCCTCAACAGCGAAATCTACTGGGACTACTCGAAAAAGGTCGTCACCGCCATGGCCCACGCGCTGGGCAACCACCCCGCGCTCATCGCCTGGCAGATTGACAACGGCATCGGCGGCAACTTCACCGAGGCGTCGTTCAACGCCGACACGCGCCGCGACTGGCACCTCTGGCTCGAGGCCAAATACGAAACCGTCGAGAAGCTCAACGACCTCCTCGGCCTCCGCCACTGGGGGCAGGTGGTCACCAGTTTCCAGCAGGTGCCCATGCCCATGAGCGCGCCCGCCGTCCACAATCCGGCGCTGGTGCTCGATTGGAACCGGTTTTGCAGCGACACCATCGTGCAGTTCGTCCGCATGCAGGCCGACCTGCTCCACGAGCTTTCCCCCGACCGTCCCGTCACCACCAACCTCCGCCCCCTGCGCCACAAATTTGACCACTTTGACATGGCGGAGGCGCTGGACTTTGTCGCAGTCGAAAGCGTCGCCGCCATCCGGACGCATTCGGCCGAGCTGGCGTGCGACATTGACATTCTGCGCTCGCTGAAGAAGGACGGCGTGAATTCCCCGGACGGCAGCCAGGGGTTCTGGGTGATGGAATACAAGGCGGGGAACGTGAACTGGCAGGAGGTGAACTCGCTGGTCCGCCCCGGCGTGCTGCGGATGTTCACCTACCAGCTCATCTCGCGCGGGGCCGACGCCATCCTCTTCTTCCGCTGGCGGCAGCCGCGGTTTGGCTCGGAGGTCTTTCATGGCGCGGTGCTGCCCCACTCGGGCCGCAAGGACAGCCGTATCTACAAGGAAGTCGCCCAATTGGGCGAGGAATTGAAGCTCCTCGCGCCCGCCCTGCAGGGCACCCGCGTCCAACCCGAGGTCTGCATCCTCTACACGCACGACAACGACTGGGCGCAGCAACTGCCCCGGCAGCAAAACAAATTTTTCAAGCTCCGCGAGCACATCCAGCTCTTCTACAGCGCCTTTCACGACAAGAACATCGGGGTGGATTTCGCCCGGCCCACCGACGATCTGTCCCGCTACCGCCTGGTCATTGCCCCCTCGCTCCACCTGCTGCGCGGGGTCGAGGCCGACCGCCTCAAGCTTTACGTCCAAAACGGCGGCACGCTCCTGGGCACCTTCAACACCGGTTTGGTGGACGAACACAGCATCGCCCCCGCCAGCGGATATCCGCTGGACCTGACCGATCTTTTCGGTCTCGAAGTCACCGAGTTCGACATGCTCCCGCCCAGCGAGGAAAATCATCTCACCTTCAAGGGCGCGTTTCCCACCAGCCATCTGCACCCGGCCCGGCTCTGGTGCGACCTCATCGAGCCGAGGGAGTGCCAGGTGCTCGCCACCTATTCGCGGGATTTTTACGCCGGCAAGCCCGCGCTCACGATGAACCCTTTCGGCCTGGGCAAGGCCATCTATCTCGGCACCATGAGCCACCCGTTCTTCTACAACGACCTGGTCACCTGGCTCCGGCAGTTGTGCAACCTCCATCCGCTGCTCAAGGTCCCGGAAAACGTCGAAGTCAGCATGCGCGAAAAGGAAGGCACCCGCATCCACTTCCTGCTCAACCACAAACCCAGTCCCGTCCGCGTGCAATTCTACAAACCCATGCACGACCTGCTCACCGGCGCCAACATCATGGGCAACTATGACCTCCCGCCGCATGGCGTGCTGGTCATTGACGAGCATCCGGCCCCCAAAAAGGAGCCCGGCGAAGCCGCCCCCGTCCCCGCCAAAACGGCCGACGCCTGATCCACATGCGCCCGCCGCCTCGTCGCATCCCGCCGCTTGGTCCAGGTCGGCGTTCCGCCCGCCAGCGTGTGCTCGCCGAATGGCGGCGGGTGGACCTCGCCCCGCTGGAAACCGCCCGCACCGCCGCCGCCAAGTCCGCCGCCGCCGTGTTGCCCGGGATTTTGGGCGACCTGAAACTGGACCGCCGCCTGGCCGAAACCGAAGTCGTCAAAGTTTGGGACTCGCTGCTCGATCCCGCCATCAGCGCCCATGCCCGGCCCACCGGTCTCCGCAACGGCACCTTGTTCGTGACCGTGGACAGCAATGTTTGGCTCGCCGAAATCGTCCGCTATCGCCGCCGCGAAATTCTCGAACGCCTCCAGCACAGTTTCGGCAAGGACCTGATTGCCCGCATTTCGTTCCGGGTTGGGTGATTCGCCGGTTTATTTGCATGAAACCTCTCACCCTGCTTGGCCTGCTGGTGCTTTCCGTCGGCCTCGCCTGCGCCGACCCCGGCACCATCCTCAAGCAACGCGCGCGTGACGTTGCCGCGCCGAACCGTCCCGGCGGCCCGCCTGGCGGACCACCTCCCTCCGCCACGCCCAATGCCCCCGCCGTCCGCCCGAAGGTGCCCGATCCGGTGGCCAAGCTGCGCCAGCAACTCGCCCTCGTGGTGTCCGCGCCGCAAACGGCGCCGGAGCACAAGACCAACCTCGCCGCCGATTTGCAGGCGCTGGCGCGCGGCAGCCGACAGCCCGCCGCCACCACCGTCGAGACGCTGGCCAGCCTCCTCGCCGCCGCCCTGCCGGGGCGCGCTCTCGATGCCAACGCCCAGGGCCGCCTCGCGCAAAGACTCAACCTCCTGTGCAACAGCGCCAGCCTCTCCGCCGGGCGCACCCGCGAAATCACGGAGGAAATCCGCATGCTGCTCACCGACGCCGGCCTGCCCGCCGCCCAGGTCGCCGGCATTGTCGGGCAGCTCGAAAAGCTGGCGGGCGAAATCCAGCACCCGTGAGCCAGCCCGCCAACCAGGTTCGTTGTCCCACCTGCGGACGACGCGGCGCGTGGTTCGCCGACGAATTCGGCCCGTTCTGCTCGCGGCGGTGCCGTCTCATTGATCTCGGTAAATGGCTGGGTGGCGAGCACGTCATCTCCGCGCCGCTGCGCCCCGAACATTTCGCCGGCCACGCCGACCTGCCGCCGGGGCCGCACCTCGACCGCGTCGAACCGGGCGCGGAAGACTGAAGCCCGCGCACCCCGCGCAAAGTGTCTGGCGACGGACTGGCTTCGCGTCGGCGCAAGGTTTCACCCCGGGGCGCTGGCACGCCCGGGGCCGGGGAGGTCAACACCGCCTACTCGATTACGAGCCGACACGGTTCCCCGGCCTCGGCGCGCAGACACTCGCGGAGATACGCCACAATCTGCCCGCGCAACGCTTCGCACCGGGGCGTCCACCGGCGCGCGCCGGCCAGCCGCTTCACGCACGCGCGCAATCCCCGGAACCGCAGCAAACGCGGTCCGGTTTGCAGCCCGGAACGCAGCGCGTCCCGCAGCCGCGGAAAGAAGAACAATTCCGCCATCTCATCCCCGGCGGCGAGGGCGGCCAGATCGTGTTCCACGACCCGGCACCTGGCGGATGGTTCAGGAGCGGACGCGGCGGGCTGGAAACCTTGCAGCACCTTTTCCAGGCATTGCGCGAACTCGCCCACCGTCACGGAGTCCCGGCCTTCAATCTCCTTGAAGTAGTGCAGCACCGCCGCCGAGGCCTCCATCACGAACTCCTCGTCGAACGGCGAGTCGCCTTCCGTCACCACTTCGACCGCGAGCGCGGGTCCGTGGGCGGGCACCGCCCCGCCCCCCGGCTGGCGCAGCAGGATGCAGTCACGCGCCAGGGCGATCATGGCCGGGCCTCCAGATTGCGGACCGCCTGCACGAAATCCGTGGCCTCTTGAAAGCGCCGATACACGCTGGCAAAGCGCACATAGGCCACGTCATCAATCTCCCGCAACCCCTCCATCACCATGCGCCCGAGGAACTCCGCCGGAATCTCGCGCTCGAATTGCGCGGTCGCCTGCTCCACGATTTTCTCGGCAAGGTCTTCCATCACCTTGGGCGAGACGGGCCGCTTCTGGCAGGCCTTCTTGATGCCGCCCAGCAGTTTCTCGCGGGAAAACTCCTCATGCCGCCCGTCCCGCTTGAGCACCATCCAGCCCTCATGCTCGATTTCCTCGTAAGTGGTGAAGCGATGCCCGCACGCCACGCATTCGCGACGCCGGCGGATGGTGGCCCCGTCCTTGGTGGCCCGGGAATCCACCACCTTGTCGTCCATTCCGCCGCATTTGGGACATCGCATAAGCAACCACAATCGCTGGTGGTCTGCCACGTTGTAACACGCCATTGGTTGTGCCGTCAAAAGTTTCTCCCGGCGGCGGCCCGCCCCGGGCCGGTTTGGATTTCAAGTCATTGCTCCCCGGTGACTGCTGGCAATCGCGGCGGATCGGATCACGGCTGGTTCCGGCGGCGCGCCCCTCGCGCATTCGGGGTGGGGCTGCACCGGCCGCGTCGTCGGTTCCCACGACGCCAGCGTTCCCGCCCTGACCGGCGCGGCGAACGCCGTGGCGAACCGGCGTCAGGCGCATCTCACTTTCTTGCAAGTCCGTTTCATATGTGTGCGGTGGTAGCGTCGGCAATCCTTGGCTGACGTGGAGCCGGGCTTCCCAGCCCGGCGGAAAGCAACGCCCGCCCGCACGGGGCGCTCG
>Ga0209381_1002588_pt1 | contig 21839 bp, 17 predicted proteins | sample DewCreD2012metaG_FD_184111 | JGI IMG/M metagenome (GOLD analysis project Ga0209381, IMG submission 184111) | Hot spring sediment bacterial and archeal communities from British Columbia, Canada, to study Microbial Dark Matter (Phase II) - Dewar... ...
GAGATCCCGTGCCGTCGGGCCAGGATCTCGGCGGGCTCCTCGCGACGGAGCAGGGCCAGGACGATTTCCATCCGCTCCGCGGCGCTCAACTCGGACGGCGCTCCCATGAGCATCTCTCCTTTCTGCCGCCCCCCGGGAACCCGGGCCCTCGTCCACAGCGAGCGGAGCGAGCCAGGGGCCCGGGGTCCCGGGGGTAGCATACCAGGCGAGATTTCTCAAGCTGAGCGTTTTCCAGGAACTACGAGCTATACATCAAGACAATCAAGAAGATGGCCTTCGGTTTCCACGATAGCCACAACTTCGGTTTAGATCCTCCGCAAGTGCGGGAAGGTTGAGGACTCGGATCGCTGATCAGGCTGCCATAATCGTGGTCACCCCCCCTACTCGATGAAAAGCCTTACTTTTAGCGCTGCCACGATTCCGCCTTTGTCGTCATTCTCACCTTTCCCCGCCATTCAAGTCTGTATATCCGGTTGATAGTCGCTCGCCTCCACACCGAACGTCCACGCTACCGCCTCCCTGGCCGTCCGTACCCAAGGAGGCACCCGAAGGAAATAGTCCTTGAACGTCCCGTCCGGCTCCGGGGTGGCGTTGACCACCTTGACGATCGCCACGGGCTCCCCGCCGCCGGGGCGCGCCAGGCGGTAGAGCGTCCCGAACTCGTCCTGGTGCCGGACCTCCGTGTCCGGGTCCAAGAGGAATCCCGCGCGGTCGCCCAATTGGCGCTCGATCCGCTCCCGGCCGTACCGCTCCACCAGCACATGCCGCACCATCACATTCCGCTCGGCGAGGATCTCCGGAACCGTGATCGTCTCCGCGTGCAGCGCGATCCGCGGCGAGACCAGGACCCCCCGCCAAGCGTACACCGCGTGCCCGTCCCGGAACCGCAGCGCCGGCGCCATCTCGCTGTGCAGCCGCCCGGCCGCGTCCCGCTCCACCCGCTCCGGCCGCTCCGTCAGGAGCGCCAGCCCCGGCAGCGGCCACCACCAGCCGGCCGAGCGCGCCACGCGTATCAGGCCCGCGAGCCCGAGTACCGCCGGGAGCCGGAGCGTCCGGGCGAGGTAGTCGTAGTAGAATAGCCACCCCGCGTCGTGCTGGCCTTGGAGGCTGTGGAGGAGGTGGGTCGAGAACAGTCGCTCCCCCCCGCCATCCGCCCCCCCGGCGGCGCGGGCGACAAGGTCCGCCTTCACCGGCCCCCCGATCCGCACGTCGACCGCATCCATCACGTGCTTCCGCCAGCCCCGCAGGCTCCCGGTGAGCCGCGGGGGAACGAGCGCCGCGATCTGCCGGTCGGCCGCATTACGGACCTGGTTGCGCACCGCCTGCCGGGTCCGGGCCATCCAGTCGTCCCACACCGTCCCCGACGCCCCGCCCCAGAGGTGCGACCGGACGCGGGCCCAGACGACATCGGCGCCGGCGGACGCCGGGGGCGCCTCCGGATCGCCGATCTGCCGCAGGACGTCCTCGCCCGCCTCGGCGGCCTGCTCCAGGAACCGGCCGTATGTCGCTTGGTTGCGGAGCGATTCGGGAAGGCCTTTGCGCGAGAGGAGGCAGGCGCAGAAGTAGCCGGCGAGGGGGGAGCCGAGCCAGACGAAGGCGCGTGGCGGCTTGAGGCCGGCGGCCCGGTAGGCATCCCGAACGCCGGCCTCCGCCTCCGCCCGGTCCGAGGGCTCGGTCGAAAGCCCGGCGGCGATCCACTCGTCGCGGAGCCGGGCCAGGCTGGTCAGGTTGACGAGCGTCAGCGTATTGCGCACGGATCAGTTTGAAAGATTCCGGAGTTCTGAAGAAGACATGCGAGGGCGTAATAATTGAGGCAATTGGGGAACTGATTGGCGGGATGCCAGAAGTCGATGAAGGCGACGCCGCCGCGGGTCCATACTCCATCAAATACTTCAACCGCATCCGGCCAGAGGTGGCGCACCTCAGCCCATGTGTTGCCGTAGATGACGATCCGGGGAGACAGGATGCCGACCTGTTCGCGAATCAGCATCCCGTCCCTTTGCCCATAGGTGGCTATTTCATCGCGATCGGAGGTCGATTTCCCGTCGCTCTTCTTGACATTGACAACGGCGCTTCCAAGCAGCGCTCGGGTGGCCGCAGCATAGGCGACACGCTCGTCAGGGATTCGCGGGACGGCTCCGACTTGCCCATGATGTGCCAGGTAGGCCCAGCTGGCTGCCGTCCACCAGATTTTATGCCTTGGCCCCTTCCATTCTTCGCGGATGACCCGGCATAAATCCCAATATTCCTCGTTTGCCGTTCCATATGCTTCCCGAAGCAGGAAAAGGACCTTCCGTGGAGCCTTCTCCCAGAGATCGGGATCAATCATGCCATCGCAGATGAAGCGTCGGTTGACGTGGTGAGGCAGGGCGGCCCACCTGTTCATCAGCTCGCGATGTTGTATCTGGTGATTCACGGGTGATCTCCTTGAAACGCGGCGAGGCCTGGTTCGGCGTCTTCCCGCCTTCGCCTCGTGTGAAGGCTCGTGAGGCTTCGGCGGGCAGACGGCGGTTAATTCAATCCGCCACCCTCCGCGGCGGCGCCTGGGGGACATATTCTCGCTGGCGCCGGACCTCGTAGACGCCGGGATCTAACATGATCGCCCCATGCTCCTCGTGAGACAGCGTGGCGGTCGCCCCGCGGACCTCGAGGAACCGCTTCCCGTCGGCGGCCTCATACAGGTCGGCCCCCTCCGCCTCGATGGCATGGGCGTGCCCGGTGACCTCACCGTGAGCCAGGACAATCCGCCCGTCCTCCCGGGCGAGTTTCTTCCCCTTCGTCGCGAACAGCCCTTCGACGCGAACCAGCAGGACGTCGCCCTGGCGGTAGTGGCTCATGGGGCCCTCCGGGCAATAGGAGACCGCGAAACGCCTTTTGTACCTCCCCAGCTTGCCATCGAACGGAGTGAACTATCATCCCGCATTTGGGGTGAGCGTTCCCTATACACCCGAATCCGGTGCTGTCAATCCTCAAAAATTCCGAGCGACGTATCGCCGGGCTACGTCCCGCAACAGTTCTCGAACCGCCCGCAGCCCTTGATGAACGTCAGCCGGACAACCCCCGTCGGGCCGAGGCGGTGCTTGAGGATGTGCGCTTCGCAGGTCTCGCGAGGCTTCCGCCTGCCTTCCGATTCGTAGTAGTCGTCCCGGTGGAGCACCATGACGCAGTCGGCCATCTCGTATGCGACCGCTGGCAGGTCATAGAATCGGGGGCGGTGATCCTGCCGTTCGTCTGCGTCGCGGGACGTTTTCGCCAGGAGGATCGTGGGGCAAGCGGCGGCTCGGGACAGCTTTCGAAGGTCGTCCATCAGAACGGCGCAGGCCCTCCACGCAGCGGGATTCCCTCGCCAGCCGGCCAGTTCCCCGTAGCCGTCGACGATCACGAGCCCAACCTTCTCCGCCCCGCGGATTTGCCCCGTAATGTCCTCAACGCTGCACGCACCCGTTATCTTCAGGGGCGCGGCGGCCAGGTCCCGGGCGCAGATCCGACTACGCTGCAGTTCCTCGGGAGTCAACTTGCCGAGACAGAGCTTGTCGTGCCTGACCTGTGCGTCCGCGGCCACCATGTACCGGGCGATCGAGGTTGGTGGCTCGCCATGCTTGAGGGCGAAGTACAAGACCCGTCTCATTTCGATGCGGGCGATGTGCGAGGCGATGTTGCATGCCAGGGAGGTTTTGCCGATCCCGGGGCGGCCAGCGATCACGACCAGCTCACCCGGCTGAAGCCCGTTCCGGAGGTCGTCCAACTCGTAATACCCGGTCGGGAGGCCGGTCAGACGATCCAGAGGTGGAGGCGGGGCATCAGGAATTACCTCTCCACCGGCCTTCCCCAGCATGTGGACCGACGGGACCGCCGCGCCGGCGGCGAAGATGGATCGCAGGAAGTCGCGTCTGCGCATGAGATTGCGCCTCCTGATGCAGACGGAAGCCTTGCCGGCAGGTGTCGCATCCATTCATACGTGCAAGGAATGCGGGCGTGACAGGACTTTATCCTCTTTCATACGGTCAGCGCAGGCCCCGCATCCCGATGGGCAACATAGACCCGCGTCGAGTGCCGCAACGCCTTGCGGGCGCAACGCAAAGCCAATTCCGGCCGGTTGCAGTCCTCAGAGAGGTGCCCGAGAATGACCGTCCTTGCCCGGTGGGCCTTGGCGAGCGCTTCGGCGCACTGCTCGTTCGACAGGTGGCCGTTGTCCGAGAGGACCCACTCGACCGTGTCATAGGAGCGGTCCGACTCCAGTTCCATGTCGGGGTCGTGATTTGACTCGAGGAAGACGGCGTCGGCATCCGGCAGGAGATCGACCAGTACGCTGGGGACATGCCCCAAATCGGTCGCATAGACCAACCGCCGCCGACCGCTCTCGATAAAGAACCCGTGACTGCTCCAGCGTTCGTCGCCGGGGTGCGGGAGGGCGAATGCGGTCACGCGGAACGGCCCGAGACGGAAAGGGCGCCCGTCAAAGTGCCGCACCGGGCCGTCGATCTGCCCGCGCCGGGCCGCCGCGCGAGCGTTAGCCTTGTCGATCCAGAGAGGCGCGCCAAGGGCCTCCGCGGCAGCCCCCAGGTGATCGCCGTGCCGGTGCGTGATCAGGACGGCGAGAAGGTCGAGCCCCTCAAGCGCCGAAGCGATCCGTCGGCGCGAAAGCCCCGCGTCGATCATGATCGCCTGACCGCCGTGAGCCACGACGGTCGCATTCCCGGAACTGCCGGAGCCGAGGTTGCGAATCCACATGGTTGTCGGGATTTATATTAGTCGTCCCTCGTGACGCGCAGGGACACGCCGGCAATAGAGACAGGCAGGCTGGCCCGTGCGTGGCGCAATCGTTTATGATCAAATCCTTCCAGGCTTCAGTCTCCCGGCTCATGATCTGTCTCAAGGGGCGCAGCCCGGCCACCATGCGCCCTTTTCTGCCAAGGATTTCATCCGCCAGCTCGACCACGAGCAGGTTGGGGAAGGCAAGGTCGTTGCGATCCAGAACCGGCTCGAGCGCCTCGTCCTCGCGGCCGGCCCCCAGAGCCTGCGCGTGGATCGCGAAGGCGGCCGCGGTCGAGCGGCTTATGCCTGACACGCAGTAGACCAGGAGCCGCGCTGGGGCACTCGCGGCCGCTAAACTGACCTCGGTGCCGAGTTCCAGGATGTCGCGGACATCCTCCAGCGTCGGCGCCTTCGCGTCGTACTTCGTCGCCTCCTCCTCTTGGCGGCAAAGTGCTCAAGACGTCGATGGCCGGACGCTTACTCCGTTGGATCTCCCCCAATTCACGTCGGGCCTTGTCAGACAGCTTGACGGGTGCTACTCTCCGAGGCATAGTCCCTCCGGTTGTATGGGGTTTGGGTCTCTGGCAGGAGCCCCCAACACTCCCGTACACGGAGGGATTATTTGTCAATGGACTTCTGGCAACCTGCTTAGACGTTCGCGACCGGAGCCGGCAGAAGACGGCGGAGGCGCTTGCGCTGCGCCGGTAGATCAGGCCGATCGCGGTCATACATCCAGGCGTCCTGAGCTGGGACTCTACGCCCAAGGGCTCGCTGCGGACGCACCATCCCGAGTTCAAGCCGGTTGTCGATCTACGATGCTTTGGAAAGACTGGCGACTCGGTTAAAAAAGCTGCCTGGCGGCAGGTAGGAAGCGGAACACCGGCAATGGCCTGCACCAAGGACCGGCAGTTAGCGCGAGGGGGAGATCCAAGGGATCAATCGTGAGGCATGTCATGAAGCGCATCCCGTGCCCGGGCGCCGGTTTCGTCATGATCGCATCATTCATCCTGTCGGCCAACAGCCATGGGCATGATTGGGTTGGTGGGATCAAGACCGCGGCGGGTACCGACCTTCTCCAGGTGTTCGTGAACGAGAACAGCCCGGTAGAGAGCTATCCCCCAGGATGCCTGGATTACGTTCACCTGGATCTGACCACGGAGCGCCTGGGATCCACCTGGCGGTACAACTGTTTCGGCTTCACGTTCTTTCCCCGCAAATACCTGTATTACGGGGATGTCAATCTCATCTTCCGGGAGAACTGCATCGAGATTGAAAAAGGGCGGATCAAGCCTGGTGATATAATCGCGTATTACCGAGAGGGGCGGGATCACCCCAGCCATACCGGAAGAGTCTGGACAACTGACGGAAACGGGAACGCGGTCACCGTCAGGAGCCACCATTTCTTTACCGGGGAGTGGATTCACCCGTTTAACGACCCGCAGATCACGAACGACTGGGGCGCAACCATGAAGTATTTCCGGAAGTACGTGCCTTTCAAGGGGCTGGCCGACGTCTGGATGAAGGATCATGCGTCTGACAACGGGGAACAGTACTCGGCCGACTATTATTGGGGGAGTCCAGACATCAAGATCGACGTCCCGGGATATGACGGTCGGCCGGATCCCGATCCTGTGTTGCACGTCCGGAACCGGGTCTGGGTCAGGCTGCGAAACCGTGGCGACGTGACGGCCGAGGGGATATTCGTCAAATATTACTGGGGCGATCCGAACTTGGGCCTGGATCCGGCCGGCTGGCACCCGATTCCGTCCACGGAAGATCATCCCAACCCGGTCGGGCCCCTCACGATCGAGGGGGAATCGTCCATAGAGGCCCCGTACGTGGAATGGATTCCCGGGACGGCCGCGGCCCATCAATGCCTGATGGCCATCGCCTACGCGACGGATGACCCTCGAAACGTTCACGATCCGGATCCGATCGTCTACCCGTTCAATGTTCCCTGGGACAATAATATCGCCCAGCGTAATGTAACCGTCGTTTCGCTGACCCCGGGACGCGACCGCGAGTTGTCGATGATTTCCGGGAATCCGTTCCCGCAGGGCGGCAAGATCCAGGGAAGTATCTTTGTCGTCCTGACTCGGAAAGACAATCCCGCGGTCGTGAGCCAGGAGAGGGCGGATGCACGCCCGCCTCGCGTGCGAATCTGCTTCCAGGGCAGGGATTACGAACTGAACGAATGGCAGCGCTTTTGCAGGACGTCGCCCGGCCCGATTCCCTGCCTGGATGGCACACCCGAATGGAAGCATCCGGTCTCAGGGCTCAAACTCGCAGGCGTGGATTTTCCCGCGGGGAAGAGACATCCGATCACGATCCGCGTCCAGGCCCCCCAGACCGGGCTGGCCGACACATTACCTCCATCTGGTTCAAGACATCCAGCATCAGGCCACGGGAGGGTATACGGTCGTCGTCCGTCCTGCGAAGTAGCCCGTCCTCAAACAAACAGGCGATTGGCCTGACCCCCTGCCATCACCGGGAGGGGGAGTTTGTTCAATATCACATCCGCCTTTTTCTCCTTTACCTCCCCCCCCTTTCCAGCGTCAATGCCTCGTCCGGTTCGGAGAAACCCCATGTCCACCCTGTTCCCGGATGCCAGAATTCGGCGCCACGTGTTGCTCCTGTCCGTCGCCTTCGCCGCCTGCGGCGCCCCCCCTCCGGCGCCCCCCGGGGGGCACCCCGCCTCCGTCCCGCCCGCCCTGAAAGACAGGCTCCTCGCCGTCCTGCCCGATATACCAGACACGAGCCGTTACGCCCGGTTCAGCCCCGGCGGACATCGCGTCGCCTTCCCCGTCCTGCGGGAGGACCGGGCTTGGGTCGTCGTCGACGGCGCAGCGGGCCAGATGTTCGGACAGATCTCCCCCTACTCGCTGACCTTCAGCCCCGACGGCGCCCGCTTCGCCTACTGGGCGCACGACGAGTGGCATAGCTACGTCGTCCTCGACGGCGTCTGCAAAGGCTCGCAAGCCGATCCCGTTGGAGGCATGGATCTCCTGTTCAGCCCGGATGGAAGGCGATTGGCGTACTTTCTCCGCGCGTCGTTCGATGAGGCGACAGCCGTCATCGATGACTGCCGGTGGCAGGTCTTCCAGTCGGTCTATCCGGACTCGTTCCGGTACAGCCCCGACGGGCGCCGCTTCGCGTATGCCGCCCAGGACGAGCGCGGGGACGTTGTGGTCGTGGACGGCTACCCCGGCCGGCCATTCGACGAAGTGGACAAAAAATCGATCGTTTTCAGCCCGGACGGCCGACGCGTGGCCTACACGGCCCGTGAAGGCGACGCCTGGTTCGGTATCGTGGACGGTCTCAAGGTGTTCTACGGTGCCGTGAAAGAGACCGTCTTCAGCCCCGACGGCCGCCGCATCGCCTGCGCGATCCGAGGCGGAAGGGGATGGGTCGTCTATGCGTATGGCGAGACGCTCGTCAAGCACGGAGGGCCGTTCGAGGCCGTCCGATCCCTCGCGTTCAACCCGGACAACCGAACCCTCTCCTGGTTCGCCCGGGATGAGTCCGGCTGGCACCGGGTGGTGGACGGGAAGATCGAACGGACGTGGTCCTGCCGGGGACGGCCCGTCTTCAGTCCCGACGGCCGCCGGGCCGCGTTCCTGCTATACGAGGGCGATCCGGACGATGCCGTGGACCCGAGCGCGGAGCCGCCGGACGGATCGCCCACACGACCGCGCGTCGTGATCGATGACGCGCCCGGGGAGCCGTTCGACTACATCTTCGACCTGGCCTTCACCCCGGACGGACGGCACGTGGTCTACGCGGGCGCGAACAATGCCGTGCCTGAAGGCCTGGCTTGGGATTTCCACATGGTGCTCGACGGGAAGCGCGTGCTTTCGAACTTGGATGAGTTCCAGGCGATCGAGCTCAAGGAATGCGGAAATTCCGTGCTGGCGCACCGGGGGCAATTCTTCGCCTTCAGCCCCGACGGCCGTCACATCGCCTGCATCGTCCGGGAGGACGGCAAGAGTCGGCTGGTGGTGGACGGCCGCCGCGGAGAGCCCTGCGACCACATCTGGCCCCCGCGCTTCACCCCGGACGGATCGCATGTCACCTACGGCGCCCGCCTCGGCCGCGAGCTGTGGTGCAAGGTCATGAAGGTGGAGTGAGCCCCCCGGTGCGGGTCATCGGGCGCCACGTCTGCCGTTGTTGTTCTCCACTCGGAGCCGCTGACGGGGCGCCGGACGCGGCTGTAGCTGCCGGCGAACCGGCGCCTGGGAAGCGCCGGCGATGGCCCCCGGCCGCATCGAAACGTCCGGGGTAACTTGAGGGGCCGCCGACTGTTGACGCGGCCCCCGATCGGGTCTATAGTCGGCCGGGATTCCCCACAGGAGCCCGCCATGGCCCCGATCCGCGTCAATCGCATCGCCGTCAACACCGGCGGGGGCGACGCCCCCGGCTTGAACGCCGTCATCCGCGCCGTCGTTCGCGCCGCCGAGCCGCTCGGTTGGGAGGTCTTCGGCATCGAGCGGGGATACGACGGCGTCATCTCGGGGAAGGGCTTTCGCCGGCTGACCCGCTCGACCGTCCGCGGCATCCTCGGGATGGGCGGATCGATCCTCGGGACCAACAACCGCGGCAACCCCTTCCAGTACCCCGTGACCGTCCGGGGCAAGGTTGTGACGAAAGACGTCGGCGATCTCGTGATCCGGCGCCTCCGCCACAAGGGGATCGACGCGCTGGTCGCCATCGGCGGCGACGGATCGCTTTCCATCGCGGCGGAGATTTGGAAGCGCGGCTTCCCGGTCGTCGGCGTTCCCAAGACGATCGACAACGACTTGGTCGGGACCGTCGTGACGTTCGGGTTCGACACGGCGGTAAGCGTCGCGACGGAGGCGCTCGACCGGCTCCACTCGACCGCCGCCAGCCATGAACGCGTGATGGTGGTGGAGGTGATGGGTCGGTATGCCGGGTGGATCGCGCTGCACAGCGGGATCGCGGGCGGGGCGGACGTGATCCTGCTCCCGGAGATTCCGTTCTCCGCCGCGTCGGTGTGCCGCGCGGTCCAGGCGCGCTACCGAAGCGGGCGTAATTTCTGCATCATTGTCGCGGCGGAGGGGGCGAGGCCGAAGGGCGGGTCGTACTTCACGCAGGGGCCCAAGGAGGCAGGGCGGGAGCACGTCCGCCTCGGCGGCGTCGCGGAGGCCCTGGCCAAGCTGATCCAGGAGCGGACGAGGCGCGAGAGCCGGTCGCTGGTCCTGGGGCATCTGCTGCGCGGCGGATCGCCGACGACGTTCGACCGGCTCTTGGCGACCCGGTTCGGCGCCGCCGCCGTCCGCTTCATCCGGGAGCAGCGCTTCGGCTACGTCACCGCCCTCGACCCGCCCAACATCGTCCCGTTCCCCATCGCCGAGGTCGTCGGCAAGCAGAAAACGGTCCCGGTCGACGGCGATGTCGTCCAGGCGGCCCGGGCGATGGGGATTTGCTTCGGGGACGAGTGACGCTCGCCCTGCAGGCGGGGATTGCGGCCCCACCCGCGGACCGGATTCCCCGTCCGGATCGGCGAGGCGTTGCCTTTCCGTAAGGACGACCCCTCATGCGACGGCCAATGCCCGGGTTCCCGACGCTGCTCTTGGGCGCCGCCGTCCTCCCCGTCCGTGCCGCGCCGCCGGATCCGGCGCCGGCCGTCTCCACCGCCCCCGCCCCGCCCGGCGAGGCGCTCTCCGAGGACTACACGCTGACCGTCTCCGGCCGCCCCGTCCCCGTCTACGCCTGCCGCGTCTCCGCCGTCCCCCTCAACCAGGTCTGGCCCGGCTACCAGCGGCCCCTCGACCAGACGGAGATCGCCGGCTTCGCGTATTGGGACATGACCGGACCCGCCGCCGTCGAGGTCCGCTGCCGCCTCGCGCCGAAGACGGTCGCCGTCCGGCCGATCTCGTTTGGGATCGTGCCGGAAGTGGACGGCAACCGGATCGTTTTTGCGCTCGACCGGCCGCGCCCGGTCGTCGTGGAAGTCAACGGGACGCACCGCGCCCTCCACCTCTTCCCGAGCCCGCCGGAAACGAGCGTCCCCGCGCCCGACGCGCCGGGCGTCCGCTACTTCGGCCCCGGCGTCCACAAGCCCGGACGCATCGAGCTGCAGAGCAACCAGACAGTCTATCTCGCACCCGGCGCCGTCGTCTACGGCAGCCTCCACGCGACGGGGGCGACGAAGATCCGCATCGCCGGCCGCGGCATCCTCGACGTCGGCCCGTACGAGCGCGGCCGGGGCGGCGGGGCCGTCCGCCTCTCCGACTGCGCCGACGCCGTCGTCGAGGGGATCGTGATGCGCGACCCGGACGTCTGGTGCTGCAGCCTCTTCGGCTGCCGGGACGTGACGGTCTCGAACGTCAAGCTGGTGGGCCTCTGGCGATACAACGCCGACGGCATCGACGTCTGCAACAGCGAGCGGGTCGCCGTCCGGGACTGCTTCGTCCGCGCCTTCGACGACGCCCTCGTGATCAAGGGGCTGAAGTTCGCGAAGGGCTCCTTCGACGACCGGCCCGTGCGGGACGTCCGGTTCAGCCGATGCGTCGTCTGGTGCGACTGGGGGCGGGCGATGGAGATCGGCGCGGAGACCTGCGCGCCGGAGATCGCCGGCGTCGTCTTCGAGGACTGCGACATCGTCCGGACCACCCACATCGCCATGGACATCCAGCACGGCGACCGGGCGGCCGTCCACGACATCCGGTTCGAGAACATCCGCGTGGAGGTCGACGACTGGAACCCGCCGCCGCGGATGCAGAAGACCCGTGAAGAAAGATACCCGGAGCAGCCCGGCGACGGCTACTGCCCGACGCTGCTGGAGATCGTGATCCGGAAGAACTTCTATTCCAAGGACGAGGCGCGCGGGACGGTGAAGGACATCCTCTTCAAGGATATCGCCGTGACCGGCCGGCGCGAGCCGCCGCGATCCTCCTTCCGGGGGCTCGATGCCGAGCACGGGGTCGACGGCGTCACGATCCGGAACCTGCGGCTCAACGGGCAACCGGCCGGCAGCGCCCAAGAAGCGCGGCTGACGGTCGGGCCGCACGTGCGGGACGTGCGGTTCGAGCCGTGATCCGGCACCAGCCGGGGGGCACGGGATGAGCCGGGCGTCATCGTTTGCGAAAACATTCGCCATGCGACCGCGAAAGCGGAAATCCGCCCACGAAGCCGCCCCTCCAGGCGCGGCACCCATCCGGCGCCGCCGCCTTTTTCACATGTCTCTCGTCGGGACGATGCTCGCGGCTTCCGGCGCTCGTGCGCAGGCGCCCCCGAGAAAGCCCGACCCGGTCTCCGAGGCGCGCGACCAGATCGCGAGGCTTCGCTCGGACCAATTCGAAGTACGGGACGAGGCCTCGAAGCGTCTCCAGGCGCTCGATCCGGCGGCGCTCCCGGAACTGGAGAAGGCGGCAATGGATCCCGAGGCCGAGGTTGCCCTCCGCGCCCGGACCGCTGCCGACGTCATTCGCACGCGCGCCCTCTTGAGCCCCCGCCTGCTCGCCTTCAAGCCGGGGATCGAGGTCCGGTTGGCCTTGGGGCCGGAGCCGGAGTGGGTCGAGGCCTTTCTGGCGTTTGCTCTGGAACAAGAGGAGGGCCTCGTTCCACGGTATCGGTTCGAGCCCGAAGAGCTGGAACCGCTGGTTATCCGGGCGTTGCGCGGGTCCCGGCGGCCGGACGAAACCTGCCGAGTCCTGTCCGCGATCGGGATCCGAAAAATCCGTGCGGCCATCCCAGCGGTCCTCGACGCGATGGGCGACTCCGACGAGCAGATCCGAAAGAGCGCCGCCGAAACCCTCGCCCACATGAATGTGAAAGAGGCCGCCCCGAGCCTGATCCGCCTCACCGACGATTCCAGCCCCGCCGTGCGCTCGACCGCGGCGTGGGCGCTGGCCTGCTTGCGTCACACCGACGGGCTTCCCTCCATCCGCCGTCTTCTCAAGGACGACGAGCCCATAGTCCGTATGGAAGCCGTGCAGAGCCTGGATATGATGCAGGACAAGAACGCGGCGAAGGAGATCATCCCGCTCCTGATGGACGAGTGCCCCCCGGTCCGGATGGAGGCCGCGAGGACCTTGGGGTGCCTTCAGACACAGGAGGCAATCCCCGCTCTTCTTCCCCTGCTCCAGGACGACGATCCCGACGTCGTGAAGGCCGCGATAAGCGCTCTCAATTATCTCGGTGCCGTCGAGTCAGCCCCCTCCATCGCGCGTGTCCTTCGTCGCGCGTTTCCTGACAGTCCCCTACAGGGGGTGCATGACGTTCGTCCGGACAGGCTTGAGGGCACGGGCGTCGCCGTCCAGCCCGTCGTTTGGCTCGCAGCGACGACCCTGGCCGATCTGGGCGACACCCGTTTGATCCACCCCCTGGTGACGGATCCGGAACCCCATGTGCGGGCGAACGGGGTCTTGGCCTTGGGGCTCCTCTACGATCGGGACCAGATCCCGAAAATCCTTCCCCTGGTGAAGGATCCCGATGCCCGCGTTCGCGGCTTCGCCGCCTGGGCACTCGGATGCGCGGGTATGCGCGCTTCCATTCCGCATGTCCGTCCACTCCTGGATGACGAACAGCCCGATGTCCGGACTTGCGCTTGCGTCGCGCTCGAAGCGCTGGATGCCACGGAGGCCGTCCCGCAATTGATGCTGCGCCTGTCGGACAAGTCCCCGGATGTCCGGGCTATGGCCGCCAGGGCCTTGGGCACCTTCGGGACCCGCGAGGCGGCGCCCCGCATGCTTCCCTTGCTGCAGGATGAACACTTCACCGTCCGCAAGAATTCCGCGATAGCCTTGGCGCTTTTGGGGCGGGCGGAAGCCATTCCCGTGATCCTGAGCACCGACCTTGATTATCGCTCTTCCCCCCTCATTCCCGCGCTCCAGTCGGCGGGAATCGAGACATCCTCGCGCCTCCTTCTCGAGCGACTGCGCGGGAGGAACCTCTCAGATCGCATAAAAGCCGCTGAGATGCTGGCCATCCTGGGAGTCCGCGAAGCGTCGGCCGCCATCCGAGAGGCGGCGCTTGAGCTGCCGGTCGAGGAGCACGCTTCATTCGCGAAGCCGCTCGGACTCCTGGGAGATCCGGAATCGCTGCCGTTCCTCCGCGATCTGGCCGCCAGCCGGTATGGGTTCTCCCGACAGCAAGCCGCGCGGGCCCTGGGCCTGATGGGCGGTCCTGTAGCCGTGGCGTCCGTCACCCCCCTCTTGTGGGACGAGGACCCGAACGTCCGCGCGAGCGCCATCCAAGCCCTCACGCGCCTCAAGGCCAACGAGCTGGCTCCCCGAATAGCCGCGATCCTCGACGACACGAACCATACAGACACGGGCCATGCCGTGAGAGCGCTGGGGGTCTTGGGGATCCACGAGCAGGGCGATGCGCTGCTGAAACGGCTGAAGGATCCCGACCTGCAGGTCGATGCGGCAACCGCGCTGGCCCTGCTGGGCCGCCGTGAGGGGGTGTCCGTTCTCCTGGAATCGGAGACGAATCTCCTGTACCTGAACGCCCTGCGAACGCCCTCCGACTGGGACCGTCTCCACCGGACGATGCGTCCTCTCGGGACATTCCACGGACGCGTACGGACGTTCCTTGAGCGCGTCGCCCGGGAACTTCGCTGGACGTGCGAGTGGCCTGAAGGCTGGGTGGGACCCGAGCTCACGCTCACCGCCAGCCGGGGGATCCAGTGCTCGCTGTTCCATGCGCTGCTCGCCGTCAGCTCGCGCCTCGAGTTCTCCCCCACTCCACTGGAGTTCGTGCTGGACAAGGGCACCCTCCGTGTTCTCAGACGTCGGGACGCTGTGCAGTTCTGGAAACGCTGGTGGGATGAAAAAGGCAAGACGAAGTGATTCCTTCCTGTCAGGAGAAGGCCCATGCTCCCCGCCCTCCGTTCCCTCGCCCTGGCCGCCGCCTTCGCCGCGACGGCCTGCTCCGCCCCGGCGCAGGCCGCCGCGCCCGACGCCGCGAGGCAGGCGGCCGTACAGGCCGTCCTCCAGGCCGCCGTCGACAAGCCGGAGGCGGCCGGCGCCGTCGGCCTCGTCGCGCGCCGCGACGGCGCGCCGCTCGTCGTCTGCGCCGGCGTCCGCGACCTCGCGTCGAAAGCCCCCATGACACCCGACACGATCTTCCAGATCGCCTCCATGACCAAGCCCGTCACCGCCGTCGCCGTCCTGATGCTCGAGGAGGAGGGGAGGCTCTCGATCGACGACCCCGTCGAGAAGCACCTCCCCGCGTTCAAGGGGCAGCTGCTGCTCAAGGAGAAGACCGGCGACACGGTCACGCTCGTCAAGCCGCCCCGGCCGATCACGCTGCGCGATCTCCTCACGCACACGTCGGGGATGCCGGGCGACTACCCGCCGGGGCTCGCCGACCTCTACAAGCGACGCCACCTCTCGCTCGCCGAGGCGGTCCTCGCCAACGCGCAGCGCCCGCTGCAGTTCGAACCGGGGACGAAGTGGAGCTACTGCAACGCGGGGATCGACACGCTCGGCCGCGTCGTCGAGGCCGTCTCCGGGATGCCGTTCGAGACGTTCCTCGCCGAGCGGCTCTTCAAGCCGCTCGGGATGACGGACACGTTCTTCTACATCACGCCGGAGCGGCGCGACCGCATCGCGCGGATCTACAAGGTCGGGAAGGGATCCCTCGAGCCCGTCGAGAACTTCATCGGCGAGCCGGTCGCGGGCGAGGCCCGGTTCCCCGTCCCCGCCGGCGGGCTTTACTCCACCGCCGCCGACTACCTCGCGTTCGGCCGGATGATGCTGAACGGCGGCCTCCACGCGGGGCGGCGGATCCTGAAGGCGGAGACCGTCGCGAAGATGACGACGAACGGGACGGGCGACCTCAAGGCGGGCTTCACGCCGGGGATGGGGATGGGGCTCGGGTTCCAGGTCGTCGTCAAGCCCGAAGGCGTCACCGCGATGCTCTCGCCGGGGACGTTCGGCCACGGCGGGGCGTTCGGCACGCAGGGGTGGTTCGACCCGGTGAAGGGCGTCGCCTATGTTCTGATGGTCCAGCGCACCGGCATCCCGAACGGCGACGCGTCCGACCTGCGCCGGGCCTTTCAGGCCGCGGCCGCGGAGGCGGCGGCGGAATGAACCGCGGGGGCGCCGAGGACGCGGGGGGGACACCCGAAGACGGCTCGCCCCCCGATCCGGATTCGGCGAGATGGTTCGCCACCGCTTCCGACGTCCGCAGGGGGCGGTCGTAGATCCGGACGGACGCCAGCTCGCCGCGGAGCGACGGCGCCAGACGGACGCGCGCGGCGCACCGCGCCCCGTCCAGCCGCGCGCCGTACCGGCCCCACCCGAACGGCCGCACGCCCGCCCCGTCGCACAGGACACCGTCGATCACGAACCGGACGATCCGCGGCCCGGCGTCGACGATCGCCGCGACGCGATGAGCCGCGCCCGCCGCCAGCGCGCCCCGGTCGCCGTCCCACGCGAATCGCGCTTCGCCGTCGGCCATCTCGAGCCGGACCGTGCCGCCCTCGCCGGTCGCCAGCGCCACCCCGCTCCCCGACTCGTCCCGGCCATCGAGCAGGATCTGCCCCGCCGCGAGGTCGCGGAGCGTCACTTGGCACTCCAGCGTGAACCCCCCGTCGCGGAGCGCCAAGGGCCGCGCCAGCGCGGCTTCCCGCTTTCGCGCGCCGTCTCCGTCCGCCTCGAAGACGAGCCCGCGCCGGGCGACCGCCCGGTCCTCCCCCTGGCGCCAGAGCCCCTCAAGAAGACCGCGGTCGATCTCGTGGACGCGCGCGACCTCCTTCTGCGTCTCGGTGACCCAGAAGCGGCCGTCCTGCTCGATGAGGTCGGGATAGCTCATCCGCACCTTCGGGTCCGGGTCGTAGAGAAGGATCTCGGGCTGGGACCAGTGCAGGCGGCCGTCCTTCAGGACGCCGCCGGCGATCCAGGCGGGATTCCGGTCCTCGTAGGACTTCCCGCCGTGGTTGTGGAACCAGAAGAGGAACCGGCCGTCCGATGTCCGCCAGACCTTGGGGCAGGCGCGAGGGTGCCGGACGACGCGGCCGCCGGGGGCGTACGTCATCGGCGCCGGCGGCTCCCACGTCCGGCCGCCGTCTTCGCTGTAGGTATGGCAGGGATGCCCTTGCGCGGTCCGATAGACGCAATACCAGCAGGTCCCGCCGAGCCAGGCGAGGTTGTGCTCCTCCTGGACGGAGCCGAAGGCGTCCCCCCGGATGCCGCGGTCGCCCTCCGGCCAGAGATCCCACCGGACGCGCGCCGGGTCGGACGCCGCCAGGATGTCCGCGGACCGGAAGACCCACCCCTCGCCCCGCTCGAGCATGTACCGGCCGAGCCTCGTGAAGGCGAAGAGAACGTCGCCGCCGGCGACCTGCGGCTTGCAGATCCCCCAGAAGATCTGGACCTCGCCGTTCCAGTCGTTGCCCCGGTCGCAGGCGGCGAGGCGCATCGGGAGGCGGACGCGGTCGGGCGACCAGGTCGCCCCGAAATCGTCCGAGTGCTTGAAGACGTACCATCCCAGCATGTCCGCGCGGATCCGCTTCCCCCGGAGCGTGTCGACGCGGTCGCCGTTGTAGTCGTAGAAGGCGTAGACGCGCCCGGAGGGGGTGATCAGCGGCACGGCCCAGGAGGCCTCGGGGCCGTCCGCAGGCTCGATGTCGACGAGCGGCGACCAGGTGCGGCCGCGGTCGGCGCTGACGGTGGAAATGACATGCTGGCCGGCCTGGCCCTCCCGCCCCTTCCCGGTGGTCATCACACAGAGCCAGCGGCCGTCGGGGCCGACGACGACGTAGGGCTGATCGCAGTAGCCCTCGTCGGGGATGGGAAGGCCGTTGCGGACGTTGCGGGGGTCGCGGGCGGCGGGGTCGTCCAGGGGCGCCGCCGCGGCGGCCGCCGCCCCCAGCGCCGCCGCCGGGATCGCGAGAAGGAATCGGCGTGGATCGGCGCGCATCGGCGGTCGCCTCTCATCGCGGCGTCGGCCCGTCCGGGATCCGCGCCGTCTTCGTCTCGTCCACCTGTTCGATCGCATACGGCGCGGGGTTCGGCGGGATGGGCGTCACGCGGTCGAGCCAGACCGTCCTCCCCTCCTTCGCCCGCAGCACGGGCTTCGCCCCGCTGTTCTGGAGCGTGACGTTCTTGAGGACAAGCGCGCCGAACCGCGCGAGGCTCAGGACCTCCTGGTCCGCCCGGTCCTCGCGAAGCGCGATCATGACGTCCTCCAGCGTCAGCTCGAACTGCCGGTCCGCGTCCCCGCGCACCCGGAGCGGGTGCGCCACCCGCGTCGCCTTCACGTTCTGGAATCGGAGGCGCTTCGCCGGCTGGCCGGTCTGCCAGAGGCCTTTCTCGAAGTCGTAGCCGTAGAGGAAGTCGACGTTGTCGACCGTGCAGTCCCGGACGACCCAGCGGTCGCTCGGAAGCCTCGGGTTCCGGTCCTTCGGGGCGAAGTGGACGAAGGCGGAGAGCATGTTCGTCCGCCCCGGCCCGCCCTTCTGCCGGCTGACCCGGTGGACGTACTCGCCGGGCCCCCAGAAGCGGCAGTCCTTCACGAGGAGGTCAAGACAGCCGAGCCGGAAGCCGTTGCAGGAGGAGTTGATCCGGCAGCCCGAGACCTCGAAACCGGCGTTGTCGCAGCCGGCGAGGCAGTCGTCCCCGGTCTGGAAGTCGCAGTCCCGGATCGCGAACTTCGAGCAGGCCTGCGCGTGGACGCCATCGTGGCCGCCGCGGAAGGCGACATTGCGGATCTCGGCCCCGGCGCAGTTGCGGCAGAGGACGGCGTAGTTGCCGGTCCGCTCGATCGCCACGTCCCGGATGACGATGTCGCGGCACCCGGTGAGCAGGATGCCGTGGGGGCCGCGGAAGCCCTCTTCGCCCTTCGGGTTGACGCAGTCGGCGCCGTCGATCGTGCCCGGGCCCTCGATGCGGATGCCTTGGAGATTCTCCCCCTTGATCAGGGCGTCGTCCCACCGCGCCTTGCCGCCGTAGTCGTTGCAGTCGGCGCTGCCCTGCAGGACGGCGCCCTTCTCGAAGACGAGGCGCAGATTATCCTTGAGCACGAGGCCGCCGGAAACGTAGCGCCCCTTCGGGATGCGAACGGCGCCCCCCCCGGCCTTCCCGGCGGCGTCGATGGCCGATTGGATGGCTGCGGTGTCGGGGCTATCGTCGTCGGGCGTCGCGCCGTGGCGCGTGACGATCTCGTCCGCGAAGGCGGATACGCTTAGCGCGGCGAGGACGCCGGCCCTCCATCGGGGATCGCGCCTCATGCTGGAGCCCTCCCAAGGGGACCGCTCGGGACGCATCATCGGCGAAACCCAGCTCCCGTGTCAAGGGACGGGACCCGGCCGGGAGCCGGTCCACACACGCCCTTGATGCGCTGTATATCGTCCCGCGCGCCCCGTATACTACTGTTCACAGGACACGGCACGGGACGGAGGGGCCCGGGGGACCGACTCCTTGCGCCCGGCCGCCTCCGAGGCTTGTTTTTCAGGAACCCGCCATGGCCCGAGGACCGCTCGTTGCCGCCGCCGCGGCCGCCGCGCTGGCGGCCCTTCCCGTCTTGCATGCGGAGGACGCCATGCCCCCCGACCCGACACGGCCGCCGAAAGACGCGACGCTCAACCCCCTCACCCCCGAGGAGAAGCGGGTGATCCTCGACAAGGGGACCGAGCGGGCTTTCACGGGCGAATACTGGAACCACAAGGCGACGGGCACGTACGTCTGCCGGCAGTGCGACGCCCCCCTCTACCGTTCCGTTGACAAGTTCGACTCGGGCTGCGGCTGGCCGAGCTTCGACGATGAGATCCCCGGCGCGGTGAGGCGCCAGCCCGACGCCGACGGGCGCCGCACCGAGATCCTTTGCGCGCGCTGCGGCGGCCACCTCGGCCACGTCTTCCTCGGCGAGGCGCTCACCCCGAAGAACACGCGCCATTGCGTCAACTCGCTCTCCCTGAAGTTCGTCCCCGCGGCCGAGTCGGCGAGGACCGAGCGCGCGATCTTCGCCGGCGGCTGCTTCTGGGGCGTCGAGTACCACTTCGAGAAGGTCCCCGGCGTCCTCTCCGTCACCCCCGGCTACATCGGCGGGAAGAAGGAGAATCCGACCTACGAGGACGTCTGCTCGAAGACCACCGGACACGCGGAAGCCGTCGAGATCGTCTATGACCCGTCGAAGGCGACGTACGAGCAGCTGGCCAAGCTCTTTTTCGAGATCCACGACCCGACGCAGGTGGACCGCCAGGGCCCCGACATCGGCGACCAGTACCGATCGGAGGTCTTTTACATCGGCGACGCGCAGAAGGCGGTCGCCGAGAAACTGATCGGGATCCTGAAGGGAAAGGGGCTGAAGGTCGCCACGAAAGTGACGCCGGCGGGAACGTTCTGGAAGGCGGAGGAGTACCATCAGGACTACTACGCGAGGCACAAGAAGCAGCCGTACTGCCACACGTACACGAAGCGGTTTTGACAAACCGCGGGGGGGGGAGGACACCGAGCGGCTCCGCGACCCGGAGGGAGGGTCTCACGCCAAGCGGCAAAGCCCGTCGCGGACGCCCGGCGGTCGGGTCTTTGCGGGCTTTGCGCTTTCGAGCGGTCACCGTTCTTCGGCCGCGTAAATATCGTAAAGCTCCCGCAGCGCCTCCCGCAGGTTGCCCCGGTGCCGGGCGTAGAGCGCCTCGGCGCGGCCCCGCCACGCGCCGGCCTCCCCCGGCCCGAGCAGTGCCTCCACGATCTCCTGCAGCAGCGCCGGGCTCGTCGCGCACGTGACGAGCGTCGGCAGCCGGCCGGGCTTGTGCATCGTGATGACGAGTCCGCCGGCGCCCGCCGTCCGGCGCCTGAGCCTGCGCCAGTCCAGCCACGGCAGGAGGTCCGCGCCGTCGAAGAGGAGGACGTCGCGCGGGCCGATTCCGCCGACGAGGGCGTCCTCCGCCTGCCGCGGGATCCGCGGCGCCTCGCGCGTCACCGCAGCCGTCCGCACGGCGAATCCGCATTTCCGCAGCCGCGGCGCGAGGTCCTCCAGAAGCGTCGTCTTCCCCGACCCCTCCGGCCCGACGATCGCGGCGCGCCGGCCGAGCGCCTCGAGCCGCGCCATCAGGGAGTCCCAGGTCGCGCCCTGGGGGCGATAGCGGACGGACAGGACGCGGTCGGTGGAAAACGGGTTGTCGCGGGCGAGCATGACGTCCGATCCTTGCGGCGCCGCCGTCGCAGCGCCTTCTACTTCCACCCGAGCCGAGGGTGGAGCTGGGGCAGGACGCGCACGTCGCCGAGGCGCGCGGCGGCGGCGGCAAGCAGCGCCCGGATCCGCCCCGCGCCCGGCGGCCGGGGCCCCCCGGGGCGCGGCGTCACCGGCTGGAGGACCATGGTCATGCCCCGCCGCACGGCGGCGGCCATCGCGGCGGCCCGCGCGACCTCGCGCACCGTGCTTTCCCGTGTGACCACCACCTTGAGGAACGCCGACCGGCCGCCGGCCGACGCAATCCGCAGGAACGCTGCCGCCTCCCGCCACGCCGCCCCCGCCCCCGGGCAGGACGGCAGCTTCAGACCCACCGACACGATATCGACCCACGCCGCGACCCGGGCCAGCGCCCGCGGCAGCGTCGCGTTGGTGTCGAGATAGACCCGCGGAACCCAGCGGCGGACGCGGGGGAGGAGCGCGGCGAGGAAGTCCGCATGGAGGAGCGGCTCGCCGCCGGTGAGGGCGAGGGCGTGGAACGGAACGCCGGCGCGGGCCAACCGGCCGAGGTGGGCGGCGCACGCATCGACGGTGCAGGGGTTCGGCCGGCGCACGAACGCGCCGCGGAACGGGGCCGTTTCCACGCGGTAGAGGGGGGGCGCCGCAAGCCCCTCGGGGGTGTCGCAGTAGGCGCAGCGGAGATTGCATCCGCCGAACCGCACGAAGAGGTGGGGCGCCCCCGCCCAGGGGCCCTCCCCCTGGTACGAGGCGAAGATCTCCACGAGCGGGGCCGCGATCCGGCTCCTCGCATCCATCCCCCGGTCCCTCGAGTTACCCCACACTTTTCATTAAGAAGAAAGCCCTCTGAAACCCGATGGATTTGGGGGCCAGCCACAAATCCTTGGGAACAGAGGGCTTCTTATGCGTCGCTCCGCCGCTCAAGCTGTTATCGGCCATTTGAAAGATTTTTTCAATAGCAAACG
>Ga0209381_1002591_pt1 | contig 21831 bp, 16 predicted proteins | sample DewCreD2012metaG_FD_184111 | JGI IMG/M metagenome (GOLD analysis project Ga0209381, IMG submission 184111) | Hot spring sediment bacterial and archeal communities from British Columbia, Canada, to study Microbial Dark Matter (Phase II) - Dewar... ...
AGCGCCGACGCCGTAGTGGGACAGGCGTCCCGCCTGTCTGGTGAGGCGTCCATTGGGTGTGAGTCCAGCGCGAGTTTGGCGGCGCCACCGGACAGGCAGGATGCCTGTCCCACTACCGGGTTCGGGGGGAGGGGGCGGTTCGCGACTGGCACGATCGCGTCAATCCCTGCGCCGCGCGCCCCCTCATCCCGGCCTTCTCCCCCGCTGGGGGAGAAGGAGTCCGAGCGGCCAGCGCCGCAATACGGCAAGTATCGCACGCGCACTGCCGCCGCTCGCAACTTCGCGCGCACGCTGCGCCGCAAATCCACTGATGCGGAGAAGCGGCTCTGGCGGTTGCTGCGTGACCGGCGGTTCAACGAGTTTAAGTTTCGTCGGCAGTATCCGTGCGGGATCTGCTACATGGATTTCTACTGCACGGTCGCCAAGCTCGCAGTGGAACTGGACGGCGGCGGGCATGGCTTTCCCGATCAACGCGCACGCGATGAGAAACGAAATCAGTTCCTCGCCGCGCAAGGCATCAAGACGCTGCGGTTTTGGAATCACCAGATGCACGGTGAATTGGAGGCAGTCCGGTTTGAAATCTGGCACGCACTGATGGAGCGCACGGGACGGGTGAAGGAGATTAACGGTTACATGCCCAAGGCTGCCCCCTCACCCCAACCCCTCCCCCGCTGGGGGAGAGGGAGACCAAACGCCAAGCGCGCCAACGTGACGCCGTTTCGGCGCAATCAAGTGGCACCCGCGCTGATTTGCCTCTCCCTCTCTGGGGGAGAGGACCAAGGTGAGGGGGAAGGGATTCACCAATGACCACCAACCTTGCCAACATCCCCGTCGCCCTCCTCGCCGGCGGACTCGCCACGCGGCTCCGGCCCATCACCGAGAAGGTGCCGAAGGTCCTGGTGCCGGTGGCGGGCAAACCGTTCCTCGCGCATCAACTGGCATTGCTGCGCGCACAAGGCATTCGCCGCGTGGTGCTGTGCCTCGGGCATCTCGGCGAAATGGTCGTCAACGAGTTTGGCGATGGCGCGGCGCAGGGGATGCAGCTCGAATACTCCTTCGACGGGCCAAAGCTGCTGGGCACGGGCGGCGCGTTGCGGCAAGCGTTGCCGAAGCTGGGCCGCGAGTTCTTCGTGCTCTACGGGGATTCGTATCTGACCTGTCCGTTCGCGCCCATCGCGGAGTTTTTCGCGCGCAGCGGCAAGGCGGGCTTGATGACGGTCTATCGCAACGAGGGGCTTTACGACACGAGCAACGTCGTCTTCCGCGACGGCGAGATCGCCGTCTATGACAAGAAGGTGAAGCTCCCCGAGATGCGGCACATTGACTACGGTCTGAGCCTGTTCCGCGCCGAGGTCTTCGCGAAGTATCCGGCTGACGAAAAGTTCGACCTCGCGGATGTGATGACCAGGCTGGTGGCTGAAAAGCAACTCGCCGGCTACGAGGTGCCGGAGCGCTTTTACGAAATCGGCTCGCACGCGGGGCTGGCGGAGCTGGAGCGGCGGCTGGCCCGTTGACTGGCCGCCCCGCGCGGGACGGATGCCGGCGGAAGAACGAGCCGGCTGTCGGCTCAGTGGTGGCGCAGGTTCCACTCCTCGATCAACTCGGGCGGGATTTCTCCGAGGAAGCGCGAGGGTTGCTGCAACTCGAAGCCGTCCCCGCCGTAACCGCTCCGCACCAGCGGGCAGCTCAGGTAAAGCTCGTTGCGCGCGCGGGTGACGGCCACATAGAAGAGGCGGCGTTCCTCCTCCTCGGCCTCCGGAATCTCCAGTGAGCGGGACGAGGGAAACAGCCCGTCGCACAGCATGATCACGAACACCACGTCGAATTCCAGCCCCTTGGCCTGGTGGATGGTGGACAGCTTCACGGATTCCTCGTCCCGGCGCGCGGGCTGGTCGCCCTCCGCCTCGACATTGGTGAGCAGGGCCAGTTGGGTGAGGAAGTCGCCCAGGTCGGTGAACTGCCGGGCGAACACGGCCAACTGCTCGAGGTCATCCAGCCGGTTGGCGTGGTTGTCGTAATTCTCCAGCAGGTAATCGTCGTAGCCCGCTTCGATGACCAGCCGGATCATTTTCGCCGCGCTGGGGCGCACGTCGGGGGCCTCGAGCTGGGCGATGGTGGCGACCAACTGCGCCCAGGCGGCGGCGCTCTTCCTGGGCACGGATTGGGCGCAGGCCTGGAGCGCCGCGGCGAGCGGCGGGGCGGGATTTGTGAGGCGCGAATCCTGAACCGGAGCGGCGGCTTTTGGGGTTCGGGTTTTTGTCTGGAGCTTCGGGGGCTGGACGCCGGATGGCGCTCCGTCTGGCTCCGCGCCCTCCGGTTCGCGCTCCGCGCGCCACCGCTTCCACAATGTGTCCGCCGCCTTGCCGCCGATGCCGGGCAGCAATTCGACGATGCGCTTGAAGGACAGTTCGTCGCGCGGGTTGGTGACGAATTTCAGATAGGCGGTCACATCCTTGATGTGCGCCTGCTCGAAGAACCGGATGCCGCTGGTGATGGTGAAGGGGATGTTGCGCCGGGTGAGTTCAAGCTGGAGCTCGAGCGCATGGAAGTGCGAGCGATAGAGCACGGCCATCCGGCTCAGGCCGGTGCCCTCCTCGCGGAGTTCGAGCAGCCGTTGCGCGACGAAGGCCGCCTGCTGGCCGGCGTCCTCGCAGGTCACCAGGGCGGGTTTGGGGCCGGATTTCCGGGCGGGGACCAGCGCCTTGGCGAACTGGCGGACGTTCGCGGTGATGGCGGCATTGGCCACCCGCAAAATCTCCGGCGTGCTGCGGTAGTTCGTTTCGATCTTGAACACCTGCGCGCCCGGGTAACGCTCGGGAAACCGGAGGATGTTCTCGAAGTTCGCGCCGCGCCAGGCGTAGATGCTCTGCGCGTCGTCGCCCACCACCATCACGTTCCGGCTGCGCGCGGCGAGCAGGTCAATGAGGTCGCCCTGGAGCCGGTTCGTGTCCTGATACTCGTCCACGAGGATGAACTGGAAGCGGCGCTGATACGCCTCGCGCACCTCCGCGTGCGCCTGCAACAGCCGGAGCCACAACACGAGCAGGTCGTCAAAATCCATCGCGTTGGTGGCGCGTTTCTTCTCCGCGTAACGCTGCGCCAGGCCGGCGATCGCCGGCGTGAGGTGCGCGAAGTGCGCGTATTGCCCGCCGACGATTTCCCCGACGGACCGGTGCGTGTTCACGGCGAGGGAAAAGATTTCGGCCAGCACCTCGGGCTTGGGAAAGCGCGTCGCCTTCACATCAATTTCCGCCTCGGCGATGGCGCTCTTGATGAGGGCCTTCGCGTCGTCCCGGTCGAGGATGGTGAAGTCGCGGCCGAACCCGAGCCGGGGCGCATGCTGCCGGAGCACGCGGTTGCCGATCGAGTGGAACGTGCCGCCCCACAAATCCGGCAAATCCTGCCCGAGCAACTCCGCCACGCGGCGCATCATTTCCCGGGCGGCCTTGTTGGTGAACGTCAGCAGCAGCAGGCGGTCGGCGGGAACGCCCTGCTCCAGCAGATAGGCCACGCGATAGGTCAGCGTGCGCGTCTTGCCCGAGCCGGCCCCGGCGATGACGAGGGCGGGACCGGGCGGCGCGGTGACGGCGGCAAGCTGCTGCCCGTTGAGTTCCCGGGCATAGTCAATCGAAAGTTCCACCGGCGCCCGAAAGGGCTGCAAGACGTAATCACGCGACACGCGGGGATTCAACGGAGCCGGGCGGCGGGGCAAAAGGAAAAAGCGGACCGGCAGGGGCGAGGCGTCCCGGTGCCCCAGGATGGGACACCGGCGGTGTCGGCGGCCGCGCTGGCCCGGGAAAAAGTGGCGGTTTTGGGCCGGAGACCGGGGCGGGCACCGGTTTTGCTCACGGGCAGGCGTGTATCTCGAACATTATGGACTGCAGGAGCCGCCGTTCGCGATCACGCCGAACCCCCGGTTCCTGTTTTACAGCGCGAAACACCGCGAGGCCATCAACCATCTGTTGTATGGCATCCGCGAGCGCAAGGGCTTTGTCCAGTTGACCGGGGAGGTGGGCGCGGGCAAGACGACGATCTGCCGCGCGATGCTCGAGCAGTTGGGCGATGACTTTGCCACCGCGCTCATCCTCAATCCGGTCATGCGCCCGGACGAACTCATGAAGGCCATCGCCACGGAATTCGGCCTGGCCGTTCAGGGGCTGGACCGGCTTGAAACCCTTTCGCTGCTCAACGAGTTTCTCCTGTGGCGCGCCAATCAGGGCAAGGACACCGTGCTGATCATTGACGAGGGGCAGGACCTCACCGACGAGCTGCTCGAACAGGTGCGGCTGCTCTCGAACCTCGAGACCGACGACCGCAAGCTCCTGCAAATCGTCCTCCTGGGCCAGCCCGAGCTGCGGGACCGGCTCAACGCGCATCACCTCCGGCAATTGCGCCAGCGCATCACCGTGCGCTATCACCTCAGCGCGCTCGACCGCGGGGAGCTGGGCCGCTACATCCAGCATCGGATGAGCGTTTCGGGCGCGAAGCTCATGCCGCGTTTCACCGGGCCGGCGCTGTGGCGCATCCACCGTTACAGCAGCGGCGTGCCCCGGCTGGTCAACGCGGTGTGCGACAAGGCGCTGCTGGCCGCCTATGTGCAACAGACCGATGAAATTGATTTCGGCCTCGTCGGGCTTGCCATCCGCGAATTGGAGGGGAACATCAACAACTGATTCGCATGAGCCTCATCAACGACGCCCTCAAGCGCGCCCGCGAAAACCAGCAACGCGCGCAGCCGCCGGCCGGCACGCCGCCGCCGCTCGAACCGGCCCTGCCGCTGCCGGCCCGCACCGGCGGAAGCGGCGCCAAGTTCGCGCTTTACCTGCTCATTTTCTGCGTGGTGGTGGGGAACCTCCTGCTGTTCGTGTATGCCTCGCGCCGCCAGGCCCCGAAACCGGCGGACCTGGCGGCCGCCGCCCGCGCGATGGCCGAGTCAGCGGCCATCCCCGCGCCGCCGGAACCGCCACCCGTTCCCGCAGTGGCCGCGACGGCTCCGGCGACCGCACCCGCGGCATCCGCAGGGGAGGTTCTGGAGGAAGCGCCGCTTCAGCCGCAGCCGCCGGTCGTGGAGCCGGCTCCGCCGGCATTGGTTGCGCCCCCGCCCCCGCCCTTGCGGTTGCAAAGTGTGATTCTGTCCGGGGCGCGCTCCTCGGCGATGATCAGCGGCAAGGTGTTGTTCCTCGGTGACCGGATTCAGGGCTGGCGGGTGACGGCGATTGCCGAAGGGCGGGTGACGCTGGTGGGCGACGGACGGACCAACGTGCTTTCGCTGCCCGAGTGAAATGGGCCGGTCAGCCGACGGACGGGCCGGGGAACGAGGCCTGAAGTTTTTCGCGGAGCACGGGGAAAAATTCTTCGGCCACCATGTAACCCACGCAGCCCGCCGCGCCGCAGCGGCACGGGTGCTCCTCGAAGTCGGCGAGGTCGTAGCCGTAGTTGAAGCAGAGTTCCTCCCCGGCAACGATGTCCCGCAGCGTTACGATCCAGATGCGCCCCGCGTCCTCCTCGGCCTCGCAATTGGGCGCGCAACTGTGATTGAGAAAGCGCGCGGGATTCCACGGCACATCCCCGTCCAGATCCCATTCGTCATCGAGGGTGAAGATGAAATGGTTCCCGGCCTCGCAGCGGCGCGCCGCCTCCGCCTTGGTGATGCGTTCGCCCACATACTCGATGATGCGCGTGCCGACGGGGAGCGGCTGCCGCGCGTAACCCCCCAGGCCGTGAATGCCCGAGGGCCGGAAGTGAATGAGCGGATGCGCCATCTCCGGCGGCACCGCGCCGGGATGCTGACTGACAGATTCTTTCATCGGGGACCGGAAAACTTCTTGAACGGACGCCCGGCGGGTTTGCCTTTCCACGCCGGTTTCCCCCCGTGGGGTTTGGCGTGGCCGTAAGGTTTGGCCGCGTAAGATTTCCCTGCGGCGAATTTCCCGGGCGGACGGCTGCCGGGGCGGAAGGGGCGTTCGCCGACGGCGGCGTAAGCCCCGCTTTTTTGAAAGCCGGCGCGCAAACCGGGCCGCGCCGATGACCGAAACACCCCGGGGCGGCCCGCGTCGCGGGTGCGGACGGAAAAGTCGGGGCGGGCCGCATCGCGGGAATCGGGCGGCCGCCGCTCGCCCGGCCTCGCGAAGGGGCGGCGGCCAGGGCGTGCCCCGCCGCGCGCCTCCCCGCCCCAGGACCGGGGCGGAGGACCGCCAAAGGTTTTTCCTCCGGGACGGAACGGAGGCCCGTCAAACGAACGCCCCGCCTCCGGGCGGTTCGGAAAAGGCCGCCGTTCGGCAACGCGCGCCCCCGGCCGCCTGTCACCCACCCTTCCCGCTGGAAACTGACGCGGGAGCGGCGCGAATTCAGGCGCCGCGGCCGAATCATCATCTCCCGCCTCCGGCCCGGCCCAATCCCGTCCGGCCAACGAGCGGAGGCGACGGGCAGGTCCGCCCGCTGAGGCACTGAATGGCCGCGTGCCGGGCTTGGGATGCGGGCGGCGGCCCTTGGGATGTTCGGGGGCGGCGGCGGGCGCGACCGGATGTTGCAGCGCCTCTGCGCGGGGATCAAAGCCGTGCGCCCGCACAAACTCGGTGGGGTCGGCCCGGATCCGGACCTGGCTGGCCTGAAAGGGGTCCTCATAACTGAGGCCAATCGCCCGCAGCGCCAGCGTGGGATCGGTCTGCTCGCCGGTCAGCGCGGGGACCGGACCATAAAGCTGGTCGCCGCGCACTGGATGGCCGACCGCGGCAAGATGCACGCGGAGCTGGTGCGTGCGGCCCGTCCGCGGCCAGCAGAGGACGAGCGCACGGTCCGCGCGGGTGTCCACCACGCGGAAGAACGACTCGGCATCCTTGCCGAGGGTGTCGTTGACTTCCATGCGGCCCGGCTGGTCGGCCACGGGCGCCAGCCGCAGTTCGCAACGCCATTCCTTCACTTCCGGCACGCCGTGAACCACGGCGAGGTAAACCTTCTCCACCCGGCGCTCCTCAAACAGCTCGGTATAGGCGGGCACGGCCCCCGGCGTCTTGACCAGCAACAACACGCCCGAGGTGTCGGCGTCGAGCCGGTGGACGAAGCGAATGAATTTGAGGTTGCGGGACTTGGCCCAGAAATCGCCGCCATGGATGGACGAAGTCAGCGCCGCAAACAGGTTGCGCCCGGTGCTCTGCCAGGCGATGGGCGCGAGCATCCACCCGGCGGGCTTGTCAATGGCAAGGACGTTGCGGTCTTCGTGCAGGATGGGAATCCGCAGTCCGTTCACCAGGTCTATGTAGGGCAGCTTGGCCACGGGCGAAAACTATCAGGCCGCCCCCGGCGGGCGAGTGGATAATGCGGAGGCCGGCGCGGCGCGCCTGCGCCGGGTCACCGGCTTGCGGTTCAGCGCGGAACACGCTCCGCGTCGGTTCATCATATTTGGGGATTTTCCGCGCGCGGGCCGGGGTTTACCCTGCCGGCATGTTGCGATTCTCCCTGTGCTTGATCCTGCTGGGGGCGGCGGCCGGAACACCCGGGGCGGCGGAAATCCCCCCCCGCCCCACGCTCTACCTCGTCGGCGATTCCACCGTGGCCAATTCCACGCCCGGACTCCAGGGCTGGGGCCGCCCGCTCGTGAATTACTTCGACACCAACCGGCTCGCCGTCGTGAACCTCGCGCGCGGGGGGCGCAGCAGCCGCACCTATTTCGCCGAGGGGCTGTGGAGCAACGTCGTCCACCGCCTGCGGCCGGGCGACTACGTCATGATGCAGTTCGGCCACAACGACGCCGGCCCGCTGGACACGGGCCGCGCCCGCGCCTCGCTCCCCGGCGGCTCCGACGAGGCGCGCGTCGTCACCAACCAGACCAGTGGCGTGGTGGAAACGGTCCAGACCTACGGCTGGTATCTGCGGCGCTTCATCGCCGACACCCGGGAACGCGGCGCCACGCCGATTGTGTTGTCGCCCATCGCCCGCAACCAGTGGCGCGACGGCAAAGTCATCCGTGCCACGGACACGTTTTCCGCCTGGGCGCGGGCAGCGGCGGAAACCAGCGGGGCAAAGTTCATTGATTTGAACCACCTGACCGCGACGCGCTTCGAGCAGGAGGGCCGCCGGCGAGTGAGCGAACTTTACTTCACGACCAATGACCACACCCACACCACGCCCGCCGGGGCCGACGCCGTGGCGCAATGCGTGGTGGACGGCCTGCGGACGTTTCACCGCTCGACGCTGGCGGAATTCCTCCGCCGCGCGCCGCTGCCGGGCGCGCTCGAAACGCCGCGCCCGCTGCTGGTGGCCGTGATCGGCGACTCGACGGTGGCCAATTACCCGCCGGACAAGCCGGGCCGCGGCTGGGGAATGTATCTGGCGGAACGCTTCACCACCAATGTCATCGTCACCAATCTCGCCGCCAACGGCCGCAGCGCCAAGACCTTCATCCGCGAAGGCCGCTGGCAGCGGGCGCTCGAACTGGCCCCGGACTTCGTGCTGATCCAGTTCGGGCACAACGACTCGCACGCGCCCGGGAAACCGGAGTCCACCGACGCCGCCACGGATTACCGCGAGTTCCTCCGCCAATACGTCCGCGAGGCCCGCGCCCACGACGCCGCCCCCATCCTCATCACGCCGATGCTCCGCCGCACTTACGACGACGCGGGTGCGTTACAGGACATCCTCCAGCCCTATGCCGACGCGATGAAGGCGGTGGGCGCGGAACTGGATGCGCCGGTGATTGACCTGCATTCGTTGAGCCGGGCGCTGTATGAAAAGCTCGGCCCCGAGGCGGTAGCCGGTTGGGCGAGCGCGCCTCACGACCGCACCCATTTCAACGAGGCCGGCGCGCGGGCGATGGCGGAACTGGTGCTCGGGGAGCTGCCGCGCGCCGCCCCGCGTCTGGCGCTGGAACTCCAGCAGCCCTGAGCCGGTTCAAGCGGCGCCGCCCCTGCCGCACCGAAGGCTCAGGCCACGGGTGCCACTGCCCGCGCGGTGTAATTGCCGGACCGGCGACGGCTCAGGGTTGGCCAGTTGCCTTGCGGAGTCCGGTGCCCGCTGCCGAAGCGGCGGCCTGCGCCCGTTCCAGAATCACCTCCACCACGCCCGGTTCGCTGCCGACGCCGGGCGTGTAAAAGATGGTTTTGCCGTGGCGTTCGGTGGGATTAACCCAGGGCCATTGGCCCGCTTTCAGCCGCGCTTGCACGGTCGCCTCGCCCTCGCCCAGCAGCACGGGAATGTCTTCGCACACATGCAGGCCATCGCTCATGAAAAACGGCACCACCACGAGCCGCGGCGCGCGGACGAACTTCGGGATGTCCGCGATCCGCGGTTCCTCCTCGAGAAAGGCGGGATGCACTTCGGCAAACAGGTTCCGCGCGGCGAGGCATTCCACCTGGCGTTCGATGGATTGGCGCGAGTCGCGGTTCAGGGGCGTGCCGTGGCCGGCGATGACGAGGGCGGTTTCGGGATGCGCGATCCCTGCTGTGTGCCGGGCCGCCGACGCCCCGCCGAGGGCGGCGCAGGCGCGTTGGAGGATGATTTCGGTCATCAACGGGTGCGTGCCGACGGGGTGGCAGTAGGTGACCTCGCGTCCGCCGAGCCGGACGGTGCAGGGCATCACGTCCTGCGCGCCGGCGGGCAGGCCGAGTTCGCAGGGAATGGCCTGGCGGGTGAACCAGCCTTCACTCACGAACAGCGGCACCACGAACACACGCGCCGTCCGGCAGGCGGCCAGCGCCGGGCCGATGTGCGGCTCGATCTTGATGAACGCCTCGCGCACATCGGCGAAGACGCCGCGGCGGCGCAGGGCGGCGGCGTGCTGGCGCACCGTGGCGCCGGAGTCGCCGTTCACGGTCGAGCCGTGGCCGATGAGCAACAGCGTGGCGTCCGGAAAGGCCATGGACTTGTCGAACAATGGGCGGACGCAGGCGCAACCTAACAACGCGCCGGGAGATTCAACTCCGGGAACAATACGCGGGCAACCCAGTCGCCGAAGCGTTCGCCGGGCTGGCGTTCGCCCCGGTAGCGCAGCAGCAGCGGGCGCAGTTCGTCGAGGACCGCGGTGTATGGCACCTTGTCCTTGTAGAGCCGGTTCAGGCGCGTGCTGGGTTCGTTGCCGCCGAGGAACATCTGGTAAATCCCGGGCGCGCGGCCCACCAGCGCCACTTCGGCCATGTAAGGCCGGGCGCAACCGTTGGGGCAGCCTGTGATGCGGATGATGAGTTCCTGACGGGGCAGGCCGACTTCGTTCAGCAGGGTGTCCACTTTGGCGACGAATTCGGGCATGATGCGCTCGGATTCGGCGAGAGCGAGGCCGCACGTCGGCAGCGCCACGCAGGACATCGAGGCGAGCTGGGTCGGCGTGCCTTGCTGGTCGGGGTTGATGCCGTGCTGCGTGAGAATGGCATTCGTCGCGGCCTTCTGCGCGTCGTCGAGGCCGGCGAGGATGACGTTTTCGGAGGGTGTGAAGCGGAACTCGGGCTGAACCTGCTCCGCGATTTCGCGCAGCGCGGTTTTCAGGCTCACGCCGTGCGCATCCTGAATGCGGCCATCCTGGACGAAGAGTCCGAGAAACCATTTCCCATCGTGTGCCCGGCCCCAGCCATAGGCGTCGCCCTGGCGGGTGAAGTGGAAGGGCCGCGCGGGGCCGAACTTGAACCCCATGCGCTGCTCCATTTCCGTGCGGAACCAGTCGGGTCCCCGGTCTTCGAGCACGTATTTCAAGCGCGCGTGCTTGCGGTTGGTGCGGTCACCGAAATCGCGGTGCATCATGACGACGGCGCGGGCGACGTTGACCACCTGTTCGGGCGGCAGAAAACCGATGACATCCGCGAGGCGCGGGAAGGTGGCGGGATTGTTGTGGCTCCGGCCCATGCCGCCGCCGACGGTGAGGTTGTAGCCGGCCAGTTGGCCATTTTCGATGATGCCGATGAAGCCACAGCATTGCGTGAAGATGTCCACGTCGTTCAACGGCGGGAGCACGAGGCCGATCTTGAATTTGCGCGGCAGGTAGGTGCGGCCATACAACTCGTCCTCGGGCACCGCGTCGGCGTGGACGCCCGCGAGGTCGAGCTTTTCGCCGTTGACCCAGATTTCATGGTAGGCCCGCGTGGCCGGGAGGACGGCGGCGGAAATGCGCCGGGCGTCGGCCTGCAACTGTTCGCCCGCGCCGTTGGTGGCGGGGGTGGGCGGGGCCATGACGTTGCGGGCCACGTCGCCGCAGGCGGCGATGGTGGTGACCAGCACCCGGTTCAGTTCGTGGATGAGCGCGCGGAGGTTGCCCTTCACGACGTGGTGGAACTGGATGCCCTGCCGCGTGGTGATGCGGAGGGTGTTGTTGCCGTATCGGGCCGCGAGTTCGTCGAAGACCAGATACTGCCGCGCGCTGGCAATGCCGCCGGGCGTGCGGGTCCGGACCATCATGATGTATTTCTTGCCGGTCTTGCGCAGGTCGCGGTCGTCCTGCTGGTAGCAGCCGTGGAATTTGAGGAACTGCTCGTCGTCGGCGCTGAAGTGGTCGGCGGCGGGGTCGGCAAGCGTCTGCGCGAGCGTGCCGGCGAGGGACGGGCAGTTGGCCTTGAGCAGCTCGTTGGCCGCGAGTTTGGCGGGGGTTTCGTTCATGTTGCGGGGGCGGTTGCGGGGGGGGGTTGGCGGGTCAGATCGAGAATTCCTCGTCCTCGAAGCGGAACTTGTGCGCGGGGGACTCGAACATGCCCGCCGCGAGGGTGTGGTTGGTGCCCGGCTCGATCAGGATGAACGAGCCGGTGAGGCGGTTCTTGCGGTAGGCGTCCACGACGAGCGGCTTGGCCGTCTTGAGGCGGATGTCGCCGATGTCGTTCAACGCCAGTTCGGACACGGGGGATTTGACCTCGTAGGTTTCGATGTCCACGCGGCCGTCAATACCGGTGATGATCGTCTGCACGGTCTGCGAAGTGTGCTTGAGCAGGTATTTTTTCCCGGCGAGGAGCGGTTTGGCGTTCATCCAGCACACGCGGGCCTGAAATTCGGTGCCGATGCCGGGGAAATGGTCCAGCCCCACGATGGTGTCACCGCGGCTGACGTCGAGGTCGTCGGCCAGTTGGAGGGTCACGCTCTGGGGACAGAACGCCTCGCCCAGGGGGCCGTCGTAGGTCCAGATTTCCTTCACCGTCGAGCGCAGGCCCGCAGGCAGGACGACCACGCCGTCGCCCACCTTGACGATGCCGCTGGCGATCTGCCCGCTGAGGCCGCGGAAGTCGTGCAGCCCGGCGTCGGTCGGATGGTTGGGGCGGTTGACCCATTGCACGGGGAACCGGAGGCCGGTCAACGACCAGTCGCTGGCGATGTGGACGGTTTCGAGATGATGGAGCAGCGAGGGGCCGGGATACCACGGGGCATTTTTCGAGGCGTCCACCACGTTGTCCCCGTGCAGCGCGCTGATCGGGATGAACTTCACATCGTGGAACTGGTCCAGGCGCGGCAGGAACGCCTCGATCTCCTCGCGGATTTCGAGGAAACGGTCCTCGCTCCAGCCGACGAGGTCCATTTTGTTGATGGCGAACACGATGTGCGGGATGCCCAGCATCCCGGCGATGAAGGTGTGCCGCCGCGTTTGTTCGATGACCCCGAGCCGGGCGTCCACCAGCACGATGGAGAGATTTGCGGTGCTCGCGCCCGTCACCATGTTGCGCGTGTATTGCACATGCCCGGGCGTGTCGGCGACGATGAACTTGCGGCGCGGTGTGGCGAAATAACGGTAGGCGACGTCAATGGTGATGCCCTGCTCGCGTTCGGCGCGGAGCCCGTCGGTGAGGTTGGCGAGGTTGATCTGACCGCCGCCGGTGATGTCGGCGGAGCGCTCCAGCGCCTCGAGCTGGTCCTCCATGATGCTCTTGGAGTCGTAGAGCAGTCGGCCAATCAGCGTGGACTTGCCGTCGTCCACGGAGCCGCAGGTGTTGAAGCGGAGGATTTCAATGGGATGTGACTTCGTCGCGGTCATGGGCAATTCATTCGTTGCGGTAACGCTTGTGGCACTCGAGGCACGCGCGGCTCACGGCCTTGAGGGCGGCGGCGGCGCGCGCCGGGTCCACCGGCCCGGCCCGCAGGGCGGCCCGCAATTCCTCGGCGGCCCGCTCGTTGGCGGCGAGCAGGTCGCGGTAGTCCGCCGGGCGGCCGGCGGTGTCCTCCAGGCGCGCGGTTTCGCGCAGTTGTTCCCACAGCAGCGCGGCTTCGTGCGCGGGCTGCACGTCGGGATGCGTGGGCGGCGACCGCCAGCCGGCGCGTTCCACGGCCTTGAGGCGTTCGAGATGCTCGTCCAACGCGACCATCGCGTCCACCACGGAGGTGGTCTGCGCCACGGCCGGGAAGTTGGTGGACACCGCCGCGAGCGCTTCCGGCGTAGGCGGGGCAAATTCCCGGACGGCGCGATAAAGGCCGGGGTAGTCCGGCGCCGTGCCCGCCTCACGGAGGAAAGCCTCCGCCTGGTTGGTGGTCCACAGGCCGACCGCCAGGCACATCACCGCGACGGCCGTCGGCCCCCGGTGCTTGCCGTGGTGACAGTGGACAAAGAACGGCCCCGGGGCCGCCGCCACCACCCGGGCCAGTTCCGCCACGCGATGGGGGGGAATGCCGTCGTAGCCCACCGGAAGATGGATGTAACGCAGGCCATGCCGCGCGGCGGCGGCCACGTCGGGCTTCGCGCCGTCCACGCTGACGATGGTTTTGACGCCCAGCTTCGCCAGCGCGGCGAAGGTGGCGTCGCCCCCGGGCTGGGAGCCGGAGAAAATGTTGGTGCCCGCCCGGAGAAAATTGTGGACGCCGGGGACCTCGCCGGCGGCAAGGACGGCGGGGGCCAGGCCGGCGGCCATCAGGAGCAGCGCCGCCGCGCGGACGGCCCGAGGAATGCGGAGAACGGGGTTTTGCACAAGTCAGCCGATGATTTTGAACAAGGTTCGCAGACTCACACCCATGATGACCAGACCAACCACCGCCAGCATGGCCCGGTGCGGCACATGTTTGCAGACGAACGCGGCCAGCGGCGCGGCCAGCACGCCGCCCAGCGCCAGCGGCAGCACAATTTTCCACAGTCCCAGCCCGACGGTGGCGACGAACACCACCGAGGAGGTGAGCGTGACAAAGAACTCGACGGCGTTCACGGTGCCCACCGTGAACCGGGCTTCGTTGCCGCGCGCCAGCAACGTGGACGCCACAATCGGCCCCCAGCCCCCGCCGCCCATCGCGTCCACCAGCGCGCCGAAGAAGCCAAGACTGCGCACCTTGCCCGCCACCCGGATGGGCGGCACCTGGGTGAAGGCTTTCGCGAAGACCACCGCGCCCATCAGCATGATGTAACAGGCGATCCACGGTTTGAGCTGCTCGCCCGGCAGCGAGCTCAGGAGATAGGCGCCGACAAACGCGCCGAGGCACCCGGGAATGACCAGCCGCCGGAAGAGCACCTGGTCCACGTTGCCAAACTTGTGATGCGAAACGGCCGAGGCGCCCGTGGTGAACGTTTCGGCCAGATGGACGGTCGCGCTGACCTGCACCGGCGGCAGGCCGGTGGCCAGCAGAAACGAGGAGGCCGTGACGCCATAGGCCATGCCCAGCGCGCCGTCCACCATCTGGGCGGCGAACCCGATCAACAGGATGATCCAGAAATCTTCGGGCATGACGGGCAACGGGAGATCAAAAATAGCCGGCCTTCTTGCGGTCCTCCATCGCCGCCTCGCTGGCCTTGTCATCGGCCCGCGACCCGCGCTCGGTGACCCGCGCGGCGGCCACTTCGGCGATGATGTCATCCACGCTGTCCGCGCGCGACTCGATCATGCCGGTGCTGATCATGTCCGCAATGGTGCGGACGCGGACGACGAGCCGCCGACGCTCCTCGTTCGGTTTGGGTCGGCCCCCCGCGAAAGGATCGGGCCGCCGGGGATCGGTGTGCTCCGGCGGCACGGGCAGCCACTGGCCGCCGCGGCGGAAACATTCGCGCTCGTGGCTGAAATAAATGCCCGGCACGTCGAGTTTCTCCCGCCGGATGTATTCCCACACGTCCATCTCGGTCCAGTTGGAGAGCGGGAAGACGCGCATGTTCTCGCCCGGATTCAGGCGGGCGTTGTAAAGGTTCCAGATTTCCGGGCGCTGGTTTTTGGGATCCCACTGACCGAAGGCGTCGCGAAAACTGAAGAAACGCTCCTTCGCCCGCGCTTTCTCCTCGTCCCGCCGCGCGCCGCCGATGCAGCAGTCGAAGTGAAACTCCTCGATAGCCCCCAGCAGCACCGGCGTCTGCAACTGGTTGCGGCTGACGACGCCGGGCTTGGGGGTGACGATGCCCTTGGCGATGCCGTCGTCCACGGTGCGCACGATGAGCCGCGCCCCGAGCTGGTGCGCGCGCCGGTCGCGGAAGGCGATCAATTCGGGAAACTCGTGGCCGGTTTCGACGTTCAACAACGGCATCGGAATGTCCGCCGGACGGAACGCCTTCTCCGCCAGCCGCAGCAGGCAGATGGAATCCTTGCCCCCCGAAAACAACAGCGCGGGTCGGTCGAACTCCCCGGCCACCTCGCGCATCACGTGAATGGCCTCGGTTTCGAGGTGTTGCAGGTGGTCCAAGTGATATGAATTCATGGTCATTGGTCAGATGCCGGCCCCGCCGGAAACCGCCTGGCCGCCCCAGACGGCGTGCAAACCGCACTCCCGCTTCTCGTCGGCCTTCGCGGGATCAAAATAGTCCCACTCGTTGGGCAGGCCGTGCCGCGCCAGATACGCCTCCATCTCCGCGTCGCTCCAGTAAAACACGGGGCTGACTTTGAGCGAGCCGAAATTCGCGTCCACGCTCACGACGTCCAGGCCCGCCCGGTTGGGGTTTTGCACCTTCCGCAGCGCGGTGATCCAGATGGCGGGCGCCAGTTCCCGCATGCCGCGCTGAAAAGGCTCCAACTTCATGACGGTGCTGAAGGCCTTGATGCGCGCCTCGTTCTCGGGCGTCGGCTCGGGCATGCCGCCATGCACGGCATCGTAGTGGGCGGCGCTCATCCGCGGCAGATACGGCTTGAGATTCAACTGGAGCCGCGCCCTCAGTTGCTCGGCATGTTTGTAGGTTGCCGGGCGGTTGTAACCATGATCCACCCAGAGCACCGGGATGTCCGGCTGCACCTGCGTCACCAGGTGCAGGATGACGGCTTCGTAGGGGCGGAAATTCGTCGAGACAATGGCGCGGCCCGGAGCTTGCGCAATGGCCCACTTCACGATGTCGGAGGGAGGCCGGTTGCGCAGGGTGGCGTTCCATTCGGCGATCTGCTCTGCGGATGGCGCTTTCATGACGGAAAACTCAAATGCTGTAATCTTCCTTCGGCTTCTCGCGTCCGAAGGACAGTTTGTTCCAGATGCGCTCGTGAACGTAGTAGAGGAAAATTTTTGTGAACAGTTCCACCAGGCCGATGCTGATGGCCCACTTGGCATGCCCGGTGATGAGGAACGAAATCAGGATGGTGTCCGCCGTGCCCGTCATCCGCCAAGACACCGCCTTCACCATGCTGCGATAGTGTTTGTCAGCCACAAACCCCTCCAATTTCCGCCCCCATCCCCGGGTGGCAATCAAGTTCAAAAATAACGATTTTCATTGTAGATTATGCCTGGAACAAGGCACGGACAACCGATTTTATTGGAACAAAAAGTGAACAGCCAATCGGACTGACAAAATTTAACAACGACTGTTTCTGTCGTTTATACGGCCAACCACCCGCGCCGTCAAGCGTGCGATTGAGCCAACGCTTTGCGCGGGCGCATCTCACTTTCTTGCAAGTCCGTTTCATATGTGTGCGGTGGTAGCGTCGGCAATCCTTGGCTGACGTGGAGCCGGGCTTCCCAGCCCGGCGGAAAGCAACGCCCGCCCGCACGGGGCGCTCGGCAAGTTCATGTCGCCCGCCCGGAGCCACGCTCATTCCGGGCGGCAAGGATGCCGCCCTCTACGGCAGGCAGGATGCCTGCCGCCACCGCCTGCAATAAACTGAGATGCGCCCGCTCGGGGTCTCGGGGTCTCGGGGTCTCGGGGGTGCGGCCCGGGCCTCACTTCAGCTCGTTCACGCGCCCGGCGCGGTTCGGGTGCTTGGGCCGCTGCACTTCCTTCGGCGGGTTGGCGCGGAGTTGTTTCCGCACCTCGGCGATGGCGCGTTCCAGTTGCGGGTCGCGGCCCCGCGCGAATTCCGCCGGGTCGTCCATCACCTCGATGTCCGGCGGCACGCCCTCGCCCTCGATGATCCAGTTGCCGTTGAGGTCGTAGATGGCGAAGGCCGGCACGGAGATGCCGCCGCCATCCACCAGCGGCGGCGAACCGGTGATGCCAATCAACCCGCCCCAGGTGCGGGTGCCGATGAGCGGACCGAGTCCGGCCTGCTTGAAGAAATAGGGGAAACAGTCGCCGCCCGAGCCGCTCCACCCGTTCATCAGCATCGCCATCGCCCCGTGGTGGGCGTTGGGCGGGGACTGCCAGTCCTGCCCCCACCGCACGCCCCAATACGCCAGGGGCCGCCGCCCGATCAACTCGATGAACCGGTCGGGAATCTGGCCGCCGCTGTTGAAGCGCTCGTCAATGATGAGGCCCGGCTTGCGGAACTGCGCCTGATACTGGCGCACCAGCTCGCTCTGCCCGTCGCGGCCGGTGTTGGGAACATAGATGTAACCGATCCGTCCGTCGCTGGCCTCCTCAACCCGTCGGCGGTTGGCCTCGATCCAGGCGAGGTTGCGCAGGCGCAGTTCGCTGGCGAGCGTCTGCACGAACACATTGGTCGCGCCATCCCGCGTGGGCCGGCGGTTCACCGTCAGTTGCACCGTGGTGTTGGCCAGCCCCTGAAACGCCGCCCACGGTTCCGCGTTGGTGTCCAGCGGCACGCCGTTGACCGCGAGCAGATAATCGCCTTCGCGGATGTCCAGGCCGGGCTGCCGCAACGGCGAGCGCACCTCGCTGTCCCACGGCCCGCCCGCGAGGATGCGGCGGATTTGATACGCGCCGTTGGTGAGCGCGAAATCGCACCCGAGATAGCCCACCGCGATTTGCAGCGGCTGTTCGACGTCGCCGCCGCTGCGGTAGGCGTGCGAGGAGTTGAGTTCGCCGATCATCTCGCCGATGACGAAATTCACGTCCCAGCGCGTGACACATTCCTCCAGCAGCCGCCCGTAGTGCCGCCGCATCGCGGGCCAGTCCACGCCGTGCATGTTCGGGTCGTAGAAGAAATCCCGCTGCAGCCGCCACGCGTCAGTGAACAACTGCCGCCACTCGGCCATCGGCTCGATGACGGTCGGCAGGTCGGCGAGACTGACCTTCTTGTCGAGCTTCTCGCCCTCCTTGATTTCGAGGATAAAATAGCCGCCCCCCGCACCAGCCGCCCGGACCAGCAGCCGGTCGCCCCGGGCCGACACCAGGAAGCCCGCCGCGCCGCTGACGATGGTTTTGGTCTCTCGCTTGTCGAGGTCGTAAAACTGGATGCTGCCGGCCTCGTTGTCCTCGGAGTGGGCGGCCTTGCGGAACAGCAAACGGTTGGTGACCGCCGCGAGTTGATCGAATCCGCCGTGGCCCACCGGCAACTGCTCGGCGCGGGCCTCAAACCCGGCGAAATCAATCAGCACGGGTTTCGGTTTGTCGTCCTGCTTTTTGGCGGCCGGGGCGTTGGTGGTGGCGGGCGTGGTGGCTTCCGCCGCCGCGACCTGCACTTCCTTTTCCTTCCCGTCTTCCGGCTTCGGCTCCTCCTTCCTGCCGTCGTCCTTTTTCTCCTCGGCTTTCTTGTCGAGTCCCTCGTCGTTGCGGGGCGCGAGCGGCGACGGCGTGTTGGTGCGGAGGGTGACGACGAACAGGTTGCGCGTGTTGGGATAAATCCAGGTGTGATCGAGGTCGCTATAGACGGGCCGGAACGTGCGGCCCGAGCGGAAGAAGAGGTATTTGCCCGCCGGATCGAACACGGGCTGGTCGTCGTCATAGTAGCCGCTCGTCACCTGCTCGACGCGGTTGGATTGGGTGTCGTAGATGGCGATGGCGGTGTGGCCGCGCTCGAGGTCGCGCGTGAAGGCCAGCCAGCGGCTGTCGGCGGACCAGCTCACGCGGTAGTTTTGCAGTTCGCCGTGGTAGAGGAATTTCATCTGCTCCACTGGCCGCGTGTTTTCAGTGGCGAAATCGTAAATCCACAGCCGCATCGCGTGGTCCACGAAGGCGATCTTGCGGCTGTCGGGCGACCATTGCGGCACGTAGCGGTAGCCCGCGCCCAGTTGCGTCAGCGTTTTTTCCTCCCCGCTGCCGTCCTCGGCGCGCACCGTCAGTTCGTATTCGCCCGTGCGGTCGCTGAAATAGGCGATCCATTTCCCGTCCGGCGACCACGTGGGATACCGCTCGGCGACGCCGCTGCTGCGCGTCAGGCTGCGGACGATGCCGTGCTCCTTGGGGACGGTGAAAATGTCCCCGCGCGCCTCGACCACGAGGCGTTTGCCGTTGGGCGAGACCTGCGCGTTTTGCACGAAGCCGCTGACGTTGGCCTGGCGCGGGCGGAGCGTGGCGCGGTCGGTTGGCACCTGCACTGCCACCGTGCGGGTCTTGAGCGTGGCGAGGTCGAGCAGCCAGAGCTGGTCGGCCTGGGTGAAGACGATTTCCTTCGGCCCGATGCTGGGGAACTGCACGTCGAAATCCCTGAAGAACGTCACCTGCTTCACGGTGCCGCCGCGCGTGTCGAGCGACCAGAGGTTGTTGCGCTGGTGCGCGTCACGGTCGGAGACGAAAAACAACGTGCGTCCGTGCCACATGGGCAGGCTGTCGTTGGCCGGATGCGCGGTGAGGTTGCGGGCGGCGAGGTTGCCGAGGTCGAACAGCCAGATGTCCGGCGCCATGCCGCCCCGGTAACGTTTCCACGTGCGGAAATCGGTGCTGATGGGCGTGTAGGCCAGCAGGCGGCCATCGTCATTCAACGCGGCGAATTCGCCATACGGCAGCGGCAGCGCCTGCGGCAGCCCGCCTGCGGCCGGGACAAGGAACAGCTTGTTGTAACGGTCCCGTTCGCTCTCCCGTCCGCTGGCGAAAAGCAGCGACGTGCCATCCGGCGTCCAGTCCAGGATGCGGTCCACCGCGCCGTGGAAGGTGATGCGCTCGGGCAGGCCGCCGGTCACGGGCATGATGTAGATGTCGGTGTTGCCGTCGTAATTCGCGCTGAAGGCCAGGCGCGTGCCGTCCGGGGAAAATTTGGGAAACTGCTCCTCGCCGCGCGGCGAACTCAGGCGCGTGGCCACGCCCCCGGCCTTCGGCGTCACCCAGATGTCGCCCGCATACACGAACGCAATGTGCGTGGCGGACACGTCCGGGAAACGCATCAGCCGCGCGTCCACCGCGAAAAGATTCTCCGGCAGGAGGCCGGCCAGCAGAACCGACAGCCACAGGCAGCGCAGGAAATAGGTCATAAGCGTTGCGCTGGTTAGCCAGCGGCGGGCGGGGAAACAAGCGCGAACGCGACGGCACCGCTACGCAATATGGGGGAGCACCGGCACTGCCGCCCTGCCATCCGCCCGCTCACCCCCCAGCCGGGGCGTTGGGTGTTGGCTGTTCACCGTTGGATGATTCCCCTCTTTCTGCCCGCTCCCCTGGCCCCTTTGCATCCCTCTATACCCAATTCTGGGTATTTCACGACCTTCGCGCCGCTGCTAGACAGGACACGCCAAACCGAGTCCAACCACAAACCCGCCGGTAATCATGAAAAAACTCCTCCCCGACGCATTCTCCTGCCTTGCCCTCGCCGCGCTCGCCACCACCTGGTGGCTGCCGGCCAGCCTGAACGCGGCGCCCCGCACCTGGTCCGGCGCGGGCACCAACGCCCTCTGGTCCAACCCCACCAACTGGGGCGGCATCGCCCCCGCCGTCAGCGGGGACAATCTGATCTTCACCGGCGCCCTCGGCCTGAACAACACCAACGACTACGCCGCGATCACCAACACCGGCCTCGCGTTCAATGAGGGCGGCTTCACCCTTTACGGCAACCCGTTCTTCCAGGGCGGCGGGCTGACCAACTCCGCCGGCACCAATGTCATCAATAACGACATTTTCCTCACCGCCAGTCGCCCGGCATTCATCGCCGGACGGCTCACGCTCAACGGCCTGGTCGGTGGCGGCGCCTTTGGCTGGACCAAATCCGGCGCGGGTGAACTGGTGCTGGCCGGGCCCAGCACCAACACCGGCGTGCTGACCATCGCCGACGGCGGCGGCATCGTCCGCGTCACCCATCCGCAGGGGCTGGGCCGGGGCAACATCACGCTCTCCAAGACGGGCAGTTCCCTGAGCGGCTTCCTGCAACTGGACATTCCCGGCATCAACACCATCACCAACACCTTCACCGGCGTGCCGTCCACCACTACGCTGGGCGACCTCACCGTGCCCAATATTGAAAACCTCTCCGGCACGAACACCGTCACCCGTCCCCCCAGCGTCACCGCCGCCGGCGGCAACAGCGTGGTGTTCAAGGCCACAGGCGGTCTGCTGAACATCGCGGGCACCTTCGGCTCCACCCTGACCTCGCGGGAAGTGCTGCTGGTGGGCGACGGCGTGGGCGAGATCACGGGTTCCGTCACCAACGGCCAGGCCGGCACCGCCGCTTTTCCGCTGCGCAAGGAAGGCTCCGGCACCTGGACCCTCAAGGGCACCAATCTTTACTCCGGTTCGACCACCATCGCCAACGGCAGGCTGGCGCTGGGCGCCACCGGCTCAATCTCCAATTCCACCCCCGTCCTCGTCGGACCGGGCACCACGTTTGACGTGACCGCCGTCCCCGGCGGCTGGCCGCTGGGCAACGGACGGACGCTCCAGGGCGGCGGCCACATGCTGGGCAACGTCATCGCGCAGTCCGGTGCCACCCTGCAACCGGGCCGGCTGGTTTCGCC